>WNGE01001388.1_pt1 | contig 42160 bp, 33 predicted proteins | sample 5400651 | NCBI WGS metagenome assembly WNGE01 (sample SAMN13153370, study PRJNA577476) | soil metagenome | isolation source: 60 cm soil or saprolite under grassland replicate 2 | place: USA:California | collected 2016-06-15 | reverse complement strand
CATGACACATAGAGAAATAGCGGAAATACTGCATATAGCGGAAGGCACATCGAAATCTAACTTGCATGATGCAAGAATTATGCTTCAAAAACAATTGGGTGAAGGAATGCAAATGCTTAAAACAAAAATGTAGCGATGGATAAAAATTTACATGAAATAGATCAGCTTTTTTTGGACACGCTGGAAAACTATGAAGAGGATCCTTCGGAAGATGTGTGGACAACAATAGAAAATGATCTGAACAGAACGGATGTTGTAAAATACAAAACAAAATATAAGTTCCTGTTAAGAGGAGTAGTATGTGTTTCATTACTGCTCATATCATTATGGCTTAATGATATAATTCAAACACATACTTATAACGCAAAGCGAAATAATTACGGTATTGCCAACTTTAAAGCAAACCAATCATCAAAAGAAAATAATAAATCAAAAAAGAGGAATGGTAACAATACGTTTAATGATGTTTATATAACCAAACCTGCGGAGAATAATTTACATGCATCCAAATCAAATGACTCAAAAAGCGAGATTGAAAAAGCCGGCGATAAAATTTTTCAGCAGAATAAATTTTATAATCATAATCAAATTCAGCAATTGGATGATATTTTAGTATTTAATAAAAGGAATAAATTTTTATTACAGCAAAATTCACCATCAATAAATAATGACCCTAAAAAATGGCTTCCATTTTCGGAGCATGCTTCTGCAAAAAATCCTATGCCCGGTGAACAATCAAATAAACAAAAGAGACAATTACCACAACTGAAATCAAAACATAATTTTTATATCATTCCATTTTTTTCATACGACATTATCAAAGAGCGTTTGCACGAACAGTATAAATATGATAACCAGGATCAGTTGGCTGTAGCAAAAAGAGAAAAACCAGATGCATCTTATACTTTAGGTTTACTTGCTGAACACCGGCTCTCTAAAAAATATTCAATGCAGGCAGGCATTTCATTGTCTAACTCTTTTACTTCAATATCATCTACTGTAATAAGAGCAATTCCGGATAATTCGGGCACGTATAAATTTAAACTGGCAACAACTTATGGCCTGGCAGAGATAAAGAAAACAGGAATAAATCCTCAAAATGGTGACAGTATCAGGCTTAAGGATGCTTCTTTGCAATTGCAATATGTTTCGGTACCCGTAACGGTAAAATATGAAATTAAACACGGTAATTTCAACATCAGCGGTTTAGCAGGTTTGGGCATTAACAGGATAGTTAATGAAAAAATGGAAGTAGAATATGCCAGCAATACAAATGCTGAAACGGAAGTCGTTGAAAAAATAGAGGGTTTGAAAAAAACATTTATAACATTGATTGCAGGTGGAGAAGCAAGTTATACTGTTAATAAAAGAATGAGTGTTGGTGTAAGCCCGGCGATTCGATACTCAGTAACACCTGTTAACGAGGGAACACCCATTAAAACATTTCCGGTAAGCATTAGCACCGCTGCTTTTGTAAAAATAAAATTGTAACATGAGAATGTTTAATATCAATTTTGGATAGATGCTTCCTTCGTCAGCATGACAAGCTAAAATTTTTTTATTAAGTCGAAAATTTGATCTTAAACCTTTTGTCTTCCCTCAGCTTGTCATTCCGACGCAGGAGGAATCTAAATAATCTTTAGACAATTCCACTGAGCAATATGTTTTTGATTCATTCACCTCATTTATACATCTATAAAAAACTTTACAATGAAAACTCATCCAACAGTAATGCTGCTGATATGCCTGCTGAGCATGACATGCAAAAAAGAATCTTATTCAACTCAATACGCAAAAGATGTGGCATTAGAAAGTGAAACACTAAGCAATCAGCAATCTTGTCTGCAAATTGATCCATCAGATTTTGTAAAAGGAATTCATAATCCATATCTCTCTTTTGTACCGGGCAAAAGATTTTATTACGTGAACAAAATTGTGGAGGACAAGGAGCTCATTATTGAGCACAATCCCGTAGTTGTTACTTCTGATATAAAAATGATCCTCGGGGTTGCCTGTACAGTAGTGCATGATGTGGTAAAAGTAGATGGTAAAATAACAGAAGATACTTATGACTGGTATGCGCAGGATAAGCATGGCAATGTGTGGTATTTTGGTGAGGATACAAAAAGTTATGAAAACGGGCATGTAAGCACGGAAGGCTCATGGGAAGCAGGTGTGAATGGGGCTAAGCCAGGCATCGCTATGTTTGGTAATCCCAAAAAGCATATTGGCGAAACATATTACCAGGAATATCTGAAAGGTGTTGCAGAAGATGAAGCAACATTAATCAGCACAAATAGTACGGTAAAAGTTGCTTATGGCACTTTTAAAAATTGCGTTAAAACAAAAGAATTTACAAGATTGGAACCAGGTGTAGTAGAAATTAAGTATTATGCAAAGGGTGTTGGTGAGGTTCTTATGGTAGCTACAAAAGGCGAGAATGAGCGGGATGAACTTATTAACATCACACATTAGGGAATGGTTAAAAAAACCTGTGAGGTTTTAAAAGCCTCATAGGTTTAATACCTCTTTCTAATATTTTATTTAAGCACCTGTTCCTGTGATTCTCTTTTTTCCTGTTTCTTTTTGTATGCCATCAAAAAGAGTGCACCTAAATTTTTGTGTGGAGGAATATAATCGTCAAACAATTCGCTTTTACCAAGTCTTTTTGAAAGTGTGATCCATAATTGCGGCCAGTTAAGATCATGACCCTGCCGCAATTCATCAAGAATAGTGTAGATGATAGGTTGATTTATCAACCCACTGCCCGTTTGTTTTGATGCAACAATCTGCGCTGTAGGACAACGCTTTAATATTTTATCAAGACTTTGATAAGCGCCACAACTTCCAAGCAATATCACCTTGCCTGATGGCAACAATTGGTCAATCGTTGAAGGCAACCAGTAACTGTGACCACGATGTATCACAACCGTAGGTTCCAAATTTTTACCAGCGAGAAAATCATCAAGATCACTTTGTGCTTTTGCATCGAGATTTTGTTTTTCATCAAGCGGTTTATTAGCGTAAATAATTACAGGCACTCCTTTGGTTGAAGAAACACTCACCCATTCAGGGCTGTAATTTATTTTCCAGTTTGCATTGTGAAAGCTGTTTAGAAAACTGTTGAAAACTGTCTTCCCATCTTTATCGCCATAAAAAAATTGCTGCACGATAATTTTTCCTGAACTATCCTGAAGATTTTTATTGGGCATATAATAAACAGGAGGAATTCCCAATGCTTCGGATACATTAATGTGTTGCGTTGTATCCATTGAAAGGAACAGTATATTTAAAATGCTGTATATATCAGTGCCTCTCAAGTTTTTCGTTTGCTGTGCCTGTTGCAAGTTCACCTTTACCTGATTAAGAATAAGTTGTTTCAAACTTGAATCAGTAATGCTTCCATAAGAATTAGCCACATCCACCGCATCCTCAAGATTTGTTGTTTTATCCAGGTTGTTTACAAATGCTTTCATAAGCAACTCTGCATTTGGCTTTTCCATTCGCTTTAAAAAATCATCCAGTGTATTATAGTTGGCAGCCATTTTTATCCATTTCTTAAAATGGTCAAACCGCACACTCATCAATAAAGAATCGGCTCTTGGGTTTTGCATTCGCTGCCATACTCTTGGATACACACCTTTTACATAGCTGGAAGTATAAATTACTTCTTCGCTCTCAACAGCCATATAATATAAGTCCTGCGGGCCAAATGGTTCAAGGATTTTAAAACGTATTCTTTCATCATTTATATCATGCAACCCATTGATTGTATTTATAAAAGGGTCTACTGCTTTTTTTTGCAGCTTGGCAGTTAGTCCCGACATTCCCATTGGCGTATCATGTATGCGAATTCTGTCAGCATAATCAATTGCTGTTTGCACAAGCAGTTTATAATACTGCACATCGTTATCCATTACTGCGGCAATTTCGTCAAAAGTTATTTTGCCTCTGTAAAGATTATCAAGAAAAGGAAACAGTTGACGACCCGATTTTGTTTTTGCCATTTCACTTATTACATGCACAAGGGTGTCTGGATTGTTATGAATCCTGGTTGCCAATGCGGTGGTTGCAGCAGCATAATTATAAACACTTTCAGCATCGCGGCGTGCTATAACAGCGATAAGGCTGTCAGTAAAAGGCAAATTAGGATTGCGGCTTAAAACAGTTAGTGCTTTGTCTTTGAATTTATCACAATACTTCAGCGTTACGAGATTCTTAGAAACTTCAATACCAACATTATTACTAAAAGCAATACTGCGAATAATCACATCACCAATTTCATATGGATAGGCTGCTATGGCATGTTCAATACTCTGGCCATTCTTTTCATCCTTCATACATTCTTCATAGGCCTTTAATAAATCGGGCAGCACTGAATATTGCAATAATTCATATTTGCACCCGCTCATGTATGCCAGCAGGGTTTCATTTAAACCACGAAGAAATTTTATTTTATTATTGTTGTCAAGAGATGAATCTGCTTCTATTGCATCTCTTATATTATTGACAGATTTGGTAATAGTATTTGTCAATTCATGATTTAGCGATTCATTTGATGTAGGTGTAAACAGGTTATCATCTGTCCTGTCCATCAACATTATTTTTTTTTGTGTAGCTTCAATGCTCTCATGAAAGAAAAGCCGCGAAAGCGGTATCTTGTCATGGTTCGATGGCTGTGCATTAGCACCCAGTGAAACAGTAAGCAAAAAAAATAGTAGAAAATCTTTTTTCATTATTTAATAATAGTGCTTATCAGAATACTATTCGCTGCAAATTTAGTTATATGCAGCCGCTTAACAATAAGATAATGCTTTAGGTATGCCAAATAAGATTTGTAAAATTATTTTTGTGTAAAGGTTTTGTTAATGGAAAAAAAAGAAAAAAAAGTTTTGGTTGCAGATGATGAACGGGACATACTCGAAATTATCAACTACAACCTCACGAGCGAAGGCTATGAAGTTTATAGCGCAAAAGACGGCAATGAGGCTCTTGATATGGCCAGGAAAATTCATCCTGAGCTTGTAATACTCGATATAATGATGCCTTATAAAACAGGAATTGAGGTGTGCCAAATTTTACGTTCTTCGGAAGAATTTGATAATACACTTATTATTTTTCTTACGGCATTAAGCGATGAAACATCTCATATAAAAGGTCTTGAATCCGGCGCAGATGATTATGTAAGCAAACCCATAAGCCCCAAAGTACTTGTAAGCCGGGTAAATGCATTATTCCGCAGAGTGAATAAAGAAGATGGCAAAACAATTTCTATTGGCAATCTTACTATTGACCCCGTAAAATTTATTGTTAATATTAATGGCAAAGATATAACGCTGGCTAAAAAAGAATTTGAGCTTCTGTACCTGCTTGCATCTAAGCCTGGACGTGTTTTTCTGCGCAATGAAATATTAAGCCAGGTATGGGGACAGGAAGTGATAGTGGGTGACAGAACCATTGATGTGCACATAAGAAAAATAAGACAGAAATTAGATCTTGATTGCATTACCACTGTAAAAGGAGTTGGCTATAAATTTAATTTGCGATAGTTATAGGTGAATGGGGAATTCGCAATTTGCAACCTGCAACCTGCAACTTTAAGCGGCTTCAAAAAACCTAACTTAAAAATTTTCAATAACCTATCTTGCAAATACGTTGTCTCAAATTTTTTGGACACAATGTACAATGCAATCATACAATGTTTAACGCAAAAAATCTTTCACCAAACAAATTATCATTCTTTACTGCACTTTGCCTGTCAGTGCCCGTCAGCATTGCGTTTTACATTGTAAGTGATAATGCGTATGCCGGCATTATTGCTTTAGTAATTACTCTCGCCGGCAGTTACCTGCTGATACGTTTTGTGCTCGAGTCTTTTATTTACCGTAAGCTTAAACTCATTTATAAATTTATTTATCAAACAAAGGCAAGTAAAAAAGAAGAAATGTATTATAAATATATTCTTCCCAAAAAAAGTATTGATGAAGTAAGAGAAGATGTGGAGGAATGGGCAGAGCAAAAAAAAGCGGAAATAGAAGCTTTACGCAGTGTGGAAAATTACAGAAAAGAATTTCTGCAAAATCTTTCGCATGAATTTAAAACGCCCATTTTTACAATACAGGGCTATGTGGATACTTTATTGCATGGTGCCCTTGAAAATCCTGCCGTCAACCGGAAATTTCTTGAGAATACTTACAGGAATGTAGAAAGAATGGTAAATCTTATAAATGATCTTGATGAAATAACCAAACTGGAAAGTGGCGAACAACCTTTGTACAAGGAGAATTTTATCATACAGGATCTCATCAAATATATTTTTGAAACGCTTTCCATAAAGGCTGCAGAACGAAATATAAAATGCGGCATTAAAAAAGGATGCGAGCAGCCTGTATATGTTTTTGCCGATAAAGAGAAAATAGTAAGAGTATTGATAAACCTTGTAGAGAACGCGATTAAATATGGCAAGCAGGGCGGCAATATTATTGCAAGTGTGTACAAGACCGATGAAAAACATGTGCTTGTTGAAATCAGCGATGATGGTATTGGCATTGCAGAGGAACATTTGCACCGCGTATTCGAACGCTTTTATCGCACTGATCTTGGCCGCAGCCGCAATGTTGGCGGTACAGGTCTTGGTCTCGCAATTTGTAAACACATTATTGAAGCACATAGCCAAACGATTCATGTGCGCAGTACTGTGGACGTAGGCACTACAGTTGGATTTACACTCGAAGCAAGAAAGGATTAATTTTTTTTGTTGCCATCTGTTCCAAATGCGGCATCGCCTCTTGCCTGCCGGTTGCATATTTGTTCAGGTTTCTTCAATTAATTTATTGCTGATTGTGATGAATATGGAAATGTGTTCAGGCTTTATAGAAATAATTCCATTATCATGCGGCTGAAGAGGTCTTTTACTGCCGATCAGTTCATGAATCATTTGAACAATAAAAATTTTAATGTCAGGCTCTATTGGTTGTTTAGGGAAGAATATACAGGGCAATTTATTTCATCAATGATTTGTTTTGCGCATGTCTTTATTATCTGCCTTTGCAAATTTTTTTGCAAGCTCATTAGAAATTTCAAGGAGTGTAGGCATTATTAAAATAATAATAAAGGATTATCATTATAAAAACCGTACCAAAACAAAAAAAGTAAAGCCAGGAGCTTTACTTCTACTTGTACTTTATATAAAAGCATCAATTTTACATGCCTCGAAGAAATGTTTCCTGAAAACAATAGAAACCGCTTCAACAAAAGGTATTTTAAAAGAGCTTAGACGGACAATTATACAAACAGCGCCGCAGGCTGAAGAATTGATCAGTTAATATGCCGGCGTTCAAATTGCAATTAAAGTTTTCAAAGCCACAAAAAATAAAAAATCAATTTACTGTATTGTATTTACTATTTCCCCCAGCTCTTTATCAACTTGTCCATACTTGCCATATTCCACAACACGGCCAACTTCTTTGCCATCTTTCATAACGATAAACGTGGGAACATCAGTAATATGAAATGCTTTGTGCAGGTTATACAAAGTTGTTTTGGGACGGTCAACACCAATCAATGTTATGCTGCTGTCAGGATAACCTGATTTATCAACAAGCCTGTAAAAAACAGGCAAAAGATTTTGAGTATCATCGCACCATGTGCCGCCAAAAACAACCATTTGAAATTTTGAGCCATTCTTCTGAAAGGCAGACACGGCAGCAGCATCAGCCTGTCCCAGCTTCATGTTTTCTTTAAACCATTTGAATGAAGTATCATTCTCAATATCTGCACGTGTAAGCAAACCTTTTAAAACTTTAAAGCCGGTTTTTGCATCGGTTCCTGTTTCATAATTATGAGGTAGAGTAGTTTGACAGAAACCTGTTTTGTAAAAACCAAGAACGATAAATAAAATGATGATTGCTTTGTATCTCATGCCCCTAAGTTAGCCTTCCATTCCAAAAGAAACGCTCTGAATTTTGTTAAAGATTGAATAAGCTGCATTTGCACATCAGCTTTATTTTTATTTTCTTTCAGGTATTGTTTTGCCCCCTCAATAGAAAATTTGCGCTGGCGCAGGAGGAAATAAATTAATTGGAGATTCTTTACATCTTCAGGGCGAAATAACCTGTCGCCCTTACGTGTTTTACGGGGTTTTAAGATATCGAACTCATTTTCCCAGAAACGAAGTAGTGATGCATTTACATGAAACCATTGCGCGACTTCACTTATAGCATAATATCTTTTGTGAAAAAGTATTTCATCATCGGGCACTTCAACCATCACAATATCTGCATCCATTTCTTTAAAAGATTTTCTGCCCCGTTTACCATTTATCTTTAGCTCTTTTTGCTCATGGCGTTCCTTCTGATTTTTATGCTCCTCTTTTATCTCTTTTTTTTGTTCTTCTTTTATGGCAACTGGCTTTGTTTGCTCACTTAAACCAACACCATTTTTTGCAGGCTGCACGGGCATAGCAGGTACTTCGCCATTCACTTTGCTTGTAGTGGCATTGCTTTGCGGTTTCGCAATTTCAACTGGCTGGAATAAATCTAATTGCCGCATACTGTAAAAATATAATGATTACTGCAGTAACGAGGACTACTAACAAACATTGTGCAAAAATTGTGCGATACGAATTAAATGTGCTAATGTGGTAAATGTGCAAACTAAAGTATCAGGGAGAATTTTTATGAGGCAGACGTTTGGTTCTATGAGCATCGCTTGTTGTGTCACCCCCTTGTACGTTCTATTTTATGGCATCTGTTCAAAAGAATATTTACTCAACCTGAAACCATTCTCCTGAATTATTTTTTCTCTGCTGCGGATGCTATAATTTTCGAGTTTATATATTAATTTGAATGATCATGGATGAGCTAAGTGTATCCTACATAATCAATGAATTTGCCGAAGACCGTGAAGAATATTTTCGTGCTATTACTCCGCCAATTATTCAAACGAGCAATTTCGCTTTTAAAACAGTAGATGACCTGCGTGCATCTTTTAAAGACGAATATTCCACATGGCTGTACAGCCGCGGTTTAAATCCTACTGTAGAAATTCTTCGCAAAAAATTAGCCGCATTGGATGGTGCTGAAGATTGTCTTGTATTTAACAGTGGCGCTGCTGCAATTTTTGCATCGGTACTGGCAAATGTAAAAAGCGGTGATCATATTGTAAGTGTACGTCATCCTTATACATGGGCAAAGAAAATGTTTGTTGAAATATTACCGCGCTTTAATGTAAGCACAACATTTATTGACGGAACAAAAATTGAAAACTTTGTTACAGCAACAAAAGAAAATACAACTGTTTACTATCTTGAAACACCCAATAGCTGGACATACGAATTACAGGATTTGAAAGCTGTTGCTGCATTGACCAGGCAGCATAATATTATTACAATATGTGATAACAGTTACTGCACGCCATTGCATCAAAAACCAATTGAATATGGAATAGACCTGTCGCTTCAATCAGCATCTAAATATATTGGTGGTCATAGCGATACTGTAGCAGGTGTATTAAGCGGCAGCCGCAATATGATAGAAAGAATTTTTAACAGCGAATACATGAATATCGGTAGCGGTATTCAGCCGTTCAATGCATGGCTTTTAATAAGAGGATTAAGAACTTTGCCCGCACGATTGGAAAGAATTACAATTACTACCAATGAAATAATTTCTTATTTAAAACAGCAACCGCTGATTGAAAAAATTATTTTTCCTTTTGATGAAAGCTTTCCTCAATATGAGCTTGCAAAGCAGCAAATGAAAGGAGCCTGCGGTTTACTTACATTTGTTATCAAAGCAAAAAAGATTGAAACAATTGAAAGATTTTGCGAATCGCTACGACATATATTAATGGCTGTAAGCTGGGGCGGACATGAATCATTAATTATACCAAGATGTGCTGACATATCTAAAGAAAAATTTAATGCTGCTTTTGAGGAACACCGAATGCTTCGTTTCTACGTTGGATTAGAAGAGGTAAATTATATTATAACAGATCTTCAACAGGCTTTTGATTTAGTTGCTTCAATGGAATGAGATAATTGAAATAATAATATTTATTCAGGAGGGGAATTAAACATGTTACATAAGGATATATTGTACAAGAGTGCGATCCACGAAGTGTCGGACAGGCACAAGGGACGATACTATAAAAAACAAAAGATGGGTCAAAATTATTAGGGCTCTTAACAAGAATGATGTTCATCAGAAAAAAACATTTTCAAACATTAGCATAATAACAGCCCTGATAACATCACAGGTTTCCGTTTATCTAAAATTTAGCAATAGCGAAATATGCTTTCAATTACTTTTGTTTTATGGTAAAAAGATTTTTGGGGATATTAATTATATTAATGCCCACGTTTATGTATGCACAGGAGAAATGGGATTTAAGACGTTGCGTTGAGTATGCAATGAAAAACAATATCTCTGTGAAACAAGCCGATGTGCAGGCACGCATTGCTGCATTGCAATTGCAGCAGGCAAAATTAAATAAATGGCCTACCGCAAGTTTTACAGGAAATGCGGGCTGGCAATTTGGCCGTTCTATAGATCCTACCACTAACCTTTATACCACCCACAACTTTTTCTTTAATCAATTTCAGTTGCAGGGCGGCGCGCAAATCTATAACTGGGGCCGAATAAAAAACACGCAGGCTGCTGCAGATTTTAATGCACAGGCCGCAAAGGTTGATATTGAAAAAGCAGCAAATGATGTGGCGCTGAATGTTGCTTCTTATTACCTGCAGGTGCTGGCAGCCAATGAACAAATAGAAATAAGTAAAGTGCAGATTGCGCAAACAAAGGCGCAATATGATATCACCAAAAGGAAAGTAGATGTAGGTGCTTTACCGGAATTAAATCTTGCAGAACTGGAATCACAACTGGCAACTGACAGCAGTAATTTGATTGCTGCACAAACCACTTTTGATCAAAATGTTTTATTGCTGAAAGCACTTTTAAATATAGATATGGCTGCTCCTTTTGGTGTAGATACTCCTCCGGTCGAAACCATTCCACTTGAACCATTAGCAGAATTGCAACCAGATTATGTTTATAAACTTGCATTAGGAAACTGGCCGGAGCAAAGAGCTTATGATCTGCGAATTAAAGGAGCAGGAAAAAACATTAAGGTTAATAAAGCGAGCATGTATCCTTCTATCTCAGGATTTTATGGATTAGGAACTACTTACAATAATCTTAGTCAAATCCAGGTAGATACAATTCATTACATTCCACCACCTACACCAATTGGAACAGTTAGTGTAGATGGCACAGATTACAAGGTTTATAACAGCAGCCCTGTTACAATTCCAGTTCTTGGGAAGCAAAGATATTTTGATCAGTTGAATATAAATTTTAGTCAGAATATAGGTATTGGCATTACTATACCTATCTTCAATAATGGTAATTACCGCATGTCGTATGAACGTTCCAAACTTGATTTAAAAACTTTGCAATTACAGAAACAACAGGCAGATCAAACGCTGCAATCCAATATTTATACTGCTTATTCAAATTCGGTCGCAGCTATGGAAAAATATAATGGAAGTGTAAAAGCCGTTGCATCGGCACAAAAAGCTTATGACTTTGCATTGAAACGCTATGATGTAGGACTATTATCTACGATTGATCTGTTAACGAATCAAAATAATTTACTTAGAGCAAAATTGCAGGCACTGGCAAATCATTACGATTATGTTTTTAAAATGAAAGTACTTGAATTTTATAAAGGGCAGGGTGTAAAATTCTAATCTTCTTAAACCTTGAAAAGTATTATATGAGTAAAAAATTAAAATGGATAATTATCATACTGGTTGTACTTGTTGTTGGCTTAATTGCATTAAGCAAGGCAGGTGTATTTGGGGGTAAGGAGGGAACAAAAGTAACCGCCGAAAAAGCAGCCATTCGCAACATTACCGAAATAGTTACCGCAAGCGGAAAAGTGTTTCCTGAAATAGAAGTAAAAGTGAGTCCCGATATTTCCGGCGAAATAGTTGAATTAAATGTGGAAGAAGGTGATACTGTAAAAAGAGGTCAGATACTTGCAAAAATTTATGCAGACATTTATGCCTCTCAAAGAGATGTAGCATCGGCCGACGTTACCCGTGCTCAGGCTCTTGTATCAAATGCCACTGCGCAACTGGATGCTTTAAAAGCCACACTGGACCAGACAGAGGCCACTTATAACAGGCAAAAAACACTGGTTGGTCAAAAAGTGATTTCACAAGCAGAATTTGAACAGGCAGAGCAAGCTTATCTTTCCGCCAAGGCAAATTATAATGCTTCTGTCCAAAATATTAGTGCGAATCGTGCGGCCGTGCAAAGTTCTTTAGCGAGTTTAAACAGGGCAAGCAAAGATGTAAGCCGCACTACAATTGTAGCGCCCATGGATGGTGTCGTTAGTTTGCTGGCCGTTAAAAAAGGTGAACGTGTAGTTGGTACTGCGCAAATGGCCGGAACAGAAATGATGCGCATTGCGGACCTGGGCAGCATTGAAGCACAGGTAGATGTTGGTGAAAACGATATTCCAAAAGTAAAGATTGGCGATACAGCACTTGTAGAAGTAGATGCTTTTAATAATCGCAAATTTAAAGGCGTAGTGTACAAAATTGCAAACCCTCTAACATCAACCACTTCACAATCATCATCGTCTGTTTCCAATTCAACGCAGGTTACAAATTACCAGGTGCACATACGCCTGTTGCAAGATAGTTACAATGACCTGATAGTAAAAGGACAGCCCTTCCCTTTCAGGCCAAATATGAGTGCCAGTGCAGATATACAGACACGAACGCATACAAATGTTTTATCGGTTCCTTTGAATGCTGTAACAACAAGGGATAAAAAAAGTGGAGCATCACCAGGAGGCAACGACAATAAAAATGACAACGATAAAAACAACCAGGATGGTCAATCTGCTGTATCAAATGAGGAGGACATTGAAGAGGTAGTGTTCGTGGTGCAAAAGGATGGCATTGCCCGCAAAAGGCCTGTAAAAACTGATATACAAGACATCAATAACATTGAAATAAAAGAAGGAATTAAAGCAGGTGATGAAGTAATAACCGGCCCTTACGATGTAGTAAGCAAACAACTAAAAGACAGCACGAAAGTAAAAGTGGTACCCAAAGAACAATTGGTGCAAAGCTTTAAAACGAATCAATAATTTTTATTAAATAAATACTTAAAAACATCAGATATTTTATGTGTTTGATGTTTTTTATTTGCCCACAGGATGCTGCGCGTGTCACTCTCTGATACTCATTCCTCTTATACAAGGCTTTCCATTTCGCTTTCCGGGTTCTATAGTAATAATATTTTTGTAATCAGTGGTAATTTTTGTGTGCTTCAACGAGGAAGATCTCGAATTCGTTCTAAATAATTTTTTTAGACGGCTGGAGCAACTTGAAATGTATTCCTGCTGTAAAGAACATTTATTAATCTTTTAAAATCGTTTCAATAATATTTCCAAACTGCCATACATCTTTAAATGTATTGTACAAGGGAACAGGCGCAACACGAATTACATTTGGTTCACGCCAGTCGGCAATTACACCTTGTGCCGTCAGCGCATCAAAAATTTCTTTTCCTTTCTGCAACATAAACATTGACACCTGGCAACCCCGTTCATCTTCATCAGAAGGTGTAATAATTTCAGTTACTTTTTTATGAAGCCGTTCATTAATATTGTCAATGATAAAATGAGTATAAGCAGTAAGCATTTTTCTTTTTTGATGCAGAATATTTATACCTGCTTCATTGAAAATGTCAAGTGAGGCTTTATGCGCAGCCAATAACAAAACAGGTTGATTACTTAGCTGCCATCCTTCTGCTGTAGGAATAGCTTCAAAACCCTTTTCCATTTTAAAACGTGTTTCTTTTGTATAGCCCCACCAGCCTGCAAATCGAGGTAATGATGTATTTGTTGCATGTTTCTCATGAATATAAACACCAGCTATACCACCCGGTCCTGAGTTGAGATATTTATAAGAACACCAGCATGCAAAATCAATATCCCAGTCATGCAGGTACAACTCCACATTTCCTGCAGCATGTGCTAAATCAAATCCTGCAAAAGCCCCCACTTCGTGTGCAGCCTGTGTAATAACTTTCAAATCATAATACTGGCCAGTGTAATAATTAATGCCGCCAAATAAAACAAGCGCAGTTTCATTACCGTGTTGCTTAATTGTTTTAATAATATCTTCAGTACGCAAAATATGTTCACCTTCCCCTGGAGCAACTTCAATAATGGCATCGTTTGGATTATATCCATGATATTTTACCTGCGATTCAAAAGCATATTGATCAGAAGGGAAGGACTTTGATTCGCAGATAATTTTATAGCGTTCTTTCGTGGGACGATAAAAGGTAACCATGAGTAAATGAAGATTAACAGTAAGCTGATTCATCACTACTATTTCATGCGGTAAAGCGCCAATAATCTTTGAAAGTTGTTGTGGAAAAATCTCATGATAAGGTATCCATGGATTGCGTGCATGAAAATGCGCTTCCACGCCCAACATCGCCCAATCATCCAATACCTGCTGAATATAATTTTTTACTGACTTAGGCTGAAGCCCTAATGAATTGCCGGTAAAATAAATGCAATCTTTTCCATTGTGTTGTGGAATAAAAAATTTATCGCGTAAATGTTTTAATGAATCCTGTTCATCCAGTTGCCGGGCAAAATCAAGATCATTTTTGAAATTCATAAATAAGTTCAATTTCATTAAAGAATTAAATAACCCGTTATTCGTTAAAACTACGGATAGAACGATGTTAAATAACAATACTCAAATTTCTTTTACAATGTTTAGCGAAGACAGCTATCATAATTTCAGTTGCTGGGATTGCTATAACAGCACTTGTTTCATCTTTTATTTTAAGAATCAACAGATGTTTATGACTCCTTCTCCTTTCTTAACTTGTGCAAAATTTTTGTTGTGAACATAGAAGCATTATACCAGTTGTATCTGCAACATCCATCTGTGCAAACAGACTCAAGAAAACTGCGATCCGGTGATCTTTTCTTTGCATTGAAGGGGCCAAACTTTAATGGAAATGAATTTGCATTAAAAGCGCTTGATGCAGGTGCAGCTTACGCAATTGTTGACGAAGATGCCGGTAATGACAGGAGATTAATCAAAACAGATAATGTGCTTGAAACATTGCAGCAACTGGCGAAACATCATCGTGAACAATTTAATTACTTGCCTGAAGACAGACAGGCCCCGTTCATTGCAATAACGGGCAGCAATGGTAAAACTACCACCAAAGAACTGGTGCATGCAGTATTGTCTTCACACTATAAAACTTGTACTACACAGGGCAACTTAAACAATCATATTGGCGTACCCGTTACATTGCTGAACGTCAAAAAAGATGCCGAGATGGCTGTGATTGAAATGGGTGCAAATCATCTGAAAGAAATTGAGAGCTATTGTGTTTACGCACAGCCAACACATGGTATTATTACGAATTGCGGCAAGGCACATTTAGAAGGTTTTGGCGGCATTGAAGGTGTGCGAAAAGCGAAAGGAGAATTGTATGATTTTATCCGCACGCACAGTGGAACCATTTTCGCATTTGATGATTATGATTATTTACATGAAATGAGCAGCGGCATTAAAAATATTGTGTGGTATGGCACAGCAAACGGAGAAGTTACAGGTAATGTTTTACAAACTGAACCTTTTCTTGAAATTGACCTTACAAAAGGGGTTTCATTTCGTCGGATAATAACTCAATTGGTGGGGGATTACAATTTGTCGAATATTTTATGTGCTGCAGCGGTTGGCAAATATTTTAAGGTGCCCGATAAAAAAATAAAATGGGCTATTGAAAGTTATATTCCATCTAATAGCCGGTCGCAATTGATTGAAAGAGGAACAAATAAAATTATTCTCGATGCTTACAATGCTAACCCAACCAGTATGAAAGCAGCAATTGAAAATTTTTCAAAAATACATGGTGATAAAAAAGTACTGATGCTGGGTAGCATGATGGAGCTTGGAGAAGAAAGTGTTAACGAACACAAAAATATTGTTGACCTTATTAGCCAGCATCATTGGGAGAATGTAGTATTGGTAGGTGGCGATTTCAATAAGTTTAAACATAATTATTGTTATTTTAATAATTCAGCAGAAGCAAAAGAGTGGTTTAACGGGCAGCATTTTGAAAATACTTATTTGCTTATAAAAGGTTCAAGAAGTATGCAAATGGAAAAAGTATTGAACAATGAATCCGGAACAAGGAATGTTTAATTTTAAAGGTGGGGAGATTGAATAATAATCAAGGAGTGAGGAATTAAGAATATCAGAACAGGGAAAATGTTTCATATTAATATCTGCAGAATCGGAATAATAATACTCACTTCAGTCAGACTTTTATTAAATAGAAATGAATGCTTAAGTATAAAATTCACTCTATCATTCGTTAATTTCGCTCTTTGTTCAATATTCATGCGGTATAATCTTTGAGGCAAGTATACATACAGCATAAAAATTATGGTTATGGAAACCACACAAAAGAAAGAAACATTCCGCGATGTTATTAACGGTGATAAACTTGTATTGGTTGATTTCACTGCTGAGTGGTGCGGTCCGTGTAAAATGATGAAACCTATTTTGGAAGAATTACATCAAAAGATGGGTGATGCTGTACGCATTTTAAAACTTGACGTAGATAAAAACCGTGAAGTTGCAGATGCTTTTGCCATAAGTGGTGTCCCAACGCTTATACTTTTTAAAAAAGGTCAGATCGTATGGCGTCAAAGCGGCGTAATGCAGACAAATCAGTTGGTGAAGGTGATGGAGGGATATATATAGAAAACGCTTTTGATAAATGCAGGCTGCATTAGATTACTTTTGCAGGCTGCATTAGATTACTTTTGCAGCCGAAATATTTTTTATGAGTAAGGAAAAAGGAAGGCCGTCTTATTTGTTAAGTGTGTTGGGTAATAAATGTCCTAGATGCAGAGAAGGCCATTTATTTATATCAAAGAATCCATACGACTTTAAACATAGCCGCTATATAAAAATGCATGACAAATGTCCTGTTTGCGGGCAGCCAACCGATATAGAAGTTGGTTTTTATTACGGGACAAGTTATGTCAGCTATGCGCTTACTGTAGCTTTTTCAGTTGCCACCTTTACTGCATGGTGGGTGTTTATTGGTTTCTCTATTGATGATAACAGAATATTCTGGTGGCTTGGTCTTAATGCATTTTTGCTGATAGCGTTGCAACCGGTGTTTATGCGTTTATCAAGAACTTTATGGTTAAGCTGGTTTGTAAAATATGATCTGCAATGGCGTGAACATGAAGCAGAAAATCCTGAACGTATTGTAGCTGAACAAATGGGTAATTGGTAAAAGATTGTGCTAATATATTTTGTGTTGTTTGCCGCTAAATTACTCAATAACATTTTTAATTAGGGTCTAAAATTTCTGCAACATTATTATAACAGCATTTGAGTAAAACTCGCTGCAAAATATTCCAATGTTCAAGTGAGCGACGCAACAAAAGCTTGATACTATTCCTTCAGCTAAGTACATAAAAAAAGCAATCTCATTTTTAAGAAGACTGCTTTTCAAAATCAAAATCCTAAATTTACTTTGCAAATTTTCGTCTTATTATATTTAATGCTCCGCCGGCTTTAAACCATTCTATCTGATGTTCATTATAAGTATGATGGGCGCTGATAACATCTGATGAGCCATCGTCATGGTGTAACACAACCGCAAGAGCCTTATTAGGAGCAAAATCAGCAAGCCCTAAAATATCTATTGTATCGTCTTCCTGTATCTTATCATAATCTTCTTTATCCGCAAATGTAAGCGCCAGCATGCCCTGCTTTTTTAAATTGGTTTCATGGATACGCGCAAAACTTTTTACAAGAATAGCACGTACGCCTAAGTGGCGTGGTTCCATTGCAGCATGTTCACGTGATGAACCTTCACCATAGTTCTCATCACCAACAACGATTGAGCCAATGCCTGCTTCTTTGTAAGCACGCTGCACTACAGGCACCGGGCCATATTCACCGGTTAACTCGTTCTTTACAAGATCAGTTTTTTCGTTGAAAAAATTTACAGCACCAATCAGCATGTTGTTGGAAATATTATCAAGATGTCCACGATATTTTAACCAGGGGCCTGCCATCGAAATATGATCTGTAGTACACTTACCCTTTACTTTTATCAGTAACCTTAAACCTTTCAGATCAGTGCCTTCCCATTCAGAAAAAGGAGCAAGTAATTGCAAACGCTGTGATTCAGGATTTACCACTACCTGCACATTGCTTCCGTCTTTTGCCGGTTCCTGGTAACCCGGATCTTCAACAGCAAAACCTTTTGGAGGAAGTTCATAACCTGCAGGTTCATCAAGCATCACTTCTTCTCCATTTTCGTTCTTTAATTTATCTGTAAGCGGATTAAAAGTTAGATCACCCGCAATGGCAAATGCAGTAACAATTTCAGGAGACGCCACAAATGCATGCGTTGACGCAAGACCATCATTTCGTTTTGCAAAATTTCTGTTGAAAGAAGTGATGATAGAATTTTTGCGGTTAGGATCATCTATATGTCTTGCCCATTGACCAATACAAGGTCCGCAAGCATTTGCTAATACAACGCCGCCAATCTTATCAAAAGTATCCAACAAGCCGTCTCTTTCCACAGTATAGCGAACTTGTTCACTGCCGGGTGTAATGGTAAATTCTGCTTTTGCTTTCAAGTTTTTATCAATTGCCTGTTTGGCAACAGAAGCAGAACGGGTGATGTCTTCATAGGAAGAATTAGTGCATGAACCAAGCAAAGCAACTTCCAGTTTTTCAGGCCATGCATTTGCTTTCACCGCTTCTGCAAATTTACTGATAGGCCATGCAAGGTCTGGTGTAAAAGGTCCATTTACATGAGGTTCCAATTCATCAAGATTGATCTCAATAAGCTGATCATAATATTTTTCAGCATTTGCATATACATCATCATCAGGACGCAAATGCTGTTTTATTGCATCTGCAGCAGCAGCCACATCTTCACGTGCAGTGTGCCTGAGATAGATACTCATTTTATCATCGTAGGCAAATAAGGAACAAGTGGCGCCAACTTCTGCACCCATATTACAAATAGTAGCTTTTCCTGTAGCGCTTAAGCTGTCCGCACCTTCACCAAAATATTCTATAATAGCTCCGGTTCCTCCTTTTACGGTAAGAATGCCTGCTACTCTTAAAATAATATCTTTTGCACTTGTCCAGCCGCTCATTTTACCAGTTAATTTAATACCAATGAGTTTGGGCCATTTCAATTCCCATGGTAAACCAGCCATTACATCACATGCATCGGCGCCGCCAACACCAATAGCAATCATTCCCAAGCCGCCCGCATTCGGTGTATGGCTGTCAGTGCCAATCATCATTCCGCCGGGAAATGCATAGTTCTCCAAAACTACCTGGTGAATAATACCCGCGCCGGGTTTCCAAAAACCAATACCATATTTATTAGAAACCGAAGCAAGAAAATCATATACTTCTTTATTAACGGAGAGAGCAGTATCCAAATCTTCTTTTGCACCCACTTTCGCCTGAATAAGATGATCGCAATGAACTGTGGATGGCACAGCCACTGTAGGTCTTCCTGCCTGCATAAACTGAAGGAGCGCCATTTGAGCAGTTGCATCCTGCATCGCGACACGGTCAGGAGCAAAATTTACATAGGTTTTTGCTCTTTCAAAATTTTGAAGTGGCTGGTCCCGGTGCAGATGCGAGAATAAAATTTTTTCTGCCAGTGTTAATGATCTGCCGATTGTTTTACGTGCTGCCTCAACTTTTGAGTGCATGCCGGCATATACTCTTTTTATCATTTCAAAATCAAAGGCCATATCTTAAGATTTACGATTTATTATTTATGATTTACGATTTTTCAATTGCTATCGCCTATTGCTTATTGCCAAAGCCTGCTGAATTAATTTTTTTATGCGCCCGGCTTTTGAGTTACTAATAATCTTTTGTTGCGTCCCACTCTTCAACGTTCTGAACTTTTGTTAAGCTTTTAAGGAGTTAGCGATCGTTAGTCGGAGTTAGTGTTTTTCCTGCGATTCACCGAAAAGTGCTGTATGCACAACACATAAGGATGTGACGCAAGGAACGATGACACAAAATTCAATGCCGGGTACATAATTAAACAGCATTTTTTGAACGCTGCGAATTTACGATAAAACAAAGGTTAAATAAAAGTGTTTGTAAATTCACAAGACTATAATAAATTGCAGACCATGTACAGGTTGAAATATTTTATAGAGTGGCAGGCATTTGGCGTGTGTACTGCGATCGGTGAAAAACTGGGCATTGCAACCTCTCGTATAAGACTTTGGTTTATTTATATATCGTTCCTCACAATGGGCTCACCATTGATTATTTATATGGTAATGGCTTTTTGGCTGAATATAAAAAAGTATATGCTCTCCGCAAGACGTAATCCCCTGAAATACCTTTAAAAACTTTATATTGCACGGTGATTAAAATTGATTATAACCTTACCAGTTATGAAGACTTTTTCAGGCATATTGCAAAATGCCTGAAGCTTAAAATCAGTGATAACATTATTTCATTTACACCAGATAAAGGTGCAGGATTTATAAAATTTGTTAACCTGCCAAATGGTTTGCAGTTGATCATTTATGACTATACTACTTTCGAGGATATTTTATATCACAGAAAAAAATCTGATAAGGATTATTTTACACTGCGGTTTGATGAGTTTACAGGAGCCGATGGGATAGCAAAATCTTCTGTTTTTTTTGGGGACACCAGCAAAGAATGGATCTACATGGCTGCAGCCAATACTCAACTGCGACAGGTAAATATTATATTCAGCAAAAAATGGATGGATGACTATTTTGCCGATGAAACCTGCGCTGAAATGCTGGGCAGTTATATTACTTTAAAATCTCCGCTGGTAATGTATGAATTAATGGATGCTGAATATAAACGTTTGATGTACGAGATAATGAATCTGCAGGTGGACAGGAGCTTTGAACAAATGATTGTTCAAAACAGGATTGCATTAATATTAGAGAGATTTTTTTCCCGCATATACAAAGGAATCGAAAATGAAAACAGCACTTTTAAAATTTCTTCGAGAGAACTGCGCAGCTTAAAACAAGTTGAAAATGAATTACTAAAAGATTTTTCACAGCAGCCACCTGCTATTGCGCAACTGGCAAGAGTTGCGGCCATGAGCCCTTCTAAACTGAAGATATTGTTTAAAGAAGTTTTTGGTTTGCCGGTTAACCGTTATTATCAAAAGCATCGCATGAATAAAGCAAAAGCTATGCTTTTATCAAAGAAACATTCTGTAAAGGAAGCAGCCAATGCACTCGGCTTTTCCAGTGTAAGCAGTTTTAATAAGGCTTTCTTTAAAGCATTTGAAGAATTTCCTGCAGACATTGCCGTATCCATAAAATAAAATCCTGCAAAATTGATTGAGATAAATTATAATAACAGCGATTATGTAGGCTTGCTGCAAGCAATGGCCCGCTTTTTTCATTTACAGATTGACGAAAATTCCCTGCATATACCTTCTTCAGCAGGAACAGGTTTTGTTTCTGCATTTAATCTTCCTGACGGATTATCTGTAATGATAGCGGATAGTAATTTTAAGGATGGCATGTTAATGCACAGACATGCCGTTTCAAACCAGCAATATTTTATTCTTCAGTTTAATGAACCATTAACAACGCATACTGAGGAAGATCACCGAACCTCTGCTGAACAGCATGTTTATGATATACAAAAGAATGCTATCCTTCTTACCAGTTCTTTAATGGATACAGTGTTTATTATTCCTGCAAAAGTGAGAATCCGTTCTGTAAAAATCATTTTTGGAAATGATTTCCTTAATAGTTTTATAGGTAATGAAATGGCTGATAAATTTCTCAGCAATTATTTTTCCATGCTTTTAAAGAACCGTAACCATGAACCGATAGTTACTGATTACAGAATAATTATGGATGAACTGATAAAAGAAAAAATTGAACATCCGTTAAAGATAAAATTTGTTTATAACAGAGCTCTTCTGCTGATTGAAAAATTCGTAACAGGATTTATTGGTAAACTGGAAAAAAATCATCAGCTTATAAAATTGAAAGATGATGAAATCAGCCGGTTAATGAAAGTAGAATCATTGCTGGTAAAAGATTATGCAGGTGCGCCACCTACTATTTCTGCACTGAGCAAAGTAGCCACGATGAGCCCGACCAAACTAAAAAAAGATTTTAAAGCGATGTATGGTTTACCTGTTTATGAATACTATCAGAAAAACAGGATGATGCGTGCAAAAGCTTTATTAATGGAAGGAAGATATGCAGTAAAGGAAGTGGGAATGATGGTTGGCTACACAAACCTTGGTCATTTTGCAGCAAGCTTTAAAAAAGAGTTTGGTGTTCTTCCAAGTGAAATGGTTACGGATCATAGGGCAAGTTTTAGTGAACGGGATACTTCCATCATTATCTGAAGCAGCAGTTAAAAAATTTTATGGGTAAAGAAATAAATGCCGTACTATAATTTTATTTTTCAATTCCTGAATCACACAACAGCTTCTCTTAACCGCACTAATTGCTTCAGCAAGTTTTCCAGCAAATCTAATTTCAGCATATTGGGACCATCACTTTTAGCAACAGCAGGATTGGGATGTGTTTCAATAAACAGACCATCCGCTCCTGCCGCAATTGCAGATTTGGCAATAGTGGCAATCAGTTGTGGATTACCACCTGTAACGCCTGTGGCTTGATTGGGTTGTTGCAGACTATGCGTACAATCCATTATTACGGGAACATCATATTCCTTCATCCAGGGAATATTGCGGTAATCTACTACAAGGTCCTGGTATCCAAAAGTTGTGCCTCTTTCGGTGAGCATTACTTTTTCGTTTCCTGCTTTATTTATTTTCTCTACAGCAAACTTCATGGAAGGGCCGCTTACAAACTGACCTTTCTTTACATTAACTGTCTTCCCTGTTTGTGCAGCCGCGACCAATAAATCTGTTTGCCTGCAAAGGAATGCGGGTATCTGTAAAATATCAATGTACTCAGCAGCCATAGCGGCTTCCTCGTGCGCATGAATATCACTTGTAACGGGAAGCTTATACCTGTCTCTTATTTTTTTTAACAGGCTCAAACCCGTATTATCTCCGAGACCTGTAAATGATGAGGCACTTGTTCTGTTAGCTTTACGGTAACTTGATTTAAATATGTATGGTATTCCTAAGTTTTTGCAAACTGATGAAACCTTATCTGCCACTTCTATAAGCAGTTCCTCACTCTCTACAACACATGGCCCGGCGATAAGAAAAAAATTATTTTCATCGTATGACTGATTCGCAAATAAATCTTTCAAAAACTGTTTCATGCTGCAAAGGTACTGGCTGTTTTTTATTTGTTGATGCACCCGCCGATTCCTCTTGTTATGCCGGAAAAAGCATAGTCCTGGAAATAACGATTGATTGTGCGCAGCATTCTGTGAAAAATATTTTACAACATTTCATTTGTTGAAAAAAACTTTAGTAGAAAAGACACTGAATTAATGATTAAAACCTTATTAGCTTATTTTTAAAGAAGCCGGGAAAGAATTCAAAAGTACATTACGACAAAACCTGGCATCTTTTTAAAAAGAATTAGTTAAGATAAAGTAATAAGGTTACAAGAATTTAATGCGTCAATTTCTACTAAGGTTATGTGCAGCTCGAAGAGTCTTTGAAACATTGGGTAAAAAAGATTTCTGTTGCTGCAAACTGGCAAAAGAAAATTGCGCAGTTCCCAAAGTCATGTGAACATTCTGTGAAAAGGTTTTAAATAATTAGAGTTCGTAAAGCTATTCCGGCACATCAAAATATTAATTAGCCATGTGTTAATGAGCTATGAGCAAATGATATTCCATATTTTTGTTTGCCATATTTTTTTAACGGAGCGATTATGTTGCTCACTCTTATTCTAAAAGTAAAAGTGTGCGACGCAATTAAAGCTAAATACTTATTCAAAAGCCGGTAACATAAATTATATCATTTTTATAAAACTTATCAATATGAATTTCGAAGAAGGATTTTTGAAAGATGCTATTAAACGTTTTCAGTCTTACAAAGAATTGGGTGATAAAACTTTTGAACAACTGGATGATAAAGATTTTTTTTATCAGCCATCTTCAGAGAGTAACAGTATTGCTATTAATATTCAACATTTGTATGGCAATATGCTGAGTCGCTTTACCAATTTTCTAACTGAAGACGGCGAAAAGCCCTGGCGAAACAGGGACCTCGAATTTGAATCGGTGGATATAGAAAAAGAAGATCTGCTTGCTTTCTGGAATACTGGCTGGAACTGTGTTTTTAATGCGTTACAGGATTTAAAGCCGGAAGATCTTACCAAAACAGTTTATATAAGAACAGAGCCTATGAGTGCATATGATGCAATACTTCGCCAACTGGCACATTATCCTTATCATGTTGGTCAAATTGTATATGTGGGTAAAATGATAAAAGATAAAAAATGGAAAACTTTGAGTATTCCAAAGGGGCAAAGCAACCAGTTTAATCAGCAAATGACGGAGAGAAAAAGTCAATCAGCGTGAATGCATGAATATTTTCACATTTACTGAACCGCCCGGCAGAACAGCATTTGTACATGGAAAAGAATACTTATTTTTTTCAGGTTATGCTTACCTGGGTATGCAATATGTTCCGGAATTTGTCGCCTTCATTAAGGAAGGCATAGATAAATATGGATGGCTGTTTCCTTCATCACGTATTTCTAATACGCAACTCGCCTTGTATGAGGAATGTGAAGCATTGCTTTCTTCAGTAACACAAACAGAAGATACTGTATTGGTTTCATCAGGCTTTATGGCCGGCAAATTAGCTACTGCTTTGTGGCGCAATGAAGTGTTTAATCTCGAACCATCTCATCCTGCAATTCAGACAAATAATAATACCGCAACTAAAAAAGATGCACATGTTTTTGCTGTTGATTCTGTAAATGTGCTTACGACGGGCTTCACTGATTTTTCTTTTGCAAACAATAATGAACAAAAAATAATTATCATAGATGATTCGCATGGTATTGGGTTGATTGGAAAAAATGGCGAAGGAATCTGTAGTTCATTGATAACGAATAAAAGCACATCGTATGTGCTTACTTACTCTTTGTCTAAAGCATGGAATATTACGGGCGGAGCGGTAAGCTCTTCAAAAATTATTGCCGATACATTAAGAACATTGCCACAGTATACTGCCGGTACTCCGCCTTCCCCCGCCATGCTATATGCTTTTATAAAAGGCCAGCATTTGTATGACCTACAAAGAAATAAATTGAAAAATAATATCGCTTATTTTCAATTGCTGATAAAAGATTTGGATCAAATTCGTTTCAATCCTGCATTACCTGTTTTTATTTTACCTGAAACAATGAATGAGCAAAAACTTTTGGAGAAGAATATTATTATTTCATCTTTTTCTTATCCGGATCCTTCAGGCAAAAAGATACAACGTATTGTAATAAATGCTTTGCATACAAAAGTTGATCTTGAAATATTGGCGGATGTTCTTGCAGAAGAATTTTGAGCTACAAGCATTGAGTTATGAGCTACGGGGAGTGCTCACAGCTCACAGCCATCTGCTCACAGCTTTTTTATATTTATCTTTTTGTTTAGCTCATATTATCTTTTTTTTGCAATGTCATGTAAGCTTTTCACATTCATTATAGTCTATACCGTTTATCTTTATTTTTACTAATAAATCGTCCGTCCTTGCTTAAAAAATTTTTGAAAATATTCAGCCGGGCAATTCTTATTATACTTGGTTTGCTGCTATTAGCACTTGCTGTATGGACTGACATGTGGACAATCCGTATAATACTTATAGTGGTTGGCGTATTGCTGATTGTGCCGCATACGCAAAAATGGACAACCCGCATACTACTTGGCCTGGTGGGATTAGTGCTGCTGGTATGGTTACTTCTTCAAACAGAAATAGTACAGAATTTTTTAATTGGTAAGGTAACAACAAGACTTTCAAAAGACCTTAATGCGGAAGTAAAGATTAAGCATGTAAGCTTTTCTTTGTTTGACAAAATGGATCTCGATGAGGCACTTATCCGCGATAGGCAAAAAGACACATTGCTTTATGCCGGCACAATGAAACTTCGCGTTACTGACTGGTTCTTTTTAAAAAATGAAACGGATTTAAAATATATAGGGCTTGAAAATGCAATTATTAATATGCACCGCAGAGACTCAATCTGGAATTTTCAATTTATAGTTGATTATTTTTCTGCCCCAAAAACAAAAACGGATACATCTGCAAAAAAGATTGTGCTGAACATTCAGAAAATTGATTTTAAAAAAGTAATCCTTATCAAAAATGATGAATGGACAGGTCAGAAAATGATTGCAAAAGCAGGAAGCATGCTGCTTGATGCCAGGAATATAGATTTTGATAACAATGAATTTCTGATAGATTCCATTGAAATAGACCGGCCTTATTTTTCAATTGAAAATTTTGACGGACTTAAGCCTGAAATGCCTGATACAACAGATAACAGAAAGGATACTGGTCTTTATTTTAATGCCGGCGATATGCATATTGAAGTTGGTTCTGTAAAAATAACCAATGGTGTTTTTGCCAATCTTAAACGCGGTGAAATTCCTGATAAAGGTGTGTTTGATGGCGCTGATATAAAAGTGAGCAAAATAAACGGTACACTCCGGCAATTGAGTTTTATAAAAGATACTATCAAGGCTAAAGTTGATCTGAATGCTGTTGAGCGAAGCGGCTTTGAATTAAAAAAGCTAAAAGCCGATTTTAAGTTTACTCCTCGGATGATGGAATTTGCCAATATGGATTTGCGCACACCTCAAACACGCATCAGTAATTATTATGCCATGCACTTCAGGGATTTTAATAAAGACATGAACCAGTATCTGGAAAAAGTTGTAGTGGATGGACATTTTAGAAATTCAATTGTAAGCAGTGATGATATTGCTTTTTTTGCACCGCAACTAAAGGAGTGGAAGCAGCAGGTTATTATAAGTACAAGGTATCATGGTACCATAAGTAATTTTAGTGCAGATCATTTATTTGTGCGAACCAGTGCCAATACTTATGCAACCGGTGAATTGAGCATGAGGGGTTTACCTGATATTGATAAGACCATCATTAGCTTTACCAATGCCAATGCGCAATCCAATAATAAAGAAATTGCCTTTTTATATCCGGATATTAAAACTATCACCAATCCTGATTTGAGTGCTTTGGGCAATCTGCGTTTCATTGGAAATTTTTCCGGTACAATTCGTGATTTTACTGCTAAGGGTAATGTGAGTACAATGCTGGGCGGCTTATATGCTGACGTCAATTTAATTCTACCAAAAAAAGGAGAACCTTCTTACAAAGGAAATATCCAGACACAACAGTTTAATCTCGGTAAATTTCTTGATGTTAATTTGTTAGGAAAAGTAAGTTTTAAAGGCAAGATTGAAGGAAGAAGTTTTGCATTGAATAAAGCAAAAACTACACTGGATGGCAATTTCAATTCTATCGAGTTTAACAATTACACTTACAGTAATCTTAATTTCACAGGGGCAATAGAAAAGAGAAAATTTGCCGGAGATTTTAAAGCAAGCGATCCTAATTTTGATTTTACAAGTAGCATCCAGATTGATCTTACAGGCGAGCAACCTATGTTCAACATATTGGGTGATCTTGCAACTGCCAATTTTCAAAAACTGAATTTTACAAAACAGGATTATCGTCTTGCCGGTTTATTCGACTTAAATTTTAGAGGTCGTAATATTGATGCATTCCTTGGCTCGGCAAAGCTGCTCAATGCAACATTACTCCACGATACTACGAGGCTTGATTTTGATTCGCTTACTGTACGTGCAAGCTACGATTCGATAAATAAAAAAGTATTGAATGTAGAGAGCAATCAATTTGACATAACCGTTAAAGGGGAATATAGTATTCTTGATTTGCCAAACAGTTTTCAAAGTTTTCTTAGCAGGTATTATCCTGTTTACATTAATGCTCCAAAAACTACTCAAAGAAACCAGAGGTTTGTTGTAATTATTCATACAAAAGAATTTGGAAAATATGCGAGTCTTATTCATCCTAAATTATCGGGATTAGACAGTATGAATATTGTAGGCGGAGTAAATACAAACAGCAATGATTCTGGTTTTTATATGCAGGCAAATATTCCCTATGTCAAATTTGATAAGTATCATTTGCACGATGCATTAATACAAGGCATGGGAAGCTTTGACAGTTTGCATTTAAACGGAGATATTGGCCGTATATATGTGGGTGATAGTTTGTTTTTCCCTAATTCAAGATTGAATATAGTTTCAAGCAATGACCATTCAATACTTCATCTTGCCACAAGTGCTAATGAAACTTTGAATGAAGCAGATCTTAATGCTGATGTGTATACATTGGAAGATGGAGTACGCATTAATTTTCAACCATCTTCATTTGTAATGAATACAAAAAAATGGCAGTTGGAAAAAGAAGGTGAACTGGTAATAAGAAAAAATTTTGCTTCAGCAAAAAGCGTTAAGTTTTCACAGGGCTTCCAGGAAATAACGGTGGAAACAGAAGAAGAGTCCGGCAGCAATGCGAGTAATTTAAAAGTAAATCTTAAACAGGTAAACATGGGTGATTTTCTTCCGTTGGTCATGAAAAGACCGAGAATAGAAGGTCTTGCAAATGGCAATATTTACCTGCGTGATTTTTACAATAAATTTCACGCTGATGCAAACATTAAGGCAGAACAATTCAGGCTTGATGATGATTCAATTGGTGTTGTTATGCTGGGTGCAGATTATAACAGTGATATTGGTAAAATAAATTTTAATTATAAATCTGATAATGACCATTATGCTTTTAATGGAAGCGGTTATTATAATCTTAAAGACACCACCAGGATTCCGCTAAGCACAACAATGCATCTTAGTAATGCAAAAATTGGTTTGGTGAATCAATTTCTCAGTAATATTTTTTCCGGTATAGATGGCTTTGCAGCAGGCGACTTAACCATCCAGGGCGATCCTGATTCTCCCGATTTGCTTGGAGAAGTAGCCATAAAGAATACATCACTTACTGTTAATTATACACAAGTACGTTATACAATTGATTCGGCTCATTTTGTATTCAATAAAGGCTCTATTGATTTTGGAAGGTTTACGATGCGGGATATGTACAACAACAAAGCAAGTGTGCGGGGAATATTATATGAGAACGGTTTTAAGAATATGCGGTATGACTTTGATATGTCAACAGATAAATTATTATTGCTTGATACAAAAGCAAAAGACAACCGGCAATTTTATGGAAAGGCAATCGGCAAAGCCAGTTTAAGCCTGAAAGGACCGCAGGAAAATATGTTCATGAGTATTACTGGCGCAGTGAATGATACAACACATATTTTTATTCCAACTTCAAGTAGCCGCGAAAGCACTGAAGCTGACTTTATCGTCTTTAAAAAATATGGAACAGAATTAGAAGAAATAAAATCGGAAAGCAATACCAAACTTAATGTCGATCTTGATCTTACTGCAAACAATAAGGCTCGCATTGAAGTGATACTCGATGAATTAACAGGTGATGTTATCAGCGCAACAGGCAATGGCAGAATAAAAATTAATGTGCCTGCAAATGGCGATATGACAATGAGCGGCCGCTATAACATAGAAAGCGGAAATTATAATTTCAATTTTCAGTCGTTTATCCGCAAGCCTTTTGAACTGAGAGAAAATGCAGGTAATTATATTGAATGGACAGGCGACCCTTATAAAGCAGAGATGCATATAGACGCAGTGTATGCAGCAAAAAATGTTTCATTCGGCGATCTGCTTTCGAATACAGGATACAACCTTGAAGGACCCGTGGCAGGTTACAGGGGTGATGTTTATGTAGTGGCAACATTGACTGGTATACTTACAAGTCCGCAGATAAAATTTTCTTTTGACTTTCCGCAAGGAACGCCTATTCAAAGTGATAACGATCTTAAACTTTTTTTAAACAAGGTGCAGAGTGATGACAATGAAATGCTGAAGCAGGTTACATGGCTCATTGTGTTTGGTTCTTTCGCTCCTTATGGCGAATTGGGTGGTGGCGGAAACATTGCACGTTCCGCAGGCATTAATACCATTTCGCAAAAAATATCAGGTGTGTTAAATAAGGTTTTATCAAATTTGCTTGCAAAAATTACAGGCGATAAAAGCATACAGTTTGATGTTAGTACTTCTACTTATAGCAGCGCTTCATTATACTCCAATACATATTCATCTTCAAGCAATCAGCTTGACAGGCAGCGTATTGATTTTAAAGTAAACCGAAGTGTGCTTAATGATAAGATAATTATTACCTTCAATGGTTGCCTGATATTTCTGTGCAATTCATTCTTTCAAGAGACAGAAAATTAAGAGCCATTGTTTTTAACAGAAGCAGCCTTGATGTAACAACCGGTATCATAAGCCGCCGCACACGCCAGGGAGTAAGTATTTCATACTCTTTTGATTTTCCAAAAGATGAAAAACCACCGGTAATAGCAGACACAACTGCACGGCAACAGGCACATGCAAAGGATTCAAGCAGTGACTAATTTATCCATTAGATTTTTGTAGAATTTTTTATGAGCCATTGACTTGTACTGTATTTTGTTTTTGTTGCGTCGTACACTTTATATCTTTGATAAAGCAATTAAGTGACCGAGAAACAGAAATGCCAGAAGCCCTGCCACAATAATAATGATGATATTTATTCTACGCATGCGCACCGATATATTAAGCACCTGCTGCGTTTTATCATATTGAAGCCAGATAATGGATAGAAGATTAAGCAACACTGCAATCACAGGGAACACAATTACAACTGTTACAAATACCATAACCCTTATCCACAGTGGCCATTGTGGTGAATACTTAACAAGCCATGACCATGGCGGTAATGAAACATGCAATACTGTTTTCATGAATGCGCCGGTGAGCACTAATATTGGAATAAGCATCAACCATAGCCCTACAGAAGCGGATCGCTTTGCATTTAAAATAGCAAGTTTTAATTGCCACTGGTGTTGCATAGATGGCATTTTTGGCGCGTTAATATTTTCAAGTTTGTTTTCAAGATCATCATTATTCATAATAGTGATTTTAAATTGTTCCATATGATAATAATTTTTTTAACTTTTCAATTCCTCTCGATAACAACGATTTTACAGTTCCTTCTTTTTTATCCTGTATCATTGCAATCTCTTTAATGGTTTTTTGTTCAAAGTATCGTAGTGCCAACACCTCCTGGTATAAAAGTGGTAGTTGTTTTATTTTTTGTTGCACCAGCAAAAAATCTTCATGTTGTTGTAAATCTTTTTCTAATTGCATTTTTTCTTCCCTTGTTGTTTGAGGGTCTGGCATGTCCCATCCGTGAGCTTCAACAAAAGAGTTGAGCGATTCTGGTGTATATTTCTTTTTACGATAGTATTGCTGCATTTCATTGTTTGAAATGCGGTATAACCAAAACAAAACCGGAATGCCTTTCCATTGAAATGAGCGAATATTAAGAAATGCTTTTAAAAAAGTTTCAGATGCTATATCCCTTGCCAGTTCATAATCACCCAACCGGCGAAATATATAACCAAAGATTACAGTATAATACAAATCAAACAGGATACCGAAAGCATCGGGATCTTTTTTGATACGGTTGATTAACTGTTGCTCTTCTTCTAAAGTCAATGTCCTTTTTTATAATAATACAGGAAGCAAGAAAGGGTTGCAGTAATTACATAAAAATGAAATGTTGCTTTACAATTTCCATTTATCATACCATCGAATGATCATCCTATCATTTTCAAAAGTTAACGGAAGCCAGATATATCTTGAATCAGCGAGATTTGTTTTGTTCCACCTGTCAGCCATGAAAATGTATTTATCTTTCATTCCTTCTACAAGCAAAATATAAGTGCTCTGTGCTTTAAAAGTTTTATCACTATCTGCACCAACACAAGGATTATCTATCATTTGCCAATCACCCATTACTGAATCTGCAGCCGCATACATCGCTGCATTTGGGTCCCAGCCCGTGCACAATGAGGTGATGAGATAATATGTATTGTTGTGTTTTACAATAGCAGGAGCTTCCCTGTTTGCACCGATCAGTATGCGTTTAAAATTGCCATCGGGTTTTAAATAATCATCTGTCAATTCATTCACATGCATGGTAGCATTGTTCTCTGAAGAGCATATCTGGTAAGCTCTTCCATCCGTATCTTTAAATAATGTCATATCCCTGCTCATTGAATCGTTAGGACGCACTGAGCCAATATAAGTATAAGGACCTGTAACTGTTTTACTCACTGCCACGCCGGCCCTTGCATAACTGTAATCTTTTTTATCAATATGCATCCACATTACATATTGATTTGTTTTATCGTTGTAAATCACCTTTGGCCGTTCAATTACTCTGCCGGGATACAGATCACTTGTGCTGTCATTTGTAACAGGTGCCAATGCAACGCCTTCATTCTTCCAATGCGAAAGATCTTTGGAAGAGTAACAGGAAATACCACCTGCATTTACATGATAATTTTCCCACGCAGTGTCTTCTGTAACACGAATTGTTTTTCCTTTTTTGATCTCCCCAAACCAGTAATAGGTCCCTTTATCAAACAGTATTCCGCCACCATGTGCATTAATGGGATGGCCATCTGTATCATACCATATTCCACCGGGAAGAAAATAATTGTTTTGAGAGAGAACGCTTGATTTAAAAAGCACCAATAACAGCAGGCAATTTATCAGGTAGATTAACTTTTGCATAGCGATACAAATTTAAGAGATGCAGACATTTGATTGTTGTAGCAACAATTAATAATGGTCTGGACCCTATAAGTGGCCAAACCATCATTGCATTTGAAGCTATAATTAATATTATAAAAATTCAGTTTAAAAATCGGAGTTCATTTGCTCATAGTTTTGTTACAGTACAAGTGTGCGACGCAACAAAAACATCATAGTAGTAATGCAGTTGACCCCATAAAAAATCACAACTTACTTATCTCAACGATAACATCACTGTTGCCCCCATTGCTTGTGCATACATAAACTTTTCCGTCAGGTGAAATGCAAAGGTCTCTTAATCTTCCCCATTTATTCTCAAAATATGTTTTGGTATTTATTATTGATTTGCCATCGTTACTTAACTGCAATTGCCTGATGCTGCTGTTTTTGAGCGTCATCATAATCAAAGAATTTTTCCATTGTGATATGCGATTGTTGTTGTAATAGTCAAGGCCACAAACAGCAAGTGTATTATTGCCGCTACTCCAGATAGGCTCTTTTACATTATGACTCTTGCAGAATGTTATTTCATCACCATTGCATGGACCTTCGACATTTGGCCAGCCATAGTTGCGGCCCTTTTCAATAATGTTTACTTCATCCTCTTCTGAAGGCCCATGTTCTGAAGCATACATTATATTGTTGACCATGACAAGGCCCTGCGGATTACGATGGCCATAACTCCACACCGGATTATTTGGAAAAGGATTATCTGCGGGAATGCTTCCATCCAAATTGATACGCAATACTTTTCCATTAAGTGTATTGGTGGGCTGCGAAAGGCTTTGATCAAATGCATCGCCTGTTGTCATAAAAATTTTTGGATTAGCTTCATTCGTTATCCATAATCTTGAACCATTGTGATTGGTGCTGCCAACAATTCCATCCAATAAAACCACAGGCCGTACAAGTGTGTTATTTACATAAGTATACCGCATAAGTTTTTCAAGATGTTTGTCTCCCTTACTGTAATTGAATACAACATAAAGCAAGCCGTTGTGTTGAAAATCGGGATGCAGCGCCATTCCCAGCAAGCCACCCTCATTTCTCGATTCCACTTCGTTAATGGTAAATGAAAAAATAGTATTACCTGTTGCAGGATCAATGCTGCTAATCTTTCCATCCCTTTCCGTCATCCAGATATGATTATCTTTTCCCCAGATAATTTCCCATGGATAATTCAATCCTTTTTTTACGAGACGAACAGCAGCATCTGAAGTGTTGATTTCTGATTGTGACTGTACCGGTGATTGAGATTTATTATCATTGCATGTTACGCAAAGCAGTATGGCAAAAGATATTATAATGATGCATTTATTTTTCATATTCATAACCGGGCAATTTTTTTTCTTTTTATTAAAGTTAACTATGTATTCAAAATATTATCAGAACAGCATGACGACTTGCCACATATTATTGACGAAAGGGATTTATTTAAATTTTCTTTTTGTACTTAGCTTCTGAACAAGAATTAAGCATTGATTGCGTCGCACTTGTACTAACGGTAATTCTTTTCGGCAGCTACAAAGACACGAAGCCAGAAAGTAGTACAGGGCTTTGAGCCTTTGTGCCTTTGTGGCATAAACACTACTCAAGTTTATTGTTCGAAGCTCTTCACTTCATCTGCGTCTATCCTGCATTCTCTCCCTTTATAAAACCAGCAGCTTTTGACATATATATGCATAATGAAGCGATTACCTTTAATTGACTATACTTCAAAATTTAAATGCAGAAAATGAAAAAAATATTTACAACACTAAATTTATTAATAGAACTTTTATTATTAAACAATGCTCATGCCCAAACTCCTGATGAAATGTTTCGCGGTAACCCTGCTCATAATAAAAATTATAAAGATTTTAAGGATAAAATATTTAATACTGTGGCATGGAAATATAAGACAGGAGGCGCTGTTCGTTCAACAGCAATCGTAATTAATGATATGATTTGTTTTGCCAGCAGTGATGGTTATCTCTATGCTGTAAACAAAACAAATGGTGAATTAAAATGGAAATATAATTGCGCCAGTTCAGCAACCTCTTCACCTGCTTATTCAAAAGGATTGATTTATATTCTTAGCGAACAACAAAATTTATTTGCCATTGAATCCACAACAGGCAAATTAGCATGGAAGAAAAATATTGGTAAAGACAAACCTTATGATTGGGGATTTGATTATTATTTTTCTTCTCCTGTTATTAATGATGATACATTAATAATTGCTTCTGCAGACGGCAAGCTGTTATCGCTTGACAAAAGAAACGGTAAAGAATTCTGGCAATTTCAGTCAAAACATTTTACACGCGCTACACCTGCCCTTGCCGATGGGTGGATATATATAGGAGACACAAATGGAGATATGTTTGCAGTGGATTCAAAAACGGGATCGCAAAAATGGGTGTTCAATACCTTTGGTTCTTCTCTTAATAATGATACTATTGGTTTCGATCGTAAAGCAATTATAAGTTCTGCAGTAATCGAAGGTGATGCAATAGTGTTTGGTTGCCGTGATGGTTTTCTTTATTGTGTCAATCGTTTTACAGGTGAATTGAAATGGAAATTTGATCATCATGTATCATGGGTTATTTCATCACCAGCTGTTGTAAATGGTCATGTTATCACAGGAACATCCGATGGTCATTTTGTACAATCAGTTGATATAAATACTGGACAGGAAAAGTGGCGCGCATCTGGTGCAGCACCAATCTGGTCGTCGCCATTGATAACAGGCAATCATGTTTATATCGGTGGAAACGAAGGTGTGTTGCATTGCATTGATGTTACCAGTGGCAAAAAAGAAGCACATCCTTTTTGTGTGAATGCAAAAATATTTTCTTCACCTGTTGTCAGTGATTCATTAATGTATTTTGGTGCAGATGATGGAATGTTATATTGCTTAAGAGCAGAAGCAATTAATAATAAACCATTCAACCGGTATACATACTGGGATCAGAAGATTGGTTCTTTCTTTTTCAAAAATGGTGTGGGCTCTGTAGTAAAAGATTTTCTTTCACGCAAAGGATTCACAGTTATTGATCATGATAAATTGTTATCCATTGTTGCAGAAAATAAAAATTCTGGGACGGGAAATATTATTGTAGTGATATCATCAAAATTGCCTGCACCTTTTTTAAAAACAGATTCAGTAAATATTTTTCATGACTTTCTTCAATCAGGTGGAATAGTAGTTGATCTCGGCAACAATCCATTGGTGTATAATATTGATGACAGCCTGAACTTTACAGGTTTTGAGTTTAAACGTTGTGAAAGCATCATTGATATTCCCTATCCTGAAAATGATCTGCGCAGCTTCGGTGGCATCTTTACTGCAACTGCAACTGCAGAAGGTAAAGCAATGGGCGTTAAAGATTTATGGACAGCCAGTTCCCCTGTTAATAAAAAAGATGTTGACATTGTATTGGGTGCAGATGAAAAAGGACGTGCTTCTGCATGGATAAAAAAAATTGGCAGTGGTTATTTTGTACAATTGTGGGTTGAACAACTTTTTCCTGAAGATTACAATTTTGTAGACCAGGTGATAAAAAATATAGAGAAGAAATGAATTTTGAACATATAGACACATAAACCATACAGGTGAACACATAGAGAATTTCTATGCGATTTTCTATGTTTCTATATGCCTATGTAATAAAAAGTAATTTCTCAATCTTTGTTACACTTGCATTCCTTTATCTACATAATTCTATTCTTTTATCACTTCTTGTACTGATGAAAAGACAAAGAATCGGGAAAATATTTTTTGAATAACCCTTAAGAGTGTTGAACTGAAGTTGCATACCTGCTTGGCGCAACTCCATACTCTCTCTTAAACGCTTTGCTGAAAGTAAACAGATCGGGAAAGCCGCAAAGCGATGCAATATCAGTAAGCGTATAATTGTCTTCCTGCATCAGATGCGATGCATGTTTTAATCGCAGATGAATCATATATTGATAAGGTGATACACCAAAGGCCTGCCGGAAACTACGGAAGAAGTGATAGGTGGACAGGCTACAGCTTTGCGCCACTGTAGCAATATCAGGGTTAAGAGAATAATACGTATCCATATATTGTTTGCCTTGTAATAAGCGCTGATAAATTTCTTTGCGTGTTACTGTTTTTTTAGCTGCAATATTATTGAGTGATGCGCAATTTCCTTTCTCCTGTAAAATGATAAGCTCAACCAATTGAAGAAACCATTCTTCATTAATAATATCCGGATGATAATAACCATTGCTCAATGCTTGAGTTAGTCGTTGAAGTTGCATACCAAACAAGGAATCCTGCACATGGTATACATGTTCAAAAAAATATGGATGATCAAAATAACCGGCCATATAATTGTCCAGTTCATGATCTCCTTTTGAGCGCAATATGGTAAATGCTTCCGCTAATGAAGCTGGACAAATATCAATACAAATACTTTTTACAAGTTGCTTCGATTCAAAATAGGCCTGCACATTAGGTTGTTTACTCGTAAGCAGAAAATGATCCTGCTCCACTTTATACTCTTTATCACCACAGCGATAATAAATAATGCCCTGCACTACAAACTTAACGCTGAAACTCCTGAATGCATTATTGGTAAACCATTCCAGCAGTTCAGAATAATATACCCGGTCTGTATTTGCTGGTTTGTTAAGCGAAAGTTTATTGGCCTCATTTATCAGGTGCACATAAGACATGCTGTGGTATAATTTTATACACTGAATATAACAAATGACGGAGTATAAAATTATTCAAAAAGTATCAACGGCAGCAAGGCATTACAATAGTTAGCAGGATTTGACAAAGAGAGGAAGTATCTTTGTTAATGACCGGCGCATTTGATTAATTCATCATTCTGATTATTGTTACTTCAACAATTTTCTTTGCAAGATCTTCTGAGATATTAGCTGCTTTTGCGAGGTATTCTAAAATCTTTTCTTCTTCATCCTCTACTATGCCATCAGCCAATACCAGCTCCGCACACAAACAAAATAATTGTGGAATGTACTTTTGACTTATCAGTTCGAGGCCGCCGTTAATCAATGGTTGTGCTCGATGAAAGGAATATTCTGTTTCCACTTTTTGTATGTAGTAGCTTATATTTCATCTTCAAATATTCTTAATCTCATCAATATCGGGCCTAGTGCTTTTAACTCCTTTTTGCTCCATCCTTGTCGGCTTACAGTATAGAATAAAATATTGCCATGTAAGCTTCCTGAATTGTAGCAGGTGCGTACATGGAATGTTCGGATTTTTTGTTTTTAAATAAGGCTTCAAATAGTCCCATCAGTTGCATTTTTATTGAATGCAAAAAGATAAAATAATTTTCATTTACCCAAAGGATTTGATCGCTATTAAAGAGATGAGGTCTTTTATTATATTTATGCAAATCTTCTTTCAAGGATTTTGAGAAAAAAGGTGTTGAAGCATTTGTCCTGGATGAATCCAAGTTATCTAAAGAAAATTCTTGATGAACTTATTCGAAAAGAACTCGAAGAATCTGCTGCCGTGGTACTGCTGATTTCTGATAACTGGGCAAAATCCAAATGGACTGCAACAGAATATGGTGCAGCCTATGCTTTGGGGGAAGAAAATTATTCCTGTTTTAATTGAAGATATTCCCGGAAATATAAATATTGACATCAACAGGTCTACATCAGTTGCCGCTAAAAACGAAGATCTTGATTTTGTTGCAACTCAATTAGAAGAAGCTCTTTAGTATATTCACAATTAATTTTTTTGACTAATATTTCTGAAAAATTTTTATTCCTCCATTGCTGCTATCCAACCCCACATACAAGTGTGCAACGCAACGGAAGCTTAATAGTCGTGTGAAGTTGGGACCATAAAATAATTCTTATTTACTTATAAGCATCTGCTTAATCGCTATCCATCATTTCTCGCACCATTAACTATTCACCAAACTTGTTAAAACTCCCAATCTCGTAATGTAATGCTCTTTGCAGCGGTTACTTTTGCAGGCTAAAAAAGATTTTTGCCAGGTTCATCATTTCATATAGCGTTAGTAGGAAACCCAAACAGCGGAAAAACCTCCGTATTCAATTCACTTACAGGACTAAACCAGAAAGTTGGAAATTTTCCGGGTGTAACAGTTGATAAAAAAACTGGTTTTTGCCAACTCGACCATAATACTTCTTCCACTCTTATTGACCTGCCCGGTACATACAGCCTTTATCCGCGACGCACAGATGAATGGGTTGCCTATAAAGTTTTAATGGGAACTGATAAAGAAATAAAACCTCGTTTGATTTTGCTTGTATCTGATGCAAGTAATCTTAAACGTAACCTGCTTTTTTGCAGCCAGATCATTGATTTGAAATACCCTATTGTAGTGGCTTTGACAATGATGGATATTGCCCGCAAAAAAGGAATTGAAATTGATGTTGCAGGATTAGAGAGAGAATTAGGTGTGCCTATAGTGCCTGTAAATCCACGGAAAAATAAGGGAATTGGGCAATTAAAAAAAGTGCTTGCACAAACCGCAAGGCATCATTTTGTTGCGCCTCAGTGGGATTTTATTCCAAATAAAACTTTAGCTGCAAATGCAATTGGCAACGTAAAAGAATTATATCCCAAATTGAGTGATTATGCCGCTATTCACTATCTCATTAATCATGAGAATTTTCCTTTGCCGGATAAGATGCAGGAAACTATTGAACAAATCGAGATTGATAATAAGTTCAATCCTACCAAAACACAAGCTGAGGAAATTATGCAACGCTACAACCGCATTAAGCAATTAATGCATCAGAATGTAGTGGAGCCTGATCCTTTGCAACGCAAATTGTTTACGGAACATCTGGATAATATTTTCCTGCATCGCTTCTGGGGCTATGCAATATTACTGGTTGTATTATTCATTTTGTTTCAAAGCATTTTCTGGCTGGCGCAATATCCCATGAATGCAATTGACTGGAGCTTCTCACAACTTACAACATGGCTCAATGTAGTTTTGCCTCAAGTATGGTGGAGTGATCTTTTGGTAAATGGATTAGTTGCTGGTTTAAACGGTATTCTTGTTTTTGTACCACAGATTATGATACTGTTTGGACTCATTACTATTTTGGAAGACACCGGTTATATGACCCGCATAAGTTTTCTCAGTGATAAACTAATGCGTAAAGTAGGACTAAACGGTAAAAGCGTTATGCCAATGATCAGCGGCTTTGCATGTGCAGTTCCCGCTATTATGAGTGCACGCAACATTGAGAATAGAAAAGAAAGATTGCTTACTATAATGGTAACACCATTGATGAGTTGCAGTGCACGATTACCTGTGTTTACTATTCTTATTGCACTTGTAGTTCCCGACATATATTATTTTGGTTTTCTTAGCCTGCAGGGTCTTGTAATGATGGGATTGTATTTGTTGGGAATTGTAATGGCGTTAATAGTAAGCTATATATTAAAGTGGATAGTTAAGCTGAAAGAAAGAAGTTTCTTTATACTTGAGTTGCCTGTATATCGTTCACCGCGATGGAAGAATGTTGGCATTACAATGGTAGAAAAAGCAAAAATATTTGTTACGGATGCGGGACGTATAATTATCATGATAAGCCTGCTGCTCTGGTTTCTCAGCAGTTATGGGCCATCTTCAAGAATGAATACAGTTGAAAAGAAATATGTTGCGTTGCAACAACAAGCTCCAACTAAAGAAACAAAAGCTGCTTTTACCAAACAATACAATTCAGAAAAATTACAAAACTCTTACGCTGGCATTTTAGGCAAAACTATTGAACCTGTTATCACACCTTTAGGCTACGATTGGAAAATTGGTATAGCACTAATTACATCATTTGCAGCACGTGAAGTATTTGTGGGCACAATGGCAACGCTGTACAGTGTGGAAGAGAATGACAACAGCACATTGAAACAAAAAATGCAAAGTGCGGTACGTGAAGACGGTACAAAAGTTTATACATTACCGACTGCATTATCGTTAATGGTTTTCTATCTGTTGGCCATGCAATGTATGAGCACATTAGCAGTAGTAAAGAGAGAAACAAGGGGCTGGAAATGGCCCGCCATTCAGCTCGCTTACATGACAGGCCTCGCTTATATTATGAGCTTTATTGTATTTCATGTTTTTTAAAATGGCCTGACCCAAGTCTGATGTTATAATAGTGTTTATATATTTTTTGTAACGAGCTTTTGATTCTTTACTCATCTCCGTTGTGTCACCCGATAGCTATCGGGTCACTTATGCAATTTGCTTTTATTAGCAGAATAATCAAGTTAAAGCAGTAAATCATTTTTTCTTATATAAAATTTTATTCTTTTTGAATTTCAATTACAGAATCGTAATTCGGAAACCTAAAAACGTAAATAGAGTTATTTCTTTATCGCCTCTCCCACCCAATTACTCTTTGGATTAAAATGCTTCCACAATAACGCAGATATTTTCCTGGTAAGCACCCACGCCTCATTGTTGTATTCCCAGCTTGTGTCTTTGTTGTTCTTTGTAAAGATGCCGAAGATATAAGGATTGTTTTTGCTGTTTACATACACAACTTCGCTTCTGTTTGCATCCACTGCACCGTTCTTATCTGCAGCAAAAACGCCGGGCGGTATTTGCGAAAGTGCCTGCTCATCCCAATACTGCCTGCCCAATAAGCGCAACATTTTTTCACTGGCTTTTTTACTTAGCACTTTTTCATTTACAATATTTTCCATTATCGTTGCTATTTCACGCGGCGATGTTTGTCCCCACCCATATATGCTTCGGTTGGCTTCTCTTCCCGGTGTTCTGCTGTTTACACGTGTAACCGTATAACCAAGACTATCAAGTATCTGGTTTATTCTTATTCCACCGCCGCTTAATCCCTGCAGCCAAAGACTGGCGCAGTTATCACTCGTTGTAAGCATCAGCATCATTACTTTACTTAATTCTATTGTAGAGCTGTCTTTGAAAGAAGCAAGAATATCATCGCCTTCATCATAAAAAAGCGAATCAGTGTAGGTAAGTCGCTGATGATAATCCAGTTCACCTTTTTCTATCTTTTGCATTATGCCAATCAGGATGGAGATTTTTACAATACTGGCAGTGGGGAAAATTGTATCATCATTAATTGCAACTATCTTGTTGCGCTTCAAATCATGAACATAAACACCAATGTTGCCATTAAAACCATTGATTAAATTTTTAATTTGCTTTTGCAGTTTGTTATCTGTTTTTTGAGCAAAAGAAATTGCAGTAATTAAAAGAAATGAAACAAGTAATTTTAAACGCATAGATTATCAGTTGAATTTTTGAAGATAGCTAATTTTGAAAA
>WNGE01006585.1_pt1 | contig 42163 bp, 40 predicted proteins | sample 5400651 | NCBI WGS metagenome assembly WNGE01 (sample SAMN13153370, study PRJNA577476) | soil metagenome | isolation source: 60 cm soil or saprolite under grassland replicate 2 | place: USA:California | collected 2016-06-15 | reverse complement strand
CCAGGATCAAAACTGTCGACTGTGCCATCAGCATTCAGTCGCGCAATCTGGCTGCGCGCAAAAGCGGTGCCAGTGCCACCGCCGACAGCAGTCAATTCTCCACCGATCACGATTTTGCCATCAGCCTGTACCACGATAGTAAAAACTGTGCTGTCTTCGGGATGCGTCCCGCGGCCGGTCGCACCAGGATTAAAGGCAGTGTCGATCGTGCCGTCGGGATTCAGCCGCCCGATGCAACTGCGCGCGATCGTGCCGGTGCCGCCGCCGCCGAGCGTCGTAAAATTTCCTCCGACCAAAATTTTGCCGTCGGATTGCAGCGCAATCGCAGAGATTCGATCGTTCGCACCGGGATCGAAGCCGGTGTCGAGCGTGCCATCGGGATTCAGCCGCGCGATCCGATTGCGCACGACCGTGCCGGTGCCCCCGCCGCCGAGAGTGGTAAAACTTCCTCCAACCAATATTTTCCCATCTGCTTGTAGCGCCAAACAGGTAATTTCCGCGTTCGCCCCGGGATTAAAGCTGGTGTCGAGAGTGCCGTCTGGATTGACTCGCCCGATGTGATTGCGCAAGATTGTGCCGCCGCCCCCGAGCATGGTGAAAAATCCACCGACTACGATTTTGCCGTCGCCTTGCACCGCCAGCGCATCGACAATGTCGTTCGCACCGGGATTGAAGTTTGTGTCAAGCGTGCCGTCAGAGTTAAGCCGTCCGATCCGCTTGCGCGTCGTTGTGCCGGTCCCCCCACCGCCAAGGCTGGAGAAAGTTCCACCGACTATAATCTTGCCGTCGGGTTGCACGGCCAAAGCTTTAACATTGCGGTCCGCTCCGGGATCGAAGCCGTCCACAGCAGACTGCGCTCGGCCCTCTGCGGCTAGCAGCAGCAGCGGCATCAGCATCGCCGCCGTCTTCAGCAATGGGTGAACACGCCTTTTGCTTCGATAGGCCCCGTTTAAGAGCGGCTCCGTGATGACAGCGGCGTGACCGCTCAGATTGAGAAGAATCTGTTTCAAGATGGCCCTGAAAGGATCCTCCGTTTACCAAGTAAAACCAGACAAGACAAGCCCAAACGGCGGTGCGCTCCTTCACCGTTACGAGGCGTGCCTGAACATAGGCAAATTAAAGCAGTGAAAAAGGCGTTAATTTCCAGCAGCGGCGGATGCGTTTACGATCGCGCCGTCGGGTGCAGTCACCCCGATGCAATCAGTTGCAGCGGTGATGCTGCTGATCGCGATCCCGCACCGCATCGGCGCCGGTTTGCGAGCCGCCCCGCCTCCTCCCTCCACATCATCGAAAGGGCCCCGTGACGGGGCCCTTCCTGCTCGCATGCTCGTCGTCGTCGTTCGGCGACCGCCGCCTGGCTAGTGAACAGATGCCTCCGCCACAGCGACCTGGATGTCGGTGCCGATCGGGATCCCGATGGTATTCGACTCGGTCACAATGAGCTCGATCATCCGGACCTCGATGCTGTTCGACGTATGGAGAACTCGGTGGAGCCAGAGCGTTCCCAGGCCGGCGATCGAAAGCCTTGTGTTCGGTGGCACGTTATCGTTGATCTCCGGGAACCCTTTGACTGACAGGCCGACGAACGTCGAGCCGGTATCGCTGAAGCTTAGGTTTCCATTGATCTTCGAAGCGTGCGCGTCGGCCTTCACCAGGCTCGCCGTCACTAGGTCCGTGACGACGGTGACGTCTTGGACCGTCGATGTCGTCTCACCCACCGCCGAGGTGCCGTTCACAGTTCCCAGCGCGGTGTCCACCACTTCGCCTACCGAGAACAGAGGAGGGACCTGGACCTGAGCAACCGAGTTGGTCTTGAGGTTACCATTGGTCCCCAAGCACGACATCTTCACGAGGGCGCTTGGGCCCGACGTGACCACGTTTCCAACGCTAGCCTTGGTGCCGTAGGCCGTCCCGTCCAAGGTTCCATTGACCCCAGAGGTCAAGCTGCTAAAGGCGTGGGATACGATGATCTCCGTCCCGATGGGGATGTTCAGGATGTTCGCTTGCGTGATGAACACGTGGATCATGTTCACCTCGAGGGACGCACGTGTCGACTTCACCTTTGAAATCTGCTCGTTGAGCACCACGTGGCCGAAGCCGGCCAGATTGATAACGGTGTTCGGCGCGGGGTTGACGAGGATGGGAACCCCGGCCACCACCAGATTGGCGAAGGTCGAGCCTGCCGCGCTCGTGTGGAAGCCGGTGGCATCATGTGTGGTCGTACTTACGGCCTTGACCTCGTCCGCGGTAATGAGTCCGCCCAGCAGGCTGGCGTCGTGGACGTCGGCCGTGGCCGCGGCCTGCAGCGTGCCGTCGGGCAGGATATTGCCGTCGGCTGTCGTGTTGATAACGCCGGTGGTGAACAGCGGGGGTAAGCTGGCGGTCAGAACCGTGTTCTCGGTGTGCACCGGTGGCTCCGTGGTCCCGCACGGTCCCAGCGTCGAAACCGCCGTCTTGCCTGCGACGACCGTGTTTCCAAGGGTCGCGTGCGTACCGTAGGCGTCTGCGGAAAACTGGAATCCGGGGCCGGGGGAGGTTTGGGCGTTCGCCGCTGAGGTGAATCCCGCGCAAATTGCGAGGGCCAATAAGCTGAGTTTTAATTTATTCATAATAATGGGGAGTATATGATTTATTCATAATTAATGGGGAGTATACGATTTATTCATAATATCCGTCAATAATTAATTCCCATAATAATCTCCATCTTCGATTCGTTTGCAGTGGGACGGGCGGTCGTATCTGAGAGCACGCAGACGATGAATTTGGTCCTATGCGTTGATGGCGTGGCGTTTGTCCCATCCGTCCTAAACGGGAAAGGGGTCAGTCTGTGAGGTTTGCAGATTGGAGCAATCGCAAATCGCGGTTCTAAAATCGCAACTACAGTCGTCCTCGTAGGTCAACGGATACAACGGAGGTTTCCTAAGACGAAAATGGCGTCTTATCACACTTCGTCAGCAGTCGTCTCAACTACTCAAATTGCTGTCTTGTTAGTAGGTTACGCTGGAAGCTGCGTCAGCTCACGTCATCAGGAATCTGCCCATTTTTATGCATCCGGGTGACACAAAGGGTGACACAAAACTCAGCACCATTTTCGCTAGCACGCCGCCTATGACCGCGCGCGCGACTACCCTTGCAAAACAATTTGCAGCTTCAGTTCGGTGACGAGATTGCTGACCGTCACCGCGTCGCCTTATTCTTCCGCCGTCTTTGGTGCAGTCGACGCGAGTTTTTCGAAGTGCGGATCATTCCGAAGCGGAAGTGCGCTGATAAAAAAGGTGGGTCACGGGTGAAAAACCGTGGGCCGAAAAAAAACGGACAGTAGTGGACGTGTTCCCATTTACATTCCCATGCATGCCATTCGCGCGTTGCAACATCTTTATTATCAGCAATCTGGAGGCGAGGGGAGTTGAACCCCTGTCCTCGTCGCTGTCCACGCAGCCATCTACATGTTTATCCGGCGATGAGTTTTAAGGAGCCGAACGTTGCACCGGCGCACTGCCGGCCCCCGAGCGTCCGCGAAATTCGATTCACCGCTCGGCGCGGTCGCCCCGCCGATTGGCCAGCCTGCTGTCCACGTTCCCGATGCTAGCAGGCGTCGCACCGGAAACGTCGCGGTCAATTAAGCCGCGAGAGCGAGATCTTCGTGATCTGCGTTTATTTTTTTTGGTCCGGTTTTTTACGAGGCCAACGAACCATCCTCGACATGCCGCCTGCGCTTCCAACCACAAGTCGAAGCCAGTACGCCCCCATTTTTGGAGAATAAATTATAATCACGGTCGGGTTGCTTTGCAAACCAGGCGGCGTCGCGCTGGACGCGAGCGGACGATCGTTTCACAATACGGAATGTTTCGGCCGCGCTGGAATTTGAGCAGCCGCGCTCGCGCTCTTTCGGGCGGGGACATGATCGTCCTCTCGATCCCGAAAAGCGGACGCACCTGGCTGCGGACGTTTCTCTGCGCTTACTTTTGCAAGTGCCGCGGCCATGACTTCACGCTCACGCCGGAGCCGTACGGCGATCCGGCAATTCCACACGTCATTTATTCGCATGATTTGTTTGAGCACAGGACGAAGGGGAACCTTTGGGACGCGGTCCGCGGTAAATACTTGGTCCCAGCGAAAGAACTGCGCCGGGCAAAGATCGTGCTGCTCGCGCGCGATCCGCGCGACGTTTTTGTTTCGCTCTATTTGCAAATGACCAGGCGGGATCCCGGGACACGTGCCGAATTTGGCCAGAGAACCATCGGTGAGATGTTACGCGACCAGCAATTCGGCATCGGCTCCATCGTTAAAACAATGAACGATTGGCTGGATGAATTTTCAGGCCGGAGCAACTTTTCGCTCCTACGCTACGAATCGTTGCGCGCGGCGCCGGCCGAACAATTCCGCGCCTTGCTCGCCTTGCTTGGCGAAACCACGCCCAGCCTGTCGATCTTTCAGGACGCGCTCGATTTTTCGGAGTTTAGCAACATGCAAAAATTGGAGGCAGCCGGGGTCTTCAATTCGAAAATTCTCCAAGCCCGCGACATACACGACCCGGAGTCGTTCAAAGTGCGGCGAGGCAAGATTGGCGGTTACGAGGATTATCTTTCCGCCGAAGATCGACAATATGCGATTGATGCGTTGAGGCGGCTCGACCCCCGTTTCGGTTACGAGCTTCAGGGACGCGGAGCGATTGCTTCTAATCGGCATTGATCGCCGAGAGGTCAGGCTGTTACTCTGCCGGAACGCCGTGTGCTGCACTAAATGAACCGCACAAGGGTGCTCAACGGTAGGCACGAAAGGACCTGATGGCATCTAAGCAAAAGCAGCCAAAAGCCGGGCGACAACCGCTCGAGGAACTGGCCTCAATCACCCGGGCGATCATTGAGTCAGCCCTCGATTGTATCATCACGATGGATGCCAGCGGTCGCGTGCGCGAATTCAACCCCGTGGCCGAGCGCACATTCGGGTTCAGCCGCGCCCAAGCCATCGGTCAGGAGTTAGCGACTCTGATTATTCCCGAACGAATGCGCGAGCAACATCGAAAAGGACTGGCTCATTATCTGAAAACAGGTGAAGGCCCCCTGCTTGGGCACCGCATCGAGATTGAGGCTTTACGAAGCGACGGTTCCGAGATCCTCGTCGAGCTGGCCATCACGGTGGTCAAGATCGACAGCTCGCCGCTTTTCATCGCTTACCTCCGCGACATCACCGAGCGCAAGGCCGCCGAGGATCGCTTTCATATGGCCGCGGAAGCCGCACCCAGCGGGATGATTATGGCCGACGAACAAGGGCGCGTCATCCTGGTCAACGCCCATGCCGAGAAGCTATTCGGTTACAGCCGCGAGGAGTTGATCGGTCAGCCTGTCGATATGCTCGTGCCTGAGCGTTTCCGCACCAAACATCCGGGTTTCCGCAACGCTTACATGCATCAGCCCAGTGCGCGGCCCATGGGCGCGGGGCGCGATTTGTTTGCGCTGCGCAAAGACGGCAGCGAAGTCCCGGTGGAGATCGGGCTCAGCCCCATCAAGACCCCGCAAGGCGTCATGGTCTTGAGCGCGATTGTGGACATCAGCGTACGCAAGCAAAGCGAGCGAAGACGCCTCGCGCAATATACCGTCGCAAGTCTTCTGGCTGGTTCCTGGACACTTGAGGAAGCCAGTTCAGCGATTCTTCAAACCATCGCCTCGATCGGCGATTGGGTTTTGAGCGCACTTTGGATTTACGATGAGGCTGAGGGGAAGTTACGTTGTCCAGCTTTCTGGGACGCAGGATCCGAAAAGCTGAAGAAGTTCGGAGATCACTCGCGCTCTGTGCGATTTACAATGGGCGTCGGTTTGCCCGGCCGGGTTTGGGAATCGAATCAGCCAGCATGGATTTACGACGTCACCGTCGATCCGAATTTTCCGAGGGCGCCCGTGGCACGCGAGGCAGAGTTACGCGGCGGCTTTGCTTTTCCTCTTTTTGCCGGTCAAACGAGCAATGGCGTTATCGAGATGTTCAGTCGGCACGTTGCCGAACCGGACCGCGATTTGTTGCAACTGGTCGAAGCCTTCGGAAGTCAAATCGGTTTCTTTATCGAGCGCCGCCGGATCGAGCGAGAATTACAACGCGAAAAGGAAAATGCGGAGGCGGCAAATGCAGCCAAGGACCGTTTTCTCGCCACCCTCAGTCACGAGCTTCGGACTCCACTCACCCCGGTGCTGATCTGGGCGGGTGGAACCGCAAATCAGCCGGATCTTAGCCCGGAGATGCAGCAGGGACTGAAAATGATTTGCCGCAATGTCGAACTGGAGGCGCGGCTCATTGATGATCTGCTCGATCTCACCCACATCTCGCGGGGCAAATTACAACTTCAGCTTCGCCCCGCCGATGCGCACGAATTGCTTGGGGACGCCTTGGAGATCGTCCGCAACGATATCGAAGATCGACATCTCAAACTTTCTCTGTTTCTCGATGCTGCGCGTCACGAAGTGCATGTCGATCCCCCGCGCCTGCAGCAGGTTTTCTGGAACGTGTTTCGCAACGCCTGCAAATTCACGCCGGAAGGCGGCACGATTTCCGCGCGTTCATATAATCCGAGGCCGAACTCGCTCGTCATCGAGATCAGCGACAGCGGCGTGGGCATCGCCTCGGAATCGCTCGAGAAAATTTTCGAAGCCTTTGAGCAGGCTGATCCGCGCCGCGAAGGGCTTGGCCTCGGTCTGGCCATTGGCAAAGCGACCATCGAGATGCACGGAGGCACGATTTGCGCGCGCAGCGAAGGACTCGGTAAAGGCGCGACATTTGTGATCGAGTTGCCTGTCCCGGCGCCGGCGGGTTAAACGAATCGATCCTGCTAAATTTCCGCGGCCATGAGTGAGCGCCAGGCAAACGCCCAGCCTTGTTTCATTCCGCTCACCAAATATGGCAACGATGCCGGTAAAATGACGCGCGTCCATTTATGGAACGGTCTCGAGCCCATCGTGCGTGCCGCCCGTGCATAGATCGGCGGAATTGTGCGCACGCCGGTATCGGTCGCAATCACCACCGACCAGACCGTTCCCATGATTACGACAAAGAGCATCGCGCTCTCAGTTTGTCCGAACCAAAGGAGCGCGAGCGGGACCCAGCAAACGCTGGGCAATGTCTGCAATCCCAGGGCGAGCACGCCGATGGTGTCTTCGACAAAAGTTGATGAAGCGGTCAACAAGCCGAGTGGCAACCCGATCGCCAGACCGATGGCATAACCGGAGAGCAATCGCCGCAATGTGACAATGGAAGCGCTCAGCAATGTGCCGTCGCGTCCGGCGTTAAACACATAATCCCAGACGTTGAGCGGCGAGGGCAGCAATACCGGCGACCAAATTTGCGCGCGGGTGATCGCGGCCCAAATCGCGACCAGCGCTGCAAAAAATAGAATCGCGAGGAAACTGCGTCGCATTAGCCGGACAATGTCGCGTGAGCACCGTGTTCCTTTAGGGCCGCCGTTAATATCGATGCCTGCTGCGCGATTTCGATGCTGCTAAAATGGCGTGGTCGCGGCAGCGCTATCTCAAAAACTTCACGGATCCTCCCCGGTGTCGGCGACATGATTACGACCCGATCGGCCAGGCAAGCCGCTTCCCGGACGTTGTGCGTGACGAAAATAATTGTTTTACGTCGCTTCTGCCAAATCTGCTGGATATCGCCGTAAAGCTGCTCGCGCGTCATCGCGTCGAGCGCGGCGAACGGCTCGTCCATTAAGAGCACGCGCGGGTTGGGCGCGAGTGCGCGCGCTAGCGCCACCCGTTGTTTCATGCCGCCGGAAAGCTCGTGCACGTTTGCTTCCATGAATTTTTCCAGGCCGACCAGATGAAGGAAGAATTTTGCAACCTCACGCCGTTCGGAATTGCGCAGGCCAGGCTTTAACTTCAAACCGAACATGACGTTGCCGAACGCATTGAGCCAAGGAAATAGCGCCGATTCCTGAAACATGACGAGCCGATGACGACCTGGATTGAGCACCGGCTCATTGTCGGCCAGCACGCGCCCTTTATCCGGCTTTTCCAGACCGGCAATGATGTCGAGCAACGTCGATTTTCCGCAACCGCTCGGACCGACGATGACGATGAATTCGCCCTCAGCGACTTTGAACGAGATATCATCCAGCGCATGCACCGTCTGGCGCTTTTGCCGAAACCATTTCGAAACATGATCGACAATAAGCTTCGCCGGCGGCGGACCCTGCAGTTCTTCTTGCAGCGACATCAGGGTTTTTCGAACAGTCGCGAAAGATCGGGCGCGGCCTTGATGAACCCCGACCGCACAGAATTTTGTGCAAATTTCTCCACCGACGCGCGCGGAATTTCCGCACTGAAAATAATTCGTTTCCATGCATGCTCGATCAATTCCGGAGTCATGTCGCTCTTCGTTTCCGCGAGCAGTTCCGCCTTGACCAGTCGCTGCGCTTCGGCCGGATTTTTCAAAATCCAATCCGTCAGCTCTGCGTTCGCCTGTGCGAATTTGCGCACGAGGTCGCGTTGCTCGCTCAGAAATTTCGCGCTTGAAACCAGCACGGTGGTCGCCGTTTCCGGTTCCTCCACGATTACCTTCCCCCCGGCTTCCATCTCGATGCGCGAGACCCAGGGTTCCACTGTCCAGACAGCGTCGATTTTCTTTTCCCGGAAAAGAGCAAGCTGGTCCGGGTTTTGCGTCGGAATAACCTGGGCGTCGCCGCCAAGCTGTGTAATTTTTAGTCCGCCAGCCACCAGCCATGCGCGGCATGAAATGTCCTGCGTGTTCCCAAGTTGGGGCGTCGCGATTTTTTTTCCTCGAAAGTCGCCAGGCGTTTTCAGGTTTTGGTCCGGCTGAACGACGAGGGCCGCTCCGCCATTGGCCGCACCGCCGATCAATCGGATCTCGTCGCCGTTTGACTTTGTGTAGGCGTTTAGCGCCGGTCCAGGCCCAACGTAGGTAAGCTCGATCGACTTCGCGAAAATCGCCTCCATCGCGCTCGGACCCGCGTTGTAAACGAACCATTCGATTTTTGTCCCCGGGCCGATTCGCTCTTCAAACCAGCCTTTCCCCTGGCGGGAAAGTGCATGTGCCACCAACCCCTGCACATGCGTTACGTTCGGAAAATGGCCTACTCGAACTTTCGTTTCCGCCCAAAGCGGAGCCGCCGTAGCCAACGCAAGAGAAATGGACAAAAGCGTTTTCATAACCCTGATTGGTTTCATGTCGATGTTCGTTCCGTCTTAAAGATTCGGCGTAAGGATGAAGCGCGGGCGTGATTACGGCAATCGAATTACCGCAGCGGGCGTGCAACCAGAATTCCCGAATCGCTCCGGTACCGCGCGAGATAACTCGAAAGCCGCGAGTCAACTACTACGCGTCCCGAATTGCCCGGGGACGACGCGTGCATGAAATGTAGGCCGTCGCTCGTGCGCAGCGCCAGGCCGACATGCGCCGTTGAGTAAAGTCCGCTGCGGTCCCGCGAAACGATTCCGATGATGTCACCGCTACGTAATTTCCGTTCCACTGCGGTCACGCGGCGTTTTGGAATTTGATAAAGAGTGCGCGCCGAAACTCGCGCTTCCATTTGTGCCAGCGGACCCAGCAGCGTCCGGTTGTGCGCAAGATAACGATAATGCCGCCAGCCAACCGTCATTTCGCGCGCTGAATGCGGAACGCTCACCCCGCCGTACTCGCGCGTAAGATCGACAATCAATCCGCGCCGATCGTTATCGAACAGCCAGTCCTCGAGGTAATGCAGGCGCGAGAGATAATCGCCGGTGCATTCGCCGCCGCGATACCGGTCCAGTTCGATGTAATGCAGCAAACGCTCGGGCGTCCAGTTTTCCTCCGGCTCATCCAGCATTCGCGCAAAGGCCAGCGCGATCTCAAAAAACGTCCAGCAATCCATCCCTTGAAAATTCACGGAGGGCGCTTCAATCCGGTTGTCGATTTCGAGAGTGAAATGCTTGTAGCGCGTTCCCACCAGCGCTTGTCCCGCTGCCGCAGTCCGTTCGCCGACCGGCAGGGCTTTCCAGTTTTCGTTCTTCGCTCGCGAGACCAATCGATTGAACTGATCTTGTCCCTTGAAAACGGTTTTGAACGGCAGTCGCGTCTCGGCCGCGGTTGCGAGTGAGTAAATCATAATCAGAGGAATGATAAATTTCCAACTTTGCATACCTGCGCAGAACTGAAGGCGGAATTGCGGGTCAATCAACCGCATTGTAGCTGCCGCCGTCTCGGCGGCAGACATCTTGAGGCTCGCCCCTGAGGACAGCGGCGCTACAACCTGTCGCTCATCGGCCGCGAAAAATTTTACTTCATCCAGCCAAGCTTATATGCTTTGCCCGAAAGTGCCGATTCCTTTTTCGAAAAAAAGCCGCAGGAACATCGTTCGTCAGAAATCGGAGGATGGCGCTTCCCCTAAACGCTCCACCCGGGTTCGCTTGCGTCCGCGGCCGGACTGGCACAAACGCAATTTCCTCACCAGCGTCCTGATTCCTTCGCTTTTTGTCAGGCGTTCCGGCGATCATTTTCAACCGCAGTTCCCCAAAATCCAGAAAGGCGAAATTTGCCTCACCTGGATCGGACATGCTTCGTTTTTGCTGCAAACACACGAGATCAATATCTTGATCGATCCGAACTGGTCGAAGTGGCTGAAGGTGATCAAACGACTGAAGCGGCCCGGGTTTGAGATTCATCACTTACCGGAAATCGATTTCGTCCTCGTCACCCACGCGCATTTCGATCATCTTGACCGGCGAACGCTGCGGCGAGTGGCGGCCAACCAGCCGATCGTCGTCCCCATCGGCGTGGGTAATCTGGTGCATGATCTCGGTTTCCACATTGTCCACGAGCTCGATTACTGGCAGACAGTGCAACTGGGGCCGCTCACTGTTTCCTTAACGCCTTGTTATCATTGGGGCGCGCGCTTTCTGGCGGACTTGCATCGCGGATTTGGCGGGTTCGCGGTCACGGTGGATGGCCGGACAATTTTTCACTGTGGCGACAGCGCTTTCTTTCCGGGCTTCAGGGAGATCGGAGATCATTACAAGATCGACATTGCGCTTCTTCCCATCGGCGCCTACGAACCACCGACCGGCCGCGAAGTTCACATGAACCCGGAAGAAGCGGTCAAAGCCTTCACGGAGCTCCGCGCGAAAGTTTTTGTGCCGATGCATTACGGAACTTTTCGGCTCGGCTACGAACCACTCGACGAACCCCTGCAGCGTTTGCAAGCCGCCGCCCGCAGCCACGGGATCGAAGAGAAAGTTCTCGTCATGACCGAAGGCAAACCGGTCGTTCTATGAAGAGGAAAACGCTCAACGCTCAACGTTCAACTTTCAGCGTTCAATTCAGAATCCCGTTGAGGGTTGAGGGTTGGAAGTTGGACGTTGAACGTTAAGGCGCGCAAAATTTTCGATGCGCGTTAAACACCTTGACGCAATTGGAGCTTTCGCTTCCGGGCTGTTAGTTCTCGCCTTCTGCCTAATTCTCCTTTGGCGCGACCCGCTCATATTTTGGAACGACGATTACGAATTGTCGGTCCTGCCTGTCTTCGCCGATGTCGCGCGCAGTTGGTCCGAAGGTCATCTCCCACTGCTCAGTCCGTACTCCTGGGTCTGCAGTAATCTCGCCAGCGAATTTCAGTACGGAACGTTTTCGATTTTCGTTAACGCGGCCGTCATTCTGATTTGGAAATTTTCACTCAGCTTTCCCCAACAGGCCGCCGCACTTTCTATCACTCATCTTTTCGTCCTTGCCGCCGGCGCGTTTCTGCTCGCGCGCGATCGCGAACTATCCGTCCCAATGTCGATCTTTGTCGCACTGGTCGCGGCTTTGAACGGCTGGATCATTTGTTGGGGCGCGACCGATTGGTTTGGCGCGCTTGGCGCGTTCGCCTGGTTGCCGTGGGCGTGGTGGGGCTTGGAGCGCGCGCTGGATACACAGAGAACTCGCTGGAGATTTTTGTGGCCAGTCCCATTCGTCTATCTCGTCGTCACCGGCGGATTTCCTTACACGGTTTTGATGCTGATGCTTTTGATCGCGTGGCTCGGTCTGCGATCGCTCATCCAAACGCGAACGATATTCTCGATCCTGCCGCTGCTCTTCGGCGCTGCTCTCGGGTTCGGTCTTTCCGCGCCGGCCTGGCTGGCAACTTTTGCTTACGTCCACGGCTCCGCACGCGAGCTGCAAACCTCCTCCGCCCACTGGCAATGGCTTGTTCCGCCCGCCGCATTGCCCGGATTTATTTTGCCGTGTTGGACGGTGAACTGGGCCGACTTTTCCACACGCATGATGCCGCATACCGCGACCGAACTGTCCTGCGGCCTTGTCGCTACAACCGCTCTCATCGCGGCGTTTGTCGCAAAATGTCCTATACGTGAATCACGTATAGCATTGCCGTTCACACTTGCGGGGGAAGCAGGGGATGACGTGCCGTTATTCCGGAAGATCCGCTGGGAGCTCAGCTTGCTCCTGCTTGTTCTTGCGATCTCGATGTTGCCAAGTGCCGGAGTTTTTCGCTGGAGTTTTCGCTGGCTGCCGTTTTTTCATCTGATTCTTGCGCTGTGTGCCGCGGAAGCGCTCCGCAAGCTGGGCGGTGTCGCGCGCCCTCGATTGCTATCGCGCGAAATTTTTGCGTTACCCGGCATTATGGCATTCGTGCTTGTGGCATTGACCGCAATCGCAATGTCGATCTTGCGCACGAGTGGCCCGAATGCTTTTCGACTCACATGGATTTTTCTCGGGCTCTCGCTGCTTTGGGCGGTCCCGGAATTCTTTTCCGGTCAAAGCAGACAGCTTCTTGCGTGGACGCCGGCCTGCGTCACTTTTGCGGCATTGGTGGCAACTTACTTTTGCCTCCCGCTGAATTGCGGCGTGCCGAAGTACAATCTCGATCCACAATTACTCGAAGCCGCGCCGCTTGATCGGCAGCGGCTCTATTTGAGTATTTATCCGCCGGCCGAACACACCTATCGCACCGAGAAAAAACCGGGACGGGTCGGGCAGATTGTCCGGCCCGGAAGCACTTCGATGTGGGGCGGCTTGCATTTTATCAACGGCTATAGCCCGATTCTCGCCGCCGGCGTGGCGCGCGACTTCAACTTCGCCATTCACGGTGAAATCGATGCCGATTCCGGCAAATATTTGCTCACGGAACAAGCCGGGGCCGATGGCATATTGACCCGACTTGGCGTCGATGGAATCGCAGTTGCCTCGGAAGTGAATGTCAATCCACTGCCCGCGATCGAGTGGCGGCTCGTCGCGTCGACAGAAGAAGGCCGCGTCTTTCATCGGCGCCTTGCGCCGTTTGCGCGAGTGCGATCGGTTACTTCGATTGATTCCCGGCCGGGCGACCAATTTGTTTCTGCGAATATTTCACGAATTGTAGAGTCGCGAAATCACGTCGAGGTCGATGTCGATGTGGCGAAAGGCGATCGCACGGCCTTGCTGACTTTTTCGCGCCCATACTTTTGCGGCTACGTCGCGCGAATCGCGGGCCAAAAACTCATCGTCGATTCGTATCGCAGCTTATTTCCGACGGTTGAACTACCCGCTGGTTCGCACGGGCGTCTTGTTCTGACTTACCGGCCGGCGTGGCTGGTTGTCGGCGGGGGATTGTCGATCCTGTGCGCGGTATTTTTCGTCGCGGGCGTTGTAGCTGCCGCCGTCCGTAGCGGCAGACGTGACAAAACTGCCGCCAGAGACGGCGACAGCTACAACACGATGGGAATTTAATACACGTCGCGCTTGTAACGTTTGTCGCTCTTCAGTTTCTCGACGTACCCGTTTGCCTCACCGACGTTCTTGCCGCCTTGCTCCTGCACGATCCTGCGCAACGCTGCGTCGACATCTTTCGCCATGCGCCGCGCATCGCCGCAAACAAAAAACTGCGCGCCCTCGGAATCGATCCACTTCCAGATCTCCGCTGCGTTCTCCAGCATGCGATGCTGGACATAAACCTTATGGGCTTGATCGCGCGACCACGCACAATCGAGCCGCGTGAGAATGCCTTCGCGCTTGAATCGATCGAAGTCTTCCTTGTAGGCATAATCGCATTTCTCCCGTTGCGATCCGAAGAAGAGCCAGTTTTTTCCTTTTGCACCGAGAGCCATTCGTTCCTGCAAATAGGCGCGAAACGGGGCGATGCCGGTGCCCGGTCCGACCATGATGATCGGAGTGTCGGGATCTTCCGGCAGATGAAAATGCTTTGCAGAGCTGGGATAAACCGGCACGGGAACCTTGTCCGCGCGTTCAGCCAGAAATGATGAAGCCACGCCTTTGCGCACACGGCCGTGACTTTCATAGCGGATCACGTCGACGATGAAGTGCACTTGCTCGGGATGGACGCGCAAGCTTGACGCAACGGAGTAGAGCCGCGGCTGCAATTTCGTGAGCAACCCAACGAATTCTTCCGGGCTAAACTTTGCGGAGGGATGCTCATTCAAAAAATCAATCACCTCCATGCCCCAAAGATATCGATCCAAATCTTCCTTGCGTTCCAGCTCGAGCAGGTCTTTCAACAGCAGCGCAGAGTTCGCGCGTTTAGTGATCGCTTTCAAGAATTTCGGCGTCGTTTGTGTGATGCGACAATCGCGCAGCAACGCTTCGCCCAAAGTGGTGTCGCCTTTTGGTCCTTTCACCGGCTCATCGCCTTTCCCACCGAGTGCGCGAATGATTTCCTCAACCAGATCGGGATCGTTGGTCGGATAAACCGCCATCGAATCGCCCACTTCGAAGCTCAATCCCCAGCCAGTGAGATCGATTTCGAAATGACGCGTGTCCTTTGCCGATTCCGGGCCGCTCAAACGGCGATTAACGACAAGTTTGCCCGGAAACGGATTGCTCCGCGTGTAAGGTGAAGCGGACGTGGCTGGTTTGAGTGGAGTGGTAACTTCCGGCATGTCAGTTTTGTAGCGGCGATCAAGGATCGTCGCAAATGTTCATCGAGTCTTTTCTTTTGTAATCGGCGTCACAGACCGCCGCTACAGCGCTCGCTGACCTTCGCTGCCGATCGTTCTTCTCGAGTCGGTCGCGCTTATAGCGACAAGAGATTCCTCGACCTACCCAGGGATCTGCTGCCAGTAACGTTGCCATCGATCTTCGGGAGCCGGAATCTGCTATCGCGCAGTTGCGGTAGCGTTTGCGGAATTTAGAATCTGGTGCGCGTGTTCGTGCGAACGCGCTCGAACATGCCGCAAGAAAACGACCTGCCACCGAACCGCTATGATCCGCCTCGTGGCCAACGCGCCGCGATCGCACCGCTGGTCAAGCCAGAGGCGCGACCGCACGATCCCTACGCCGCGTTTCGATCCCGCGGGTTCAGCTTGTTCACGCTTGGCAATTTATTGTCGATCATGGGCCGTCAGATGCTCGCGGTCGCGGTCGAATGGGAAATTTACGCGCGCACGCATTCGGCGACCGCGCTTGGTCTCGTCGGCCTCGTGATCGCGGTGCCGGTGGTCGCGCTCTCACTGCCGGCTGGTCATCTGGCCGACCGATTCAGCCGCAAACGAATCATTCTGGTGTCGCAGATTTTCAGCGCACTGGCTTCGGTAGCGCTGGCGTTGGTTTCCTGGAAACATCTTGCCATTCCGAACATGTCGATCCTGCGGCAGGGAAACGGGATTTTGCGAGCCATTGCCGCCGTCTTCGAGCGCCACCATCCGGCGTTCTATTTCGATGATGCTTCCATTCCCGTAATTTACCTTTTGCTTCTCATCTATGGAACGGCCCGCACTTTTGGATGGGCCGCGCGCAGCTCGTTTTTTCCAACCTTGGTGTCTCGCGATGCTTTCGCCAACGCTGTGACCTGGAACAACAGCGTCTTCCAAATTGGATCGGTCGTCGGCCCGGGCATCAGCGGTCTCCTCGTCGCCCACGCTGGTTTCCCATTTGTCTACGCGCTCGATGCGCTTTGCGCGTTTTCGTTTTTCCTGCTTGTCCTGCCGATTCGTCGCGGCGCGCGATTCACGAATCAAGTCGAGAAAAATCCGTGGCGCAGTTTGATTGCAGGCATGCGATTCGTCTTCAGCAAGAAAGTGATTCTTGCCACGATCACGCTCGATCTATTTGCGGTCTTGCTCGGCGGAGCGACCGCGTTGCTTCCGATTTATGCCGATCAAATCTTACATTGCGGACCGGTCGGTCTTGGTTGGATGCGCGCCGCGCCGGCGGTGGGCGCGTTTGTGACGGCGCTCGCTGTTGCCTACCTCCCGCCGATGAAACATGCCGGCAAAGCCTTGCTTTGGTGCGTGACCTGTTTCGGAATCGCCACCATCATTTTTGGCATATCGAAGGTTATATGGCTTTCGCTGGGCATGCTTTTTATTGCCGGTGCCTTTGATAGTGTGAGCGTGATCGTCCGGGGCTCCATTGTGCAACTGGTCACGCCCGATGAAATGCGCGGACGTGTTTCTGCCGTGAACAATATTTTCATTGGCACATCGAACGAATTCGGCGCGCTCGAATCGGGGCTCACCGCCGCGCTTTTCGGGCCAGTCCTGTCAGTGGTCGGTGGCGGGATCGGAACGATTCTCGTCGTGATCGCGGTCGCGATGATTTGGCCGGAAACGCGCAAGATTGGCGTGCTCGACAAAAATTTGCGCTAAGATCGACAATTATCATGAAAATTGCCGCAGCCCAGATTTCGTGCGCACTCGGTGATCTCGACGCAAATCTGAGCAAGATTCGCGAATTTGCTTCGCGCGCCAAAGATGCCGGCGCTGAGCTGATCGTCTTTCCGGAAATGGTCGATACCGGCTATTCGATGCCGATAATTCAAAAACATGCAAAAGCTTGGGCTGATGGAGCAGTTCCCGAAGTGCAAACGATAGCGAAGGCCCTCTCCATTGCGATCGTCAGCGGCGTCTCAGAACGGGAGGGTGCGCTCATCTACAATTCGCAACTCGTTGTCGACGCAAACGGTCAAGTCGTCGCGAAATACCGAAAGACTCATTTGGTTACGGCTGCGCCGCTCGACGAGCGCGGGTGCTTCTCGCCGGGCAATGAGTTTAGCAGTTTTACCCTGGCCGGATTGCGTCTCGGACTAAGCATCTGCTACGACCTTCGCTTTCCTGAAATGTGTCGAAAGCTCGCCATCGAACAGGTTCCATTGTCGCGGCTGCCTCGGTCGACCGCGAAGAGCTTATCCAAGCTGAGATTTCAGGCGACGTAATTAATTCTGTCCGAAATCGGATGGCTGCATTTGCTCACCGACGAATGGATCTGTACTAAGGTAGGGAGAGTCTGTCGAGCCGACGAAACTTCACGAGCCGCGCCGGTGAAATGTAAATTCAGCGGCTCCGTAGAGCGTCGCCTTGCCGACACGAGTTGCTACACTTTGCTACAGCCAATTTCGGCCACAAGAGCGATCCAATGATGTAATGAAAGCGAGGAGTGTACGTTTTGGCCTAACGACTGCAGTGGCGCTGGTAGGAATGTGGCTGAGTGCAGCCGGGGCAGTCTCGGCGGCGTCAAACGAGCCGGCGAACTCCACGCCGCAGCAGGTGTTCGATGGAATGCGCCAGAGTTTTCAGGTGGCGAAAGCCAAGGGAGTGCATGCGCGCTATCAGTGGGAGTTGAGCGGCTCGAACGGCGGCGAATGGTGGATCGATGTTAATGACGGGACATTCAAGATGGGCCGAGGCAAGATCGACAATCCCAGCGTCACCTTCATCACCAGCGATAACGATTGGGTCGCCATGTCGAACGGAACATTGAAAGGCACGTGGGCCTTCTTGACCGGCCGGCTCAAAGTCCACGGTCCGCAGTCAGTCGCGAAAAAGCTCGACGAAATCTTCCCTTAGAACTTCGCCTCGATCGCGAGCCTGACGTAGGGCGCGGGATCCAATTTCGCGCTCGCTTCGGCGCGGAAAAAATCGAAGTCCCGCTTGAACGTGTAACCAGCGTCCAGCGTGATGTCAAAAGGCTTGAAGTGGGAATAGGTGGCCTGGAAGCCCGCGCGTTCCTCGCTGTATTGGACGACCGCGTTGTGGACCTGCAACTTCTTTTGCGGCGTGATGACGTCCTCGGTGCGATAACTTTCGAAAAACAGATTGCCGGCAATGCGAAATTCCCAATCGTCATTTGGATTGTAAACTAACGCCGGCTTAGGGAAGACGCCTTCCAGGCGGAGCTTGTCGGTGAACAGCCAGATCAATCCGCCGCCGGGCGCGACGATCGGATTCTGATAAATCGCGCCGCCCACGCCAATGACGCCGAAGATTTTGTCTTTCTTAAGCGGAAACGAAACGAACACTTTCCACGGCACGTCGATCGAGTCGCCGGTTATACGACTTTGAAAGTAAGGGCCTGGGTCGATCTCGATTCCCGCCCCGGCGTGATCGTGCACGACGTATTCCAGAGCCATTAGAGCGTGAACGGTCTGGAGATGATCGGGCAAACCATTGTCCGTGCCGCTGAAATCGAACCGCTCGTATTCGACCCCAGCTCTGAAGTACCAATTTCCGGTGATCAGAAAGCGATGAGCGTAACTAAAACCGTTGTAGAGAGAATCGCCGTGGCCCAACTTGCCGTGGTCATCGAAGAAATCGCTGCGAAACGTGTAGGTCGTGTCTTGCTCGAAAATGTCGCGCGAGTTTTGGTCCGCCGGGCTGGGGGCAGGTTGCGCTTGAAACTCCTCTGTGCCGGCAATGGCGGAAGCGGCTGCACTGAGAACCAGGCTGGCAAAGAACAGTCGTATATTTTTCATAGGTTAAGATGCGGACAACGTTGTATCGGATGAGCGACTCCAAATCCGTGTATCGGATAAAAAATATCCTGGCAAGAAGCAATTCAAAAAAATGATAGAGCCCGCTCTCGCGACACTGATCGCGGTGCGGCCGATTGTTCCCGCACAATTGCAAGGCTTCCTCTTACGTGCATTGTTTGGCCGGAATGCTGTATCGCAAACCAGTTCTGGCCGTGTTGCTGGGGCTGATTTTTCTTTCCTTTTTCGGAACGCTTGCGGCGAGCGCGCGGATGTTCCCGCAAAATTACGACTGGCGTTACCGCGTCATTTCCAACCTGCTCTCGCCGCGCGACAATCCAAATCATCATTGGCTTCCCGCTTGCGGAATGGCGCTCGCCGGATTGTTCATGCTGCCGTTCGCCGGATATTTGCAGCGGCATTTGGAAATAGCCTCTCCGCGGGTAGCGCGCGCAAGCGCCGGGGCGTTTGTCGCAGGAATTGTCGCGCTGATTTGCGCCTGCCTCGTTGTGCCACAGCACGCACATGCTCTGTTGGGAATTCGACGGCTGCACGAATTTCTTTCCCGTTCATCTGCGGCATTCTTGGCAATTGGAATGTTGTTCGGTTGCTGGTGCGCGTGGAAAGAACGCCGCTTTCGGGCAGGATTGTTTTGGACCTGGTCATTGGTGACACTGTTGCCGCTCGCGGGGATTTTCCTTAGCGAATCTTTGTTGCTGCTTACGCGATTCAAACCGTCGTGGGCGATGCCGATTCGCAGCGCCCTGCGACATTCCGTCTTCTGGCACTTAGGCTTTTGGGAATGGTCCGGCGCCGCGGCAGTGTTCGTCTTTCTTTGCGCGGCCGTTTTCTTAACGCCGCCGCAAGCCACGTCACCGCGAAAAATCAGAACGCTATCCGGCTAAGCCGCATCCTCGATCGCGCACGACAGCCGCGATTTTCTGGTCACTTGGCATAACTTCTTGCCACTTGCGCCTCCCAAAGCCGACGCTGAGCTCGTTCTCGTGTGGACAAGACAGTCGGTTGCAGCGCCTGGTTAGGGTGTGCGTGTGGAATCATCAACAGCGTGAATGGCTGCCCAATAAAGCGATGTGTCGGGAGGGCATTTTTTTTCTATTTGACGGGCCCTAAATGGGCACTACGTTCACTGGCTTTCTTGTGACAAACCCCTTGATTCTCCCCCAGAATTGCGTGGCTCTCGCCACGATGAACCCACTCGCCACCACCGATCATGAGGTAGCGACCTGGTTCCATGCCCATTTGACAAACACCCTGGTCAGTGTGCTGCGGGCTTTCACGGACTTTGGTGCAGCGGAGTCAATCGGCGTGGTTCTTTTTTGCCTTGTGCTCTTTTTTATCTGGAAACGCTGGTGGCCTTCGCTGGTCACGTTGATCGTGGCCGTCCCCGGCGGCATGCTGCTCAATGAATGGGTTAAAATCCTCGTCCATCGACATCGGCCATTTCTGGAAGGTCCATTTGTGGACTGGTCGGGTTACAGTTTCGCCAGCGGCCATACCATCGGAGCGACTCTCCTTTACGGGCAACTCGCTTTGTTCGTTCTCCCGGCAATGAAAACGCGCCGCATGCGCGCTCTGACCATTTCCATGGCGACGTTGCTCGTTATCCTGGTCGGCTTCAGCCGCATTGCGTTGGGCGCGCATTATCTGACGGATGTGCTCGCGGGGATTGTTCTCGGTCTTGCCTGGTTGTCGTTTTGCCTGGTTATCCTCAAGCCGATGCGCCGCAGTGTCGTTTTGCCGACTTTAGTGCCGGAAATAGCGCCCGAAATCAGCGTGGCGATCCCTGTTCCGGTCGAAGAGGCCGCGCCGCCCGTGCCGAATCTGCCGGTCTGAGTAACCGGTTTCAACCGGGCGCGCATCGCCCGGTTTTAATTCCCGCGCGATTGCAATGAGCGCGCCACGTCGCTCACGCCCGAATTGTTTTTCACTGGACAATGAAAACATCGAGTAAAATTAAGCTCACCCTTTACTTGTTTCTTTTCGCCGGAGCCGCGCTCTTCACAGTGTTGCTCATTCGTGAGGGCGTCCCGCAGGTTGGCGCCGCCGTTGCCACGGCGGGCTGGGCGATTGCGGCAGTGGTCGCTTACCATTTCTTCGTGCCGGTGTTCCTTGACGCTGTTGCCTGGTGGTCGCTCTTTCCGAAATCGGATCGTTTGCCGCTGCGCAAACTTTTTTGGATGCGTTGGGTCGGCGAATCGGTCAGCACACTCGTGCCATCGGCCGCAGTCGGCGGCGACGTTGTGCGAGCGCGCCTGGCGGCGATCGATGGCGCTCCGTTGTCGATCTCCGCGGCGAGCGTGATTGTGGACGTCACGCTCGGTGTTTTCACACAGGCCGGGTTTACGTTGTTAGGACTGCTGCTGATTGTCGATGCAACCGGCCAGAAAAATTTCGTCGGTCCAACTTTGCTCGGCACGCTCATCGCTCTTCTTGCTTTTGCCGGCTTCTATTTCGTCCAGCGGCTCGGTATGTTCCGTTTTCTCGGGCTCATCATCGCGCGGCTGGCCAATTCGCCGGAGTGGCAGTCGCTCGTGCAAAGCGGTGAGACATTGGATCGAACCATTCGCGCGCTCTATACACGCCGGCGCGGTGTGGTCTTGTGCTGCGCGTGGACGACTGTTTCGCTGGTCGGCGGCTCAGGCGAGATCTGGATTGCGCTTCACGCGCTCGGTCTGCAAGCGACACTGGTTAATGCGGTCATTCTGCAAAGCATGGTTTTGACGATTCGCTCGGTGGCCTTTCCCGTTCCCGGAGGCCTCGGCGTGCAAGAAGGCGGTTACCTTGTCGTCGGCAATTTGCTTGGCATTCCCGGCGAAACGGCTTTTGCCCTGTCTTTGATCGCCAGAGTGCGCGAACTGGCTCTCGGCATCCCGGGACTCATCACCTGGCAATGGATCGAAGGCAGCCGTTTGGTGCGCGCTCGTTTGGCTGGCGCGGGCCGATGAAGCCCGAGTCGCCTGATTTCGGTGCGAAGTTTCTCGAGCCGCCGCGTTACTTTCGCGGGCTTTGTGAAATTCGTGCGCACCTCCCACCAAATCCACGCCAGACCGCCCGGCAGAACAAGCCGCTCTCTTAACTCGGCGATCACATCCGCTTCGCCGTACGCGTTCAAGAAGCAGAGTGCGAACGGCAGCCACTGCCGGTTCGAAACGATTCCCACCATGTCGAGTAAAAAGACAAGCAAATCGTCGGCGTGCCGCGCCGTGGTCGGCAGCGATTTTTCGTGCATGATTTCGAAGTCAATCAAGCGCGCTCCATCATTCTTCGCGTCATAAATGACATTGGTCGTGGTCGCGTCGCCGTGCGACCAACTGCCGCGAAATTCGTCGCTCCAAAAGTGATGGGCGCGATGAAATTCCTTGGCTGCCGCTTTTAGCATCCGCCCAGTCAGCGTGCCGCGGTTCATGTGGTCCCATAGACTTTCGCCGGGCAGCTTGTCCTCGATCACCGTTCGCTCGCCCGAGGCAACCGCGCAAAAACGATCGCCATTAAGCATGTTGAAACATTTGATCTCCCAGCGGCGCCACACTTTGACTTTGCTCAAGAAACGAATCGGGATGGTCCAGGTGCGAAAATAAAAGTTGGCCAGATCGGCCATTTGCTCACCGTGGACGTTACGCCGCTTTAGCACCACTGGCCGACCCTTGCGCAGTTTCTCCGTGATCGAATTGATCTTTAACGCCTCGACCGCCGCGCTTGCGGCGTTAGACAAACCTTGGGGCACGAGACGCTCTTTTAAGTTGAACCCATTCTCCCAAAAAAACATTTTCCCTCCCCGATTCGACGTGCCCAGCTTCAATAATTTCAAACCTTTCCGCGCGCGCAAGGTTGTGATCTCAATTTATGATGGCGAGAGCGCGATCATCTCGTAAATTTTCGTCACTTTTGCGGCGAGAAAAAATCTTTTCATGTCCGAACTTTAACAAGACCTCGCATCGCGTAAACTCCGCGTCAATGACTCCCGAGCAACATCTCGCCGCGACTGATTCTCGCATGGCCGCGCTGATCGCACGCTCGCTTCGCTACCACATCAAACCGCCTGCGTCGACTCGACCTTTCGATGCTCTGGCCGAGTCGATTGCGTATCAACAACTCAGCGGAAAAGCGGCCGCGACGATTTGGAGCAGAGTCCGCGCGCTTTACCCACGCCGAAAATATCTCGACCCAAAGCTCATTCTCGAGACGCTGGATGAAAGATTTCGCGCGGCCGGACTGTCGCGCAGCAAAATCGCGGCATTAAAGGATCTTGCAGCCAAAACTTTGGATGGGACGGTGCCCTCGGCCCCGGCGCTCGCGCGCATGACCGACGAGGAAATTATTGCGCGCTTGACTACGGTGCGCGGGATTGGCCGCTGGACCGTCGAGATGCTTTTGCTTTTCGATCTTGCCCGGCCCGATATCTGGCCGGTGCACGATTACGGAGTGCGCAAAGGTTTCGCGAAGACTTTCGGTCGCCGAAAACTTCCCACGCCCAAACAGCTTTTGAAGTTCGGCGAAAAATGGCGCCCCTATCGCTCGATCGCGGCTTGGTATTTCTGGCGCGCACTCGATAACCAAGGGCGCGCCTGAGCTTGACTACCGCCTTTTGGTCGCCGCTGCGAATTCGGCTGCTATACGTGAATTACGTATGGCAATGCCGCAAACATCTTCGAAGGCGGTTTCCAAGGAGGCGACTGGAGCTGCGCGTGTGCGAGCTACCGGACTGGCAGACCGGCGCGATTGACTTTCCGCATTGCGTTTCATAAAACGCCAATCTTATGGCGATGATCCACGTTAGTCGGGGCGCAACAAGTCTGGGCGCATTTTCCGAGGAAGACGTGCGCGAAGGACTTCGCGCCGGGCGTTTTGCTCCCACCGATCTCGGCTGGCGCGAAGGCATGGCAAGTTGGCAACCGCTCTCGCAATTTGCAGAGTTTGAGACGGCCCCGCCTGCCATGCCGCCTCCACCAACGGCGGTAACATCGACAATCTCCCCCGCGGTCGCAGGATCGACATCGGAGACTCCGGCCCCGGGCAGCGGATTGCCGTGGGACCACCGTCAGGAACGCGGCTTTTTCAACGCGTTTCTCGAAACACTGCAAATGATTTTAGGCAGACCGACCGATGCCTTCACCGCGATGAAGCGTGAAGGCGGATTGAGCGAGCCTCTGCTTTATGCGCTGATTGGAGGAAGCTTTGGCTTGATCGTCTATTTGATTTATAGCTTTGTGTTTCAATCGCTTGGTATTTTTGCGAGTAGAAATAACCCGCTCCTTCACTTCGTCGGGATGGGAATCGGCTGGGTTTTGCTTCTGGTCTTTACCCCGCTCCTCATCGTAATCGGCGTCTTCATCAACGCGGCGATTCTGCACGTGTGTCTAATGATTGTGGGCGGTGCCAGGCAATCGTTTGAAACGACGTTTCGCGTCATCTGTTTTTCCGGTGGCTCCGTTTCTCCGCTAATGGTCGTTCCACTTTGCGGCGTTCTTATCGTGGGAGTTTGGGGAATCGTCCTTCGCTGCATCGGCTTGGCCCGCGCTCACGAAACCGATACCGGCCGCGCGGTTTTGGCGGTGTTTCTTCCGCTGATCGTTTGTTGCGGAGCCGGGATTATCCTGGCCATATTATTTCCCGCGGCCATAGCCTTGAGTCACCATCACTGATCCCGGGCGATGCAGCTTTGTCGTCGTCAGCTCGCTTTCGGCGAAACCGATCACGAGTTGATTTGGCTGAGCGTCTCGTTTGTGTCCCTCGCGGGTGCAGCGACCTGGTTTGCCGTTGGTTTACCATGGCCGCGCTGTCTATTTCACGATCTCACCGGCCTCCCCTGCGTCACGTGTGGGGCGACGCGGTCGGCAATCGCGTTTTTTCATGGAGATTTTCCTTCGGCACTGAGCTGGAATCCGCTTGTCCTCGTCACGTTGTGCACATTGTCGATCTTTAATGTTTATGCGTTTGTCGTTTTAATCACGCGCGCCCGGCGCTTACGAATCACGCGATTTACCGCCGCGGAGAAGAAATTCATTCGAGCCCTTGTCATAATTTTGTTTTTCGCGAACTGGAGTTATCTGCTTTTGCACTGGCGCAATTTCTCCTAAACGCTTAACGCATTCGTGCGCGTCCCACATCGTCTTCCGGCGCGCCGCGATGTGCCTCGATAAACGCCGTTGGATCCAACCGGCCGCGTGTGTCTGCGCGATAGCCTGGCCCAATGAACGGCGTGATGAATTCGCGCATTTCAAAATGCAGATGCGCGAAATAACGGCCGCCGCCGGTTCCCACCGTTGCGATTTGCTGGCCGCGCCGAACATTGTTGCCCGGGTGCACCAGGATTGTTTGCACGTGGCCGTAATACGATTGCACGTACTTGCGTTCGCCATTGATTGGCTCGCCAACCCTTGCGGACTTTGTCGATGTCGCTCGGCTCCCGCCGGCTCCATTTTCGATATAGGCGTGCAGGACAATGACGACATTGCCCCAGCTGGGGCCGCCATCGCGCGCCAGCAAAACGCGCCCGTCGGCGATGGCGTAGATCGGATCGCCCAGATCGCTGTTTTCGCCGCCGATTCCGTTCAAATCGTCGCCGAGGTGACGGTTTTCCGTGAACCGTTGGGCGTTGTAGCTCATCGCGCCGTTTTCGCTGCCGAGCGGAAAATCAAAACGCGCAGCGGTTGGAAGCGAGGCCAGCTCAAGCGGAGACGGAAGTCGAAACGCCGGATCAACGTATTTCGGCCGCGTTAATTCCGGCCAAAGTCGGATGGCAAGCGTTGCCGCGAAGGAAAGAATGAACAGGGCAAAGATCGACAATGCGATCTTGAACGTGGTTCTCCCCTTGCCCGGACCGAGCTTCATCTTTACCCTCGCAGGATGCGAATTCTCGTCACCGGCGGCGCTGGATTCATCGGCTCGCACCTGGTCGAAAAACTGCTCACGAGCGGTCATGACGTCGCCATCCTTGACGACTTTAATGATTTTTACGATCCGCAAATCAAGCGCGAGAACATCGCCGCCGTCTCCAGAGACGCGGCGGTCCACCCTGTCGATCTTCGTGACAGCGCGGCCGTGCGAAATTTATTTCATCAGAAAAAATTTGAGGCGATCGCGCATTTGGCCGCGCGCGCGGGAGTTCGGCCGTCAATCCTTCACCCGCAACTTTATTACGACACCAACGTCAACGGCACATTGCATCTGCTCGATGCCGGGCGCGTGACTGGGGTTGAGCGATTCATCTTTGCTTCCAGCTCATCGGTTTACGGCATTTCAAAAACAGTCCCCTTTTCCGAAGATCAACATCTTACCCAGACAATCAGTCCGTACGCGGCGACGAAAATCGCTGGCGAATTCCTCTGCTCCACTTTTTCGCACCTCTACCAAATGCGCGTCGTCGCGCTCCGTTACTTTACGGTTTACGGTCCGCGACAACGGCCCGATCTGGCTATTCATCAGTTCACAAGAAAGATTTACGCGGGTCAACCGATCGATCAGTTTGGCGACGGGTCCACGCGACGCGATTACACTTACATCGACGACATCATTCAGGGAACCGTCGCCGCGCTCGATTACGGCGGACCCTTGTTCGACATCTTCAATCTCGGCGAAAACGAAACCATCCAGCTCAAAGATTTGATCGCAACGATTGAAAATGCGCTCGGCAAAAAAGCGAAGATCAACCGGTTGCCCGAACAACCGGGCGACGTGCCGCTGACTTACGCTGACATTGCAAAAGCGAGGAAATTGCTTGGTTATGATCCATCGACCCGATTGAGCGATGGGTTGCCTCGCTTTATCGATTGGTTTCTTGGCTCGGCCCGCGCGAAATAAGCATGTCAATCTTGCAATTGCCGTTCGAGCAGCGCGCCTGTTTCATCGCCGGCCAGGCAAAATCCGGCACTACCTTGTTGGCTTCACTGCTCGACGGGCATCCTGAGTTGCTCGTTCTCCAGCAAGAGACAGCCTATTTTCCAACTGTGCTCACAAAATATGGCGAGCGCGGTCGGCGTGTGCAGTTTGATTATCTCACCGGACAATCGTTCTCGCGCGTTTTGTTCGGCGGTGAACCGAAGTGGAGAGAACACGAATATACCGGTTTCCCACAGCAGAAATTCCTCGAAACTTTTGAACGCGTTGCCTTCGATCCCGCGAATGCAGAGCGGGATTTGCTTGCACTCATGGCCGAATCGTACGCTGCGACGTTCGATATTCCGCTCGGCGGGATCAAGCGCTGGATCGAGAAGACGCCCGCGAACCGCAATCATATTCCAGCAATCTTCGCTCGTTTTCCGTACGCTAAACTTCTGGTCACGGTGCGCGATCCGCGCGCGATCCTGGCAACGCAAATCGCGCTGGAAAAAACGCGAAAGACGAGACGCTTCTCGGTTTACTACGTCATCGCGCATTGGCGCGTCGCCGCGAAATTGGCAAAGCGCGTCCGCGATGGCGAGATCTCCGGTTTGGTAATTCCGTACGAGCAGCTTGTGGCCGATCCTTCCAGTTCGATGCAAAAAGTTTGTGATTATCTCGAAATCGGTTTCCATCCCGAGACCGTTCTCAAACCGACAAAGGTCGGCCGTTTCTGGTCGGGAAATTCAGCCGCAGGCGTTGACTTTTCACAAATTAGCACTGAGCCAGCGACGCGCTGGAAGCGGCAATTGTCACATGCCGAGATTGGCTGGGTGGAATGGCATTGCCGCGATCTCATGCCGCAATTTGGCTACGAACCAAAATTGAGCCGGCGCGCCTTGCGTTATTTTCTCAAACCAGTTCGCTTGGAGCGTCCGAAACAATATCTCAAGTCGCGCCTCTATTCGCTGCGCGACAACTGGATTCGGCGCTAAGATCGACATCTTCTGGCCGCTTGCAATCATCCTCGGCGCGAGTCATACTCACGGGGAGATGTCGGAAATCTTCTTCGATCATCCGGGCGTCGGCTTTCCACGGCAATTCAGATTCTTCGGAACAATGATGCGTGATTTTGCATTTTCGTTGTTTCGTTGGTTGACTGTCGCGGCCGGCGGTTCGAGACGGGTCCGTTTCCGGCTGGAGGAGGCGGAGTTTCCGGCGGCGTCGCAAAGTGCCTGCAAATTGCTTGAACGAACTTTGCGAAGTTCGCGCGCCGCGGACCGTGCATCGATTGATGCGCTCCGCCCGTTTAATAATTGGGTAAACCTTAAGGATAATCATGAACTCTCATTCATCCGGAAGACGCTCGCGCCATTCGCGCGGCGGGTCCCGACGAAGGGGCGATCGCCGTTCGCACTATCAAAACGCGGGCGCGAAAGCTCCCAAGAAAACATTCTGGCAGCGGGTCGCTGCATTTTTTGGAAACGGAAACGCGACGAAGAAACCTGCGATTGCCTCGCGCAATGGCGCCAGGCCATCGCGGTCTCCGCGCAAGCCTGAACCGGTCGAAGTTACTTCGCCCAGGCTTTACGTAGGCAACTTGTCATTCGAGGCCACGGAGAGCGATCTCTTCGAATTGTTCAACGGCGTCGGCCACGTCCAAAACGCCGAGGTTGTAAGTTACCGGCACAACCAGCGCTCGAAAGGTTTCGCCTTTGTGCAGATGCAAACCATCGAGGAAGCACAGCGCGCCGTTGAGGAATTGCACGACAAAGAATTCCTTGGCCGCAAGCTCGTGGTCAGTGGCGCAAAATCGAGCGAGCATCACGCGAGAAGTTAGTCAAGATCGGTGATTTCAATCGGGAGACGTAGCGCTTGAAGCGCGCGTCTCCCGGTTCTGTTTTTTGATGATGCGCAGTGTTTTTTCATCGTCGACCCGACCGCCTTCTGTCATTCCGAGCTGAGTCGAGGAATCTCTCAATATTAACAGTAAGAGATGCCTCGGCTCCGCTCGACCTGGCATACTGTGAAAAGCGTTTTCTTCATCGTCGGCCTAACCGCCGCCGGAAAGTCTGAACTCGCGGCCGACGTCGCGCACGATCTCGATGCGGAAATCGTCAGCGCGGATGCATTTCAAATTTATCGCGGTCTCGATCTTCTGACCGCGAAACCCGATTCCACGACTGTAGCAAGAGCGCCGCATCACTTGATCGGCACGATATCGATCGAGGAAGAAATGAATGCAGAGAAATTTCGTCGAATCGCGTTGCGCGCGCTCGACGAAATCCAAGCGCGCGGAAAACGTCCGATCGTCGTGGGAGGAAGCGGACTTTACATCAAGACGTTAACACACGGCCTTTTATTCGCTCCTGCTTCCGACCCGGCCGTCCGCGCGCGATTGAACAAGATGAGGCTCGATCAATTGCGAGCACGACTTGTCGATCTTGATCCGGAAACCGCGCGCAAGATCGACATGAAGAACCGGCGGCGATTGGTGCGCGCAATCGAAATTTCTTTGATCACCCGACAGCCCGCGTCCGCGCAGCGCACGCAATGGAAAACTGTAGGGGCCGCTGTCCTCAGCGGCCGACCCGGACGTGCCGCCGAGACAGCGGCCGCTACAGGTATCTTCGTTTTTCGTGAGCGTGATGAGCTGTACCAGCGGATCAATCGTCGCGTGGAAGCAATGTTTGAGAACGGCGTGATCGAAGAAGTGCGCGCAATTGGCGCGATGAGTCCGACTGCGTCGAGGATGATCGGGTTAAAAGAAATCCGCGAGTTGCTCAAGGGGAAGATGTCGATTTTGCAATGCGTTGCGGCCATTCAACAGGCGACGCGCCGTTATGCCAAACGGCAGTTGACCTGGTTTCGGCGTCAAACTAATTTTGAGCCGCTGAACTTATCGCTTCTCACTCACCAGGAAGCCGTGAAATGGATTTCGCAAAGGGTTCTCTCTTTCGCGCAAAGGGATGATTGAAACAAGTCCGCGCAAAAAACAGGAGCGCGCGCTTCTGATTGGTCTCGAAAAAGAAGGCGTTTCCAAGTGGGACCTGCGCGATTCGATGGAAGAATTGCGCGAGCTGGCCAGCTCGGCCGGCGCCGAAGTCGTCGACACGGTCACGCAAAAATTGCAGAAACCGACTGCGCCCTACTACATCGGAAAAGGCAAAGCGGAATGGATCAAAGATTCGTTGCAAGATCGACAAATCACCTCCGTGATTTTCAATGACGAACTTTCTCCAGCTCAAGGACGCAACCATTTTCGCGCAGCGCGCCCGCAGCCGCGAGGGCCGGTTGCAGATCGAGCTCGCGCAACTGCAATATCTTTTGCCGCGATTGACTCGCATGTGGCATCACCTTTCGCGCCAGACGGGTGGAATCGGCACGCGCGGTCCCGGCGAAACACAATTGGAAGTCGATCGCCGCCGCGTCCAGGAACGAATAGCGCGTTTGGAACGCGAACTCGAAGCCGTCCGAAAAACGCGCGCCGTCCAGCGACAAGGGCGCAAGCGTCATCAATGGCCGGTGGCCGCGGTCGTCGGTTACACGAATGCGGGAAAATCGACATTGTTAAACTTGCTCACCGGCGCGGATGTCGTCGCGGCTGATCGACTTTTCGCGACGCTCGATCCCACGACGCGCAGCTTTGTTTTGCCTAACAAACAGCGCGTTTTACTGACCGACACGGTCGGTTTTTTGCGGAAGCTCCCGCACACTTTGATCGAATCGTTCAAGGCGACGCTCGAAGAAGTGAGCGAAGCCGATCTGCTTATTCACATTGTCGATCTTAGCCATCCCCGCGTGGACGAGCAGATGGCGGCGGTCGATGCGGTGATCAAAGAACTCGATGCCTTCGGCAAGCAAACGCTCATCGCCTTCAACAAGATCGACAATCTCGGGGACTGCGAGCTGGCCGAGACTTATGTGAAACGTTTTCCGGGCAGCGTGGCGATTTCGGCGCGCACCGGCGACGGCGTTAATAAACTGTTGCAGGCGCTGGAAAGCACGCTCGGCTCCTGGCGATTGCGTTCGCATTTTCGCATTCCATCAAGTGAATCCGCGTTACTAGCCGAAATTCATCGTGTCGGCCACGTTCTCGAGCTGAAATATGAAGGTGACGACGCGCTAGTCGTCGCGCACGTGCCGCCGGACCTTGCCCAGAAGCTTGATTGTTACGCGGCGCAAATTCTGTAGCGATTGGCCTATCGTCGTTTGAGACGCGCACAGCACCGTGGCTACAGCATTGCAAGATCGACGTCGACGGGAATAGTGTGCGAATGACCGTTCGCGAACGCGTGGCGCAACTGGTCGAGATTTTTCCGGAGGTTTATCCGGGTGCGCATTGCGAACTCGATTACAAAAATCCGCTGCAGCTCCTGATCGCGACGATCCTTTCGGCGCAATGCACCGACAAGCGTGTCAACATGGTGACACCCGCGCTATTCAAGAAATATCCGAAGGCGATTGATTACGCGAAAGCGGCCCCGCCTGAACTTGAAAACGCAATTAAATCCACGGGATTTTTTCGCAACAAGACGAAGAGCATTCGTGCCGCAACGTCGACAATCGCCAGGAAATTTGGCGGTCGCGTTCCGGAAACGATGGACGAATTGCGTGAGTTGCCTGGTGTGGGACGCAAAACGGCCAATGTCGTGCTGGGCAATGCGTTCGGAAAAAACGAAGGGATTGTGGTGGACACACACGTCTCGCGATTGTCGCAGCGGCTTGGCCTCACAAAGCACAAAGACCCGGAGAAGATTGAGCGCGATTTAATGAAATTGGTGCGGCGCGAGCATTGGACGAACTGGAGTCACTGGCTGATCTGGCACGGACGGCGTCGCTGTTTTGCGCGCAAGCCCGATTGCAGCCAGTGCGAAATCTTCCGGCTTTGTCCGAGCGGCAAAATCTTCCTGCGAACAGGCGAAGCGCGAAAACCCGAATAAACGATTGACTATTCAGACTCTTCAATCCGCCTCGCCGATGCAACGTTCCGAGGATGGCTTCCATCATGCTCCGCCTTTTGGCGGATGCGCTGGAACTGTTGTTCGAGTATTTTCAGATCCTCATCGGAAAGGTTCTCAAGATCGACCAGTTCGTTTCGCGCGTCTTTGAGTGCGCGGATGATCTCGTCCAGCTTCAACTGAAATGCTTTAGCATCGCGGTTTTGTGTGTTTTGAATGAGAAATACCATCAGAAACGTGACGATGGTCGTCCCGGTATTGATAATGAGCTGCCAGGTATCGGAGAAATGAAAAGTCGGGCCGGTGAAAGCCCAGGTGACGATGATGAGGATAGCGGCGGTAAACGCCCAGGCGCTGCCGAGAATGATGGATGACTGGCGAGCGAAGATGCGAAACGCGTCCCGGATGACGCAGATAAAATCCCGGGAGTCTCGGTGTTCTCTTAACTTTTCGCCTTGGGTCTCTTGCATAATGCCATTTTAACTTCGCACGCGATTCGGAAAACGCGCGCATAAGATCGACAATCGTGCCTGAACTGCGTGGCGTGAAGCCGACGTTGATTTTCCCGGCGGTTTAAGGAAAACTAACCGCTCCAGTTCATGCAGCACGTAACCGCTTTTTCTCGGCCGCAAACCGTCCCGCCCGTTCCGGCGGCGGCGCTGCGTTGAAATCCGTTGCCGGCCGCGTTGCATATCGACCTCGATCGCGCCTGGAATCGCGACGAAATTCCTTTCCAGAGCCTCGATGCAACAGAGTGGGGGCCGCAGCTTCGCTTTTCCGCGCCGCCGCGTGTGATCGAGCATTTCTATCGCGAATACGCAACGCATCTCGCGCCATTTTTGCTTTATGGCTCCGGCGACTTCCACCACTTGACTGCACTCTGGTTGCGGTGCCTTAATGGACCAGCCGTCGTTATCTCATTTGATAATCATCCGGATTGGGACGTTCGGCCGCCAAAATGGTGTTGCGGCGGTTGGATCAATCGCGCGCTCGAACTATCAAACGTGCAACGCGTGAGCATTTGGGGCTGTGGAAATTTCGAGTGCTGGTGGCCGCGGCAACTTTTCGGGAATCGACGCGCAGAACGAACCGGTCTTCTCGAAGTTCATCCGTGGGCAGATGAGCGGCCAGTGAAAGATCGAGAACGGCGTGGCGCTATTTTACGCGAGAACTGGCGCGAACATTTCGAATTGTTCGTGAACAGTTTTCGCGGAGCCGAGGTTTATGTCACGATCGATCTTGACTGTCTGTGTGCAAACGAGGCGGTGACAAATTGGGAGAGCGGCCGCTTCACGATTGTCGATCTTGAGTGGGCGCTGGCCAAATTGCGCGACGCTTCCCGCATTGTCGCGGGCGATATCTGCGGTGCGTTTTCAAAACCAACCTATGCCCGCTGGAAGCAACGTCTCGCCTCGGAAATGGATCACCCGAACCTCTCGCGACCGGGTCCGGAACAAACGCGAGAGATCAACTACTCGGCATTAAAAAAGCTTTGGCCGCTTTTAGCTGAGTGAGACGAGCGCAACGCCGGCGCTGATCAGCAAGGCGCCAATTGCCAGTTGCAGGGTCAATTTTTCCTTCAGGACGATCGCTGCCAGCAAGCTGATCATGATGATGCTCAGTCCTTGAAATGGGTAGAGATAACTAAGATCGAAATGTTGAAGCAAGCCGAGTGTAAGAAAGAACGAGATCGCCATCGAACAAATTCCGGCGCTAAGCAGCCATATAAATCTCGGATTGCGAAAGCTGCTGCGGCTGGCGAATTCCATTGCCCTTTTCAGAAAAAGCTGGCCCGCCACGAAAGTGACAAGCGCGATAAGAATTAAGGTAAGCGAAAAAAAAGTCACAATCGTTCCTCGAAGCGCGCGACCGGTTTTGCCAGCACCGCCAGACCAATAATGACCAGTGCGATGCCGACCCAACGCCGCGCGGAAATGACTTCGCCGAGAAAAATCCAGCAGCCCAAGGGAACCAAAACGTCGACCACGCGTGACATTGGGAACGCGATCGTAAGTGGAATGTATCTCAAAACGTAGAGCCAGCTGAGAAAGCTAATAATGATAAGACCAATCGCCCACCAGACCAGAGGCGAGGCCAGGCCGCTTATTCCCGTCCACGACCAGGCGCTGGCGGGGTTTGCCGTGTCGGAAGCGCCGCGTTTCAGCAACAGTTCGGAAGCGAGGACGCAGACGACGCTAAGGGCCAGCTGAAACCAGGGATTGAAAAATCCGGAAGGTCGATCTCGCATTTCGAGCGCACTGTTAGCAAGTGCGAGACGAGGAGAAAAGAATTAAGCGACGATCAAAGCTGATCGGCGTTCGGAAAACGTCGCAAGATTGGATCGTGCCGCGTCGGTTCGAGATATTTCAAGGCGCGGCGGAAGATCGGATTGAAAAATGCTCTCGTGTGCATGACGTAAAGATCGAGCGGCACCAGTTCGCAGCCCAGGTGCAACTTTGGATCGTAATTTAAAGGGCCGCTGCAATAAGACTGCAGTCCGCCGGCAATGGCCCAGCGGATGACGTCGCGCAGCGTGTAAAAATAGAGATGCAGGTCCAACGCGACCTTGTAATCCAATCCGAGACATTCGTCGTAAATCGTGCCGTCGTGAATCATGCAACAGCTAAACGCAACGATATGGCCGAGCTGTCGCCAGATAAAAAACCGAGCCCGCTCCGGTATTCGTTCAGCAAGGGTGCAAAAAAAATCCTTTGTCAGCGTCTCAAACTTGAAGCGCGAGCGTTCATGCACCTGAAGATAGAGCGGATAAATTTCATCGACCTGCGGTGTGATGTCGCTGATGACCTCCATGTCGATCTTCGCCGCGCGTTCCGCTTTCCGGAATTTGCGGCGCAAACTTTTGCGAGTCGCGTGGCTGAGCGTGCTTAGGTATTCGTCGAAATCGCGGTAATCGAGCGCCAGACGCGTCATCGGCATACTCGGCACGCGCGCGTAGCCATTTGAAGAAAAAATTCCGAGGGCAGGGCGATACTTTGCCGGAAAGTCTTTCAGAACAATGAGGGAAGCTTTGTTCTGTCGCGCATAAGTTTTCAGGACGGCGAGCAGTGCCTCCGCCGTCCATCGCTCATCTTCCGGGCGACATGCGCCGAGATGGCCTTCGCCGGCCGCGCATCCGACCATCAAAACGCGCATCGTTAAAAAACGCGGGAATTGTTTTCGGACAAGATCGACAATCGATCGGAATTTGCCGGACACACCCTCCACCAGATTTTGCCGGACAAAAAATACCGGTTGGATCGCGCGGACTTCGCCTGATTCATCTTCCAGAAGCAAATAGCGATATTCGAAATCCTGCGCCAGCGTTTGTTCGACGATCTCGTAGAAGCGGTGATCTTTGTGCTTGTCCCGAAACGCGCGCGGCCAGGCGCCACAACTCAGCAATTCCGCGCCGGTCACAATTTTTGCGATGCCTTGCGGAAATGAAATCGGGCCGCGTTCCTCCATCGAAAAAAATCTGCCGGGTAGCGCTCAGCTGGCGCCTCCCGCACGTCGATCTTGGGCGGGGACAGTTTCTACTTTCAGAACGCCGCTGCGAATGTGCAGGTCGCGCTGCGGGAAGGCGATCTCGATCCCGGCTTGACGGAATTTTTCCTCGATGGCAAAATTGAGGTCGCTGCGATAGCGGCTTGGGCGATAACTCATTTCGCTGCTCCAGACCACCAGCTCGAAGTCGATCGAGTTGTCGCCGAATTTGTTGAGAAAAACGCTCGGAGCCGGGTCCTTTAAGGTCTGCGGATTTTCGCGGCCCGCCGCCAGCAGCGCCTCGCGCACTTTGCCGATATCGCTGCCATAGGCTACGCCCACCGGAATACGAAACCGCACGCGCGGATCGCCGTACGTCCAGTTTGTCACGGGCGAATCGATGAACTTCGTGTTCGGCACGATCATCGTGATGTTGTCGTTGGTGCGAATAACAGTGCTGCGGGCGCGAATTTGCTGCACCTGGCCGGTGATGCCCGCGACCTCGACGCGATCGCCAAGCGTGATCGGTCTTTCCGCCAGAATGACCAAACCGCTAATAAAATTGCTCGCGATATTTTGTAATCCAAAGCCGACCCCGACGCCGACCGCCCCGGCAAAAACGGTGAGCGCGCCGAGATGGATACCGGTGTTTTCCAGAACAATAAGAATGCCAACGACGAGCACGACATTGCTGACAATTTGGGAAATCGCGTACTGAAGTGCGCGATCCAGCCCGCTGTGCACGAGGAAACGGTTGAGCAGAAAGCGTTTCGTTCTCGAGGAAATCCAGAAGACGACGATGAGCAGCGCGATGAGCAGAAAAATCTGGATGAGACTGAGCGGGAGACCAGGCAGAGGCGCGTTCCAAGGCAGCGGAACGCCGGCGGCATTGATCGCGCTGACGGTAAAAAAGACCAGTGCTGAAAGACTGAGAATCGTCGTGACGATCGCGATGAAGTTATTGTCGATCTTGAAGCGGCTGAAAAAACGGCGGACGATGCCGCTCTGTAATGCGCGCGCGGTAATGAGGCCGGCTGTCAACAGGCCCGCGAATGCGATCAAGCCCAGAAAGGAGACATAGTTGCCTCCTATTTGGAACAATGGTCTTTCGAGGAGCGAGAAGGACATCGTTGTCTAGTCTGGCTCTCTAGCACTTCCGCGCAACCTCCAAGCAAAAAAACACGGCCGAAGCCGTGTTTTTGCCGAGAGGAAGCGTTACCGTGATGGCACGCCGGTCAGGTCTATTATTTGTTCGATTTTTCTTCGATGTATTTCATTACATCGCCGACCGTTTGCAGCTTCTCCGCGTCTTCATCCGGCACTTCGACGGAAAATTCCTCTTCAAACGCCATCACCAGCTCGACGATGTCGAGCGAGTCCGCGCCCAAATCTTCGATAAAGGACGCCGTGGGCGTGACCTGCTCGGGGTTAACCCCGAGTTGTTCGACAATGATGTCCTTAACCTTCTCTTCGATTGATTTTTCCGCCATAAAATGTGGTTGGTTGGTGTCGTGCAGGGAAAGGCTTAAAGCAGTCCGGGCACAGGATGGCAAGTAAATGAATTAGAGAGCTTGTCAATCAATTTCAGGCAAATGTCTAATGTTGTAGCTGCCGCTGTCCTCAGCGGTAGAATTTCGCCCGGGAATTAAGTTTCTGCCGCCGGAAACGGCGGCAGCTACAACGCGGCCGGTTTTACTTCCAGTGCGCTTGGAGTAAATAGAAATGATGCCGCGTTCCGCCGTCGAGCCGGCTGATTTGCTCGATCTTAAATTACTGCCCGCATGGGTGAAGGAGCCTGTGCAAATGCAGACCTACGCGCGTGTCCAGGGAGCGGCGGAAAGCGATCGACCACGCGCCTACCAGCGCCCCAAGCAAGATCGAGAGCGAAAACTAAAACCGCCGGGACGTCGCAGTCCATCGCGCCGAGTTCGCGACCGACCCGGCAAACCCGCGCAAGATCGAGATGGTCAAGATCGACATAAAGTTTCGCGGATGATCGCGCCGCCAGTCGCGGTGCGATTTTTGCCGCGTCCGGCGGTCTTCGAAAATGTCGTCGCGCAAATCAAAGAAAACGCAGTTGCCTATTCGCTTTTCGCCCTAGCACGCTCCTTCCTGGAAAAACCGGAACGCTACGAAGTCCGTTTGACCGCAGCGTCTGAGTCGCCTCTTTACCAGCTCGGCGAGAATGGCGCAGTTTCTTTTGATCTAGAATTTCTCGAGCGGAGGGCATTTCAACTCGCGCACGAAGATTTTTACAAAATCGAGACCACGCTGGCGGAGCCGATCAAAGGAAATTTCTCGAATGTCGCCCGTTGTCGTTTGAGCGGAACGCTTCTTGGTCCGACCAATCATCACAACTATCAACCGCAGCTTCGCGGCCTTTACGAACAGCGCTTCAGCCGGCGGATGAGTTTTGCCGATTATCAACGACAGATCGAGATCGTGACCGATCCCGCTTTGGTTGAACAATGGAAGGAACAGACGCGCAAGATCGTCACGTATACGACCATTCGCGAAGAAACTGCTTCGACTTTCAATTCGGCCGTGGAAGCCGAGCAGCATTTCCGGCAGAATTATTTGCCGGGATTGATGCGCAGTGCTCCGAAAGCTACCATCACTGGCGCCCACAGCCGGCATTTACCCGATCGCGCACTCCATCAGGCGATCGAGGATGCGTGGACGCGCCAGACCCGCTCGCCTTCGAATGTGATGCAGGAATTGGCAGGCCAGTTTCGCGAAGGCGGGCTCCACATTTTTCGGCACCGCCACGGGATATTGTTCGTCACCTCCATTCGTCCGCGGGCATTCGTTCACGATCAAGCCGGCGTGTCTCCATCGGTGAACGCGATTCTCGAAACACTGACCGCGACGCCCGGCACCACGCGGAAAGAGCTTGCCGAAAAGGTGCTTGTCGATCTTGTAAATGAAGAAGCAGAACGCGCGAAGTTGGCGCTCGCGTCCAACATGCACTGGCTGATCAGGGAAGGTTACGTGATCGAATTCAACGATGGCTCGCTCGATTTGCCGCGGGGAAAGGCAAAGCCGCACCAACCTGTAGAGGCGGCTGTCTCAGCCGCAAACGATGGTTCGACTACGAGCGCAAAGAATGAAGAAGAATTCGTCAGCTCGACGGAGTCTCGCCCTACTGAAGAAGCCGAAATCGGCGGCCCGTAGACTCCGGGCTCGGAAGTCGGCCTCGCGTGCTAAATCACACCGGCTTTTGTCAAAGCTCGGTAGGCGCCGTTTTTATTCAGCGTCTTCAATCCGCGAGCCGTCACGCGGAGGCGCACAAACTTCTTTAGCTCCGGCACCCAGATGCGGTGTGAGTGCAAATTCGGTCCGAAGACACGCGGCACATTTTTCGTTACGTGGCGGCCAACGCCGCCTTTTTTCTTGGCCATACCGCGCCGATGGATGACGCTGCCGCGCGTCGCCCTTGAACCTGTGATACGACAAATTTTTGACATAAGCGCAACAAACCGCACCAAGTTCCACGTGCTGCTGCCCGGGTCAAGCGAATCTTGAACGGCGATCACGCCCGGTGGTCAAACCTATTTCGCGGAAAACGAGGCTCGACTTCGCAAGATCGACAATCGTATTTGAGGCATGGCGCAAAAGAATAATCACAAGCTGCGGATTGGAATTGTCGGTGCCGGAAATATTGTTCGCACGCGGCATTTACCCGCCCTGCAGCGGCACGCGGAAGTGGAGATTGTCGCTGTTTCCAGTTCGACCTACGAGAGCGCGGAGAAATTTTGCAGCGAAAATGTGCCGCAGGCTACGCCCATGCAAAACTGGGCAGATCTGCTGGCCCTGCACGATCTCGATATTATCTGGATCGGCACGCCGCCCTACATGCATTCGGCCGTGACCATCTCCGCGCTAGAGGCTGGCAAACATGTTTTCTGTCAGGCGCGCATGTCGATGGACCTGGCGGAAGCCGAGGAAATGCTCGCGGCCTCGAAGCGTTACCCGGAATTAGTGACGATGCTTTGTCCGCCGCCCTATGGGATGCGGGCCGATCTGCTTGCAAAAAAAATGCTCGCGGAAAATTACATCGGCCGGCCGCATCACGTGCGGCTGCAAAGTTTCATGAGCGCTTATCTCAACCCCGAAGCTCCGGCGCATTGGCGGCAAAAGATCGAGATCAGCGGGCTCAACGTGCTCACGCTCGGTATTTATGTGGAGGTGCTGCAGCGATGGCTGGGCGATATCACGGGCGTTTTTGCGTGCGGCAAGATTTTACGCTCGGAACGGCGCGGTTACGCAGTGATCGTTCCCGATTTGCTCAATGTGCTGTGCACTTTTGGGAACGGCGCCGAGGGCGTGTTGGAATTCAGCGGCGTCAATGCCTGCGCTCCATCCGACCGGGTTGAGATTTACGGCGACCACGGAACGCTTACCTACGATTTTGGGACCGACGTCGTCCGAGCCGGAAAGTATGGCGGGGAGGAATTGCACGCTGTCGATCTACCACCGGATTTGGAAAGCGAATGGCGGGTGGAGGAAGATTTTCTCGCCGCTGTGAAATCAAAGGGCCGGATTCGGCCACATCCCGATTTCGAGGATGGGGTGCGTTACATGCGCGTCGTCCAAGCGGTGGCTGATTCGCGCGCGCGCAATGAGTGGGTCGCGATTAAAAAGTAATCGACAGCACTATTTTGAGGTCTATATCGCAGGTAGACCGAATAATTCGATCTAACCTTGCTAGATGCCAGAGGACGCGCTACCAGCCGATCTGCCGATTCCCCAGGAGCTGAAGACGTGCGCTACCTCCCTTGTTCATTTAGGCGTTCGCGAATTTGCGTGGCCGAGAACGAAAGCTCTAGAAGTTGTCTCCGCTTTGGAAGGCACGGCTTGGGCGATTCTCGGCGGAGTTGTTCTCGTCCTGCGCGAAGGGGCATTTACGCGCAGGTATGATAATTGGCACAGTGATCGGCGCTCGGACGAGACATGCTCCGATTTCGTGAAGCGGAGCCACCGTGAAACCCACAGCTATATTGAGCGTTATCCAGAAGGGAATGCCGATGTGTCCTATGTGCTCGTGTTTAAGCAATGTATCTGACCAGACGATGCAGCGAACTCCGAAACATTCGCGAGCCGGCGCGATGATCAGCTTGAATTTATGAAACACATTGTCGATGCTGTGAAACCTCGCTCCCGCCCGCGTGCGGCGGGTCGCTGAGCTCCTTCTCGTTAGGCGGTAACGAAGGCGACGACCGTGCGTCATTACTAAGGGATAAAAAGTTTTAGGCCGCGGAACAGCAGGTAAGCTAAACCGCCGGAGCCAGGGATCGTAAAGATCCACGCCCAGACAATTCGTTCGGCGACGACTTTATTGAACGCGGCGGGTTGCTTGGCCACGCCCACGCCCATAATCGAAGTGGTGATGGCGTGGGTGGTGGAGACAGGCAATCCCAATTTGCCGGCGACGAGTAAGATGGTCGCGCCGGTGGCTTCGGCGGCGAAACCGTGGACGGGCCGCATTGTGATCAGCTTGTGGCCGAGCGTCCGAATGATGCGCCAGCCTCCGGCCCACGTGCCTGCGCCCATTACCACGGCACACGCAACTTTTATCCACAGGTGAACTTCAAATTTCGGTGTGTATAAAAACCCAAACAGCGGCGGCAAATGTTCCAGCTTTCCCGCTTTGGTCGCCGCAAAAGTCGCGAGCGCGATCACACCCATCGTTTTCTGCGCGTCGGCGAAACCGTGTCCCCATGCCATGTAGCTCGCACTGAGCAGCTGCAGTTTGCCGAAAGTTTGATTAACCGCCCACGGCGTCCACTTCCGAACAATCAGGAACAGCAGGATCATGATCACGTAGCCGCCTATCAGGCCCGCGATGGGCGAACCGATCATGGGCAGAACAACTTTTGGCAGAAGCCCGTCCCAAGCTGCTGCTCCTGTGTGCGGATCAACTTTAGTCAACGACCATTTGATCACGCTCCAATTTCCGGCCGCTGACGCCAACCCAGCACCACACAGTCCGCCGATAAGGGCGTGACTCGAACTCGTCGGCAATCCAAACCACCATGTGAAAAGGTTCCAAAAAATTCCCCCGAGCATCGCGGCCAGGATAGTCAGCGATGTCACATACGCTGTATCGATTAGCCCTGCGCCGACGGTCTTTGCCACCGCCTCACCCGAGAGCGCGCCAACCAAGTTGAAGACAGCGGCGAACAGGACCGCAATGCGCGGTGTCAAAACCCGCGTCGAAACAACGGTCGCAATGGCATTGGCAGCGTCGTGGAAACCGTTGATGTAATCGAAAATCAAAACGACCAGGATGACGACCAGCAAGAACAGCATGGCAATGGTGGGAGTTTTTTATCTCAAGATCATCTCTGTGCAGATGTCGATCTTGAAAGCGAGCATAACGCCGCGCAATCGTCGGTTCAGGAATGTTTGAGCACGACTTGCAGGATGATGTTTCCCGCGTCCCGGCAACGATCGATTACTTTTTCGATCAGTTCGAATAGATCGCGCAAGAAGATGACTTGTTTTGTCTTGTAATCGCCCTGGTAAAGATCGCGCAGCAAATCGAGTTCGAGCTGGTCGGCTTCGCCTTCAATCGCTTGTAATTTCGCGTTCATCTCGCGCGCCGTCGCTGCATCGGTGCCTTTACGCAGTTGTTTTACCATGGCCAGAACGGTCTCGGCCGCTTGATCGAGATGTTCCACTTGCTTGCGAAAATCGCGGCCGTGCAGATCTTGCGGGCAAATCAAAACCCGCTCGCCGATTTTCTCCACCGTCTTTGGTATTTTATAGAGCGCGGCCGAAAGCGCCTGGATGTCTTCGCGTTCGAGCGGCGTGATGAAAGTCTTGCAAAGCTGCTCGGTCAGCTCCTGCGTAATCTGTTTGTCTTTGCGCCGGCTGCGGACAAATGCTTCCAGACTTGCCGGTGTGGCCTTTTGCTCCAGCCGTTCCAGCAAATCAATCAGATGGTGCACGCTTCCGTCTGCCTCCTGCGCGCTCGCCTCCAGCAGATCGAAGAACTTCTGGTCGTGACCGAGAATTTTTTGTATCGACAACATAAGCGTGAGTGTTTTTAGAGTATTGCTCCCCGCATAATCAACAAGGCAATGCTGAAATAAATGATAAGCCCGGTAACATCCACCAGGGTGGCCACGAACGGGGCGGACGAAGTCGCAGGGTCGGCGCCGACGCGTCGCAAAAGAAATGGCAACATCGAACCGGACAACGTGCCCCA
>WNGE01001086.1_pt1 | contig 42198 bp, 51 predicted proteins | sample 5400651 | NCBI WGS metagenome assembly WNGE01 (sample SAMN13153370, study PRJNA577476) | soil metagenome | isolation source: 60 cm soil or saprolite under grassland replicate 2 | place: USA:California | collected 2016-06-15 | reverse complement strand
CGCGAGAGTATGGAACACGTATCTCGCTAGGCACAGACGCTCATCATCCGTGGCAGCTGGAGTTTATTGAGCTTGGTCTCGGGGCTGCGATTCGAGCGGCAGTCCCAGCAGGGCAAATCGTCAACTTCCTGTCGATTCGGACGCTGAGGAACTGGGTACACAATGGGAAGGATTTCCGCGCTCCCAAACACCTGGCGAAACGATTACGCATCCTGCTTGTGGAAGATCATCAAGACACACGCCATACTTTGTCGCGACTGCTAACTCATTTTGGTCATCAAATTTCAGTTGCGGCTGATAGGCAAAGCGCGCTGCATATTATGGCCTCACAAAAATTCGACGTAATTTTGTGCGACATAGGTCTTCCCGATGGAAGCGGCTACGAAGTTATCTCCGAGGCGAAAGGACAGCATCCAGTCAAGGCAGTCGCAATCAGTGGCTTTGGTACTGAGACAGATGTTCGACGCTCCACCGAAGCGGGATTTGATTTTCATCTCGTCAAACCAATAGACCTTCGTGAGCTTGAAGAGGTTCTTCACCAAGTCGGGGGATAGCAGACTGAATTCACTTAATTGCGTTGCGGCAAGCGAGTCGACCTTGATTCCAGCGCCACCATGCTGACGCTGAGGTTTCCGCTCCTGCTTGGACTTAGAATTGAGATCTGGTTGCCGGGGTTGCCGATACTGCTACTACGGCCATCCGGTTTCGAAACACGGCTATTATCCGTTACATGTACAGCCAATCACGTTCGTACTATTTCTTTAGGAGGTAGACTTAGATTCGGAAAATCCACCCACAGCGTCGCCAATCCAGTCGTAGATCGACAAACAGAACGGCGGGAGTCACCTCCCGCCGTTCACTAATCCTGCCTAACAGGCTTATCGTCCACCTTGCTGACTACCTCCCTGTTGACCGCCGCCACGTTCTTGGCCGCCACCACCGCCTTGTTTCTCGCGTTCGCGCTGTTGGCGTTCGCGTTCCTGTCTCTCGCGATCTCCCTGGCCGCCCTGCTGCCCGGGACCAGAAGGCTTGCCCGGTTCGTTCGGATTGTGTTGTGCTTCCATATTACCTTTCATTGTTATTATTACTGGTTTGTGATTGGCCTTTACGCAGTTAGCGATCAGGCCTCGTCTTTCCTTGAAATCGCCCTATAAAGCCGGTTTGGACTGATGGATCTTGCTCTAAAGTGACCTTACCAAGCTCTAAGCTTCTTGAGAGCGTCGGTAATTTCCCTAAGGATGTTGCCTTGCGCCTCTAGTGACATGCCGTTCGAAAAGCAGCTAGTTATCGATCGGAACCCGCACCCACTAGCTCGCTGTCCCTGACGGCTTCCGGATTTATGATGCTTTCCGCCAGTCTGGTAAGAAGCTCGTTTGTTTCTGATTCTTCATCCAGAGTAGTCTGCAAAAGTTCCGCGGCTTTGTTCTGGCCGAGCAGATGGGCAAAGGTGCGTGCGCTGCCATAACCGGCGATTTCGTAGTGTTCGACTTTTTGAGCCGCAACAATGATACCGGCATCACGTACGGCCTCGTCGCCATCTTGCTCCAAAAGTTCCGATCCCTCTTGAATAAGTCCTTTCATGGCACGGCATGTCTTACCCTTTGGCCGCTCGTCGAGCTCCTCAAAGACTTGTTCAAGCCTTTCCACGTGACCTTTCGTCTGTTCCAGGTGTTTTTCGAAAGCGTCCTTTAATTCCTCCGACGAGGCAGCCTTTGCCATTTTTGGCAATGCTTTCAACAGTTGGTTTTCCGCGTTATAAAGATCGCGCAGTTCTTCGGTGTAAAGTTTTTGTAGTGTATCCAGCTTCATAATCCCATTTTTCCTTTCTTATTCCGTAGTTATCCCTAGTTTTTTAGTTACACGGCGCGTTTCTAAGCGCCAAGCCTAAGAAAGAAACGCCGCTGACTCTGCGATTGCGCGTCTTGGATTTTAGAATTTTCCGAAGCTGGCCTGCGGTTCCTTGATCTCACGCCGTGACAATTCGATGCAGCGATGAAGCCCTCTCATCGCGACGGTCAATCGTTCGTCTGTAAATGCTGACATAATCCCTTGCCATCCGTGTGACAGTGAAACGCTTTTCAAACATTTTTCGACAATGTGCGCGACTGATCTCCGAAACGCGGTGAACCGCTTCCGCCGCATCCTCCAGGTTCTCCGCAATAAATCCTGTCTGGCCATCCTTTATCACTTCAGGTACCGCGCCGGCGTCGTATGCAATTACAGGCGTCCCGCAGGCGATGGCCTCAATCATTACAAGACCGAACGGTTCGGGCCAATCGATGGGAAAGAGCAAGGCGTAAGCGTTACCCAAAAAATCATTTTTTTTCCGATCGCTGATCTCGCCAACCCATTCCACATGCGAGGCTTCCAGCAGCGGTTCGATGACCCGTTTGAAATAGCGTTTGTCAACTCGGTCAACCTTGGCGGCAATCTTTAGCGGCATTCCCGCCCGCTTAGCGATTTCGATCGCCCGATCCGCGCTTTTCTGGCGATATCCGTCCAAGAAAAGCCAGGTAGGTTCCGGGATTTGGCTGAAATCCGAATAAGTCTGGTGGCAAGCCATGGTAAATAGTTCCCGCCCAGTTCGCCCAAGGCAGAGGTCTTCGTTGGGCGTTCGAAATCGAGATAACAGGTATATCGCAAAAGCGATCGTAAACGGAGACCAGATCTGGAATATCGAGCCGGTCATGTAGTGTCGTAATATGAGGAACAGACAAATACCGAGAGACTGGAAAATGAAGGTAATCGGTGTGAAAATGGATCACATCAAACTCGCGAGCGTGCTCCAAGACCTGATCTAACATTACCAGGTGATGGGCCAAGTGGTCCACGGAGTCCTTATTGAGACGTAGCGAGCCGCGGCATCCCGCAATAAGTCTGGCTCGTGTAATCGAGTCCCCGCTTGCAAAAAGAGTTACGTCATCTCCCGCACGGACCAATTCCTCCGTAAGATAAGAGACGATCCGCTCCGTCCCGCCGTAATGTTTGGGAGGCACACTTTCAATCAATGGCGCAATCTGAGCAATTCGCATATCCCCTTCCTTTGTTCCGTATTCCCGAGGTGGGTATGTTTCCTTGAACACCCGGCAGCCAAATGCGCTTTCGATCCGGGTTCGCATAAAAGTGATTCATCAGATGTTGCATGATAAAAAATCATAATCTCCGCCAATCATTCGCATACCAGCTTAGTGATGGTTTTGAGCAGATGGGCATTGAGATTCGAAGTAGTCCAGGCGGCGCACCCAAGGCAGTTGAGCATTCCGCTGGTCCAATTCGATTTGGCTCGTTTAGATGCGGACCGCGTAGTCGGCCGGCTCAATACCCCGACCGGTTCGATCCGTATAGACCTGGGTGAATTCAGCGCCAAAAAGGAGTATCTGTGATGAATAATAGACCCAAAGCAACAGTGTGATTAGCGAGCTAGCCGCTCCATAGGCTGAACCGGCCGCACCACTGCTAAGATACAAACCTAGGGCCCATTTTCCGATGCCGAAAAATATCGCAGTCATCGCTGCACCAACCCAGACGTCGCGCCATTGAATTTTAACATCTGGTAAGAACTTGAAGATACTAGCGAAGAGCAGAATGACGACTGCAAAGTCAACGATCAGATAAACCGTTATCGCAACCGCGATTCCTCCCGGCAAGGCCGATTGGACATAACGGCTAAAGCCTTTAAGCACGCCTTCCACGGTGAGCGACACAAGCAGTAGAAAACAAATGCCGCCTACCATTGCAAATGACAGAAAGCGCACACGTAAAAATCCCCAGACACCTGCACCGGGTTTCACTTTCACGCCCCAGATCGTATTCAAGGCGTCCTGGAGCTGACCGAACACGCCGCTTGCGCCGAAAAGTGCGAGTGCGACGCCCACTATGGTCGCAATTAGACCCTTGCCAGGCTGAGAGGCTTGTTGCGCTATGTTTTGCACCACCCGCACAGCGCTTTGATCGAGAAAATAGCTCATGTGCTGCGTTAGCTTGTTCCACGCGCCTCCTGGATCATCGCGAAAAAGGACACCGACAATTGCCAGCAGGAGAAGAACCAAAGGCGCGAGCGAAAAAACTGTGTAGTAGGCCAGCGCAGCGCCTAGTTGCGGTGCTTTATCCTCTAACCATTCCTGAAATGTTTGTTTTAGCAGACTGAAAGCATTGCCAACAAACGATTCTGACGTTTTCGGATTGCGCTGCTCTGCCACAATGAAGGACCTTTTACTTAAGGGTTCGCTCGTGATCGCGACTATGGTTGTCGCGAAATAGCGAGCAGAGATAAACGCAGCGTTGAACGCGGGGCACTTAGTTAGCGGACACAAGAACCGTGAGTGCTCTGGAGACAAAATCAATCTCCGCGCTCCCGCCTAGATTTACCTTTTCTCCATCGAGAGTCGCAGGAATTTCTTTGCTTGACTGGACATTTACGCGCTCTGTCTTAGTGAGAATTACATTTCTGTCATCGCGCCATTTTCCAAACGCGGCGGTAGTGGCAAGGCCTATCACCTCAGCTGCGCTTTCCACATCGATGATCGCGGCTTCAAGCGCTTGCTCCGAATCGGACATTTCTTCCGATATCAACGGGCAGATGAGCACCACGGCTTCAGTTTCACCCTTTGCTCCGCCTGAGATAAGATACTGCACTTTAGTTTCAAACATCCTTCGAAAGGCCTGGCTGCCCTTTTTGATAGCATCAGCTATATTTCCTTCCCGCATAGATTCGCGGGGTTGTGTCCAAAGCGCAGGCGCTCCCACAATGGCGGCGATAAAAAACCGTTTGTTCGCAACACGACCTCCGGAAAGCACTTTTGTTGAGGGAGCAGTGAGCGTTTTTGTGAGCGCCTCCTCCCACGACAGGTTTCCATACAACGCTCGGGGAAGCATATTCATCGTTCCCCCTGGAAGGGGAATAAGATACGATCCCTTTTCGGCGCATGCTTCTGCAGCTGTCCGGATGGTGCCATCGCCACCGAGCACGATAAGCACTTCCAGCTTCTGCCCGGCTGTCTCCGCAAAGAACCGCTCCATTTCTTTTGCCTCGCCACACCATACCTTCGGCTCACCAATACCCGCACGCGCAAGGATTCTGCACATCTTCTGCTCAGATTCCGAATCGCCGCCTCCGCTTGAGATGTTAATTATAGCCCCAACCTTCGAGTCTGATAGACGGATGTCGTTAGGCACGATGGCGTGTAGGGCAAAGCTCGGTGGCGGCGCCTAAATACCCTTCGTCTTGGAGGCGGACTCAGCCCGCTTCACTGGGGTCTTGCCGTTAGAATTGTTGCCGTTCCGCTCTGCTTTTTTGCGAACCAACGCGAACTGTTTCTCAAGGCTAGTGAGATCCTCGTCGGAAAGTTTCTCCAGATCGATAAAGTGATTTCGAGCGCCTTTCAGTGCTCGAATTACTTCGTCGAGTTTCAAATGAACCGCTTTGGCGTCGCGGTTCTGCGTATTCTGAATCAGAAAGACCATCAGGAAGGTAACAATGGTCGTTCCGGTATTAATAATGAGCTGCCAGGTATTCGAGTAATGAAATGTGGGGCCGGTTAGTGCCCAGATGACGATAATGAGAACCGCGATTGCGAAAGCCCAAGCGCTACCGAGCACCATCGACGAGCGCCTTGCGAAGATCCGGAAAGCATCGCTCGCTAGGCAAAAGAAATCCCGCGATTCTTCCCGTTGCTTAACTTTTTCGTTCTGCGTTACTGTTGCCATAATAATTGTGGTCGGCGAGGCGCAAGCCGGTAGCAGCGCCATACCTGCCGCGGAAAGTAGCTGCAAAGCCGCGCATCCGGCGGCCTGCAATCCACTGTCCCTAACGACGGAAAATCAAACCGAGCACGAAACCGACGCCGAGCGCGGTAAAGACTGCCTTCGTCGGATTCTCGCGGACGTATTGTTTGCTGTCGTCCTGAAAAGTGCGGGCGCGATGGAGTGCGTCATCCAATACTTCTTTGCCGCGCTCCCGATATTCATCGGCCATTGCGCCCGCGGCTGAGCGGAGATCCTCCGCCGCTTTGCGCGCATGCGTCACGCCACGATTTGCTTCTTCCTTCGCCTGCGGCGGAACCGCAGGGCCTTGGCCCATTTGGTTTTCGTCATCCATAGAATTTTCCCATCTTCATTATCTGCTAAGCTTTCGGTGCCGATGCTTCGCTGACGGTGCTGATATCCTCAGCGCCAACAGTTTTGAAAATGTCCTTCGCTCGATCAACGTCTTCGCTTTCGTCCGTGTGCACGGCGATCAAGTAATTCCCCTTTTTCAACTTCTCGTCATAGCGCTTTGCCTCGATCTCCGGAATGCCAAGACCGATCAAACCGCCGACGACACCGCCGGTCGCGGCTCCGACAGCCGCGCCACTAAGCGCCGCCATAATTGGACCCGCGGCGATAAAGGGACCGACGCCGGGAATCGCCAACGCGCCAATTCCTGCCAGCAACCCGATCACACCGCCGGTGGCGCCGCCGGTAGCTGCACCGGTCGTTGCGCCCTCCGGCGCTTTTGTCGCTTTAACGTGACCAACGTCACGTGTGCCGCCTGTATCAGGCATAAGCACTGAAATTTCCGAGGTTGCGAAACCTTGACCTTGGAGCTGCTGGACAATTCGTTCAGCCTGGCCGTGTGTAGTTGCAATACCGAATACTGATTTAGACATAATGATTTTCTTTCGTTTGTATGTGGTTGTTTGTTAGTTCGATCCTTTGACCTCGAGTTGGTTGTCGATCTTGGCGCCGCCAGCCGCTGATTTTGCAAGCTGATCGATTTTTGCTTTTTCTTGTGCAGTCTTAACGGGTCCACGCAGTGTAACGTGACCGTTGGCGGTAATGACTTTGATGTTCTTCGCAGTTGTTGAAAGCTCGCCGTCTTTCATCAGCGCCTGCCGGATAGCCTGCGTGGTTTTTAAATCCGCAGAACTGTTTGACTGGTCGCCAGAAGTCTGGGTTTCACCGGAGCGATCACGCTCGTTTATTGCTGTGTTATCGGGGTTCACCTTCTCATTGCCAGCCAACGCCGCTAGGCTGAATGCACTGAGACAAGTTAAAGCTAGTATAATTCCTTTCATGAGTCCTTTCGTTTTGGTTTGCGTGCTGGTATTACTGATCGCAAACAGCCCGCCCACCGGTTTTAGTTATTTAGCCGCGACGTTGATCGCGGATTTGGCCAACCTGGTTAACTTTTTGTCTGTATCTGCTTCTTCGGTCAAGGTAGTCTGAAGTAACTCGGCACCGTCGCGATCCTCCAGTAACTCCGCGTATGTCCGAGCGCAGCCATAACCAGCCATCTCATAATGCTCAACGCGCTGCGCCGCAGCAATTAGCCCGGCATCGTGCACTTCTTCTTCAGCGTCTTCTTCGATCATTTCCTCTCCCTCTTTAAGGAGACCCTCCATGCCCTCACACTTCGGGCCCCGGGTCGACTCATCATGGCTCGCTAAAATCTTTTCAAGACGCGCCACGTGTTCCTTCGTCTGTTCGAAATGTTCTTCGAAACCCGTCGCGAGCTGTTTGTTAGTAGCGGCTTTAGCCATTTTAGGTAGCGCTTTTATAATCTGCTTCTCCGCGCTGTACAGGTCTTTAAGTTCGTGAATATATAGGTCTTTGAGTGTTTCTAGTTTCATATGTGTGGGTTTGATATCGTTGGTCTTGTTCGACCTGGTCTTGTTTTAATAAAGCAGCCTCCTTAAATCTATGTGCAACCGCGCAGGAGAAAGATCAGAAGCAAAATCGGAATCGGAATTCCGAGAAGCCACAGTAAAATGTATCCAGTCGCGCCCGCCTCTTTCATTTTATTAGTTAAACGCATCTTAGGTATCCTTTCGTTCAGTTATTGGATTCAACGTCTCTTCGTTTGTGCGAGAACCTGCTTCGACTAATGAAAACGCACAATCGGGACGGCGGATGGTTGCCTAATCAGACATAATCCTATGCCACGTGATATTGCCCTAGGTCTCGCGATGTTCTTGTGAGAAGAGAAACGCTGCTACGGTTGTGTTAAGCAACACAACCAGGCCTGAATAGCCTCGGAGCGGCATGTATACCAAAAAATCCCAACGTCGGACTGGCGTGCCGACACGCGAAATTCCCATCTCTATTAATATGTCGATGCTTTCGACTAGATCTTATCTGACCAGCTTGCTCAGTTTCAATGTTGACCGTATCACAGTCTTTTTTGTTCTTTTACGGTCGTTCATGTTCACAGAAGTTCTCAAACAAGAGCATGAAAGCTTGCGACAAGGATTCGGACCACAACTTTGGCAAACATCGACCTCTCGCTTTGGAGTGTACGTTTCCTTGTGTCGGTTTGCGCACGCCCCGGTCTATTGGTCGAACACCTTCTTCACGTCGCCGATTTTACGCTGCACCTTCCCGCCTGCTTTTTCCATCGTGCCGCGATCGCGCAAGTCTGGATCCCCTGTCGCCTTGCCGGCCTTTTCTTTCACGTCGCCTTTCGCTTCCTTAAATCCGCCCTTGATCTTATCCTTTGTGCTCGATTTCATAAAAACAAAATCGCACGCTATGAATTGGGCGGTTGTAATATTGAGATTGAAGGCGATCTGAGACGAGAAAAGAGGGAGTAACCCGGGCCGTCATATTAACCGCTACAACCAGACTTATCGTTCGCCTTGCTGATCTGCGCCACGCTGCTGGCCGGCAATACCGGTCAGTCGCTTTTTAACCAGTTCCACTATCGCTGGGCGGATGAGAGTCGCTCCGATCTTCAGCGCGCCTAGAGCAAAGCCGGTTTCGACAAGCTTCTTGTTTGCTTTTCGACCGCTCTTTAGATCGACATACATTTTTTTCCTTCGCGTTAACAGTAGGACCATCAACGTGCCGACCGCCGTTGAGGATGCCAGCCAAGGAACTGTTCGTTCTCGAAATGATCTCTGAATTTTCGCAGGAAAATCCAGTTCATAATGCAGGCCGCGCACGTCGCATCCCACACGCTCGCGTGAACGGGCTATCCTTGTTCTTAGCTCGTCAGTTGATTTGTCAGGTCCAGTCTTTATTCTCATGGTTGATCGCGCCTCGCTGTTTACTCAGCCTTAACAATTTTTAACTTTTGTTAGATTTTCCGACGGATTCAAGGGTAATGTTCGCATCCTTCTGCAGCCGTCTTGACTAATCGACGGTGTCTGTGTTGTTTAACACAACCGTAGCAGCGTTTCTCTTCACACAGAGACACCACGCGTCCTAGGACAATCTTCACGTGGCATAGGTTTATGTCCGACTAGACAACCAGCCACCGTCCCGATTGTGCGTTTTCATTTATTAAAGGAGGTTCTGGCACACGGAAAAAGGATCAAACCACACACAAACGAAAGAAAATTATTATGTCTGAATCAGTATTCGGTACTCGAACTATGGTTGAACCTAACAACGGGCCAGCAAGCCGCGAGACAACATTGCGTACCACGGCTGCTGCGGTGGAACCGTTCCGCGGCTTCGATCGGCCGTTCGCCCGCATCTCATGGGGTTCGATCTTCGCAGGCGCGATAATCGCGCTTGCGACGCAACTCGTCCTGACACTTATTGGCACAGCAGTCGGACTCGCAACGTTGAATCCAGCGACAGGTCAAACTCCGAGTGGCACCACGCTTGGAATTGGAGCAGGCATTTGGCTTGTAATTAGCAGTTTGGTTTCGCTATTCCTAGGCGGTTACATCGCCGGGCGGCTGGGCGGAACCTTTAATGGGTGGCTGCACGGATTAGCTACTTGGGCCACCGTAACGATGTTAACGATTCTGCTGCTAACGACAGCTGCAGGTGGACTGATCGGCACAGCATCGGGGCTGGCGAACTTCGCTGTGGGCAACAGTGACAGAGTTTCGCGAACCCAGCTGCCGCCAGCGGTTCAGCAACAGATAGATCAGTTGGCGGGGCAGGCAAGGGTGAGCGCTGACCAGGCCGCAGCCCAAGTTCAACAAACCACACCAGAGCAGAAAGACGCCGCGGCACGACAAGTGGGACAGCGCGCTGCCAAGGGCGGTGCGGTTGGCACGGGCGCGGCCGCCCTCGGTCTGATCTTGGGCGCCCTGGCAGCGGCTTTCGGTGGCAAGACTGGCGCGCGCTATCCGGTTCGCGAGGTGTATGTGGATGAGCGTCGGACTGCAGGCAGATAGGAGCCGACGAAGAAATGCGCAGCATTGGACAACTTACGAACAGGTCCAGACGCCCTGAATGACAGTTACCACGATCAGGATCGCGTCATTCGCGTCAAAATAATTCCGGTCACGATGCCACCGACGCAACCAAGGCTTAGCCACAAGGGCAGGTGATGCAACGCGACACCTAGCGCTGCTCCGACGCCCGCGCCGATCGCAGCCGATAGGCCAAGTTTGTTCTTACGATCAGCCATGGTTGTCCATGCGGGTTTTATCTTGTCCGCCTGGCATACTGCCAAAATAAATTTGGCGAAGGAAATGTCGGCGCAGTCCAGTCCCTATTCAAACGTGGAAATCACTGGACCTTCCTTCCCAACCTGCTTTAGCGCTGCTAGCAATCATCGTGAACGACGATCTTGGATCTTTTGAAACTCGGAGCTTGGCGCTTTCGTTGCTGTCGGGCATTAGAATTCGTACTCTGATGAAAGGGGAGTGCACTTTTGCCTACGCAATCGCCTTTTGTTGGGTGTCGAAAAACCGATCGATGACGATGGCTTTTTGCTCGATCGCCTCCGGCCCACACACTGCCTCACTCTCGAGCGCTTCTTTGGTTGTGTGTTGCAAACCCTCGATGTCGACTTAATCTACTTACATTACATCTTATGCTTTCTGCAATGCTGGATCAGGCGGAATTGCAGCCTCAAGCCGTTTTGGCTTGCTCAAAACGGAGCACCGGCGCCGGATTTCTTCCATCACCTCGCTGGCGTATTCCTGGAGATGGCGCCGGTCGCGATTGGTGAACTCGCGCGGTTTCATATCGAGGAGACAGAGTGAACCGATCGGCTGGCCGTTCGGTGCATGCAGCGGCGCACCGGCATAGAAACGGAGACCTCGCTCCCTAATCCAAGGATTGTTAGCAAAGCGGCGATCTCGCGCGAGGTCTTCAATAACAGTGACCTCGTTCTTCGAGACAACATGGCCGCATACCGAAACATCCCGCGGGGCTTGCCGAGATTTGGCCAGATCATCGGGCAGGCCAGTGTGGCTCTTAAAGAAAAGTCGATGCCGATCAACGAGAGAGATCAGTGCCATCGGCATCTCGAAGACGCGGGCGAGCTTTGCGATGATGCGATCGAAAACCGGCTCGGCTTCAGTATCGAGCAGCTGGAGTTCTGCGAGCGCGGCAAGCCTCTCCTCCTCGTCGTCTGGTATGGGCGCCTGTGACATCTCCTCGGCGAGCAGCGGCGCGGCCCTGGCGATTTGGTTCAGCGCTTCGGCAAGCGAGATAACCACCTCATCCGCGCCGGAATCGCGTAGACGCCCGGTTGTCTCGGTAATGTTTTCCGTCGCACCCCACAGTCCAATGATGATCTTCACTTTAGGAAATCTGGCGCGCACTTTTTTGCACAGATATCGCGCGTGAATGATCGTCGACGGCGCTACAACGGAGATGCAGACAACATCGACGTCCGCCTTTTCCACCAGACAGAGGAGCTCGCCAGCGGAAAGTTTGCCAGGTGCAGTTGCCGCTTCGAAGCCTTGTTGCTGCAACAACTGCGTGAGCGTAGCACCTGCAAGCTCGTCGCGTTTCGCCTGTGCTGGCAGGCAGTAAACGCCGCGCGGCAATGGTGCCATCGTAGTCGCCGTTAGATTATGCTGAGCTTCCTGCTCCGACACGCTATCGTCCGCAGAGCCTGTGGACGCGACTGCCGGGCGGGTGCCCAGATCTTCGACCATGTCGCGGATGCTCTGCCTAAGATGGTCGAGCTGTTCATCCTCCAGGGCGCCCAGTCGCGCATCAGTCTCCGCCGCGCTCATCGCCGGGATCAGAACTGCATCGTAAAACGCGGTGAGCGAATTTTCCTTCAAGTACGCTTCCGCTAATTCGATTTCGTCTTGTTCACCGACCGTCAGCAGTCGGTGGTAGCAATCTTCCGCTGGAGTAAGCGCTTCCTCGTCACTCAGCAGGACGTTAAGGAAAGAAAGCCTTGGCACATGCCGACCCATGACCACCATGCAAACGGTTAGCGGTGTGGCGAGCACCAGACCAAGAGGCCCCCAAAGCCATGTCCAGAAAACCGCTGCAAGAATCAACGCGATCGAGGAGATGCCCGTATGTTTGCCATAGAGCAATGGTTCCAGAACATTGCTCAGGATTAGTTCGATCGCAGTGAGAAGCGCGACCGTCAACACCGGCTTAATCCAGCCTGGCGATACGGCAACCGCGAGGAGCGTTGGGAGGAGAGCCGCTATCCATGGTCCCACGTAGGGAACAAACCGCAGAACAGTGCCGAGTGCGCCCCAGAGCAAAGCGTTTGGCACACCGATAAAATAAAGAGCGACCGCGATGCAGACGCCGTAAATGACGTTAACCAAAAGCTGCATGCGCAGATAGCGCGAGACACGGTCGGCCGCATCTTCCATGGCCTGCGTGGTCGCGCTGATGCGGTCCTGGCCGATGAGCCGGATTAAGAACTAAGAATGCCGTGCCCAGCGGCCCGATCAGCGGCGTGATCATAGTCCTTATGAGTTCGAACGGATTTGCCTTGGAAGTTTCTATCACTTTGACCGGAGTCGCGGGCGTTCGCGGGTGCGGAGGCGAAGCCACCGCTGTTTCAGGCTTGCCTGATTCTTGCGTGATAGTCGGGCCGGAGGGTGTTCCCCCCCGGCAGCTCCTTCTTCAGTTCGTCGACCGTGTCAAAAAGTTTACTGAATGTGCTCCCTCTCTGGGGCTGGAGCGCATGCAGCTTAGCAGCGATGTTGCCCTTGTATTCGGGCAGCTTGGCCGCCAGATCGACCAATTGCCGGGAGACCATCCATCCTGCGGCGCCGACGGCTGCGAACAGCATTACCACTGTCAGCAGCACCGCCGCGATGCGACCGAGCCACCGCTCAAGTCGCCCCACGAAGGGCGAGATGAGAAATGTTAGGAGCGCAGACACGGCGAGCGGGATGAGTAGTTCGCGGGCGAAGTAAAGGGTAGCGATGACAAAGGCAGTGAGCGCAATGGCCCACAGGCCGACGAGGGCCTGAGCGGAGGCGGTTTTACTCTTAGGTCGGGGCATGGGATGAAAGAAATAAAAAAGGTAATGCCAGAGAAACCGTCACAAAGTGCAACTGTATAATCGCCTTCCCGCCTATAAACAGTCGTCTCCTATCACTTGCCTGAATTTCCGAGGTTAGAGCGAGCCTTGCCTAATCGGAGGAGAGATGATTTGCCGGCAGCTAGTGGAATGTCTAGATGCAACCGCGGCGCACGCTAGTACCCGTTATGAAAAGTAACGACAAACTCACGCATCTCTCGCGTCGGGGAGCGCCATTTGCGGTGATGTGAGATCGAGGTCTTAATTATCGCGCAGACGTGCGCCGTTATTTTTTGTCATGTTTGCCTCGTCAATCATGCTTAGGGAATCAAGCGCCTGCGTGCTTCGCATCTTTTGACGGCCAGCCCGGAGAGCAGAAGCGTAATAGGTTAGCCAAAGAAAATGAAATTCGAATTATGACTCTACGTAAGATATTCATTTTATTACCACTTCTCGCATGGTTGTTTGTCGCGGTGAGTTGTAACCGCAGCGTCGTTACAGGATCGAGACTGACCCTCAGTAATTACGATCAAATCACTACCGGAATGACCAAGGCACAGGTGGAGAGAATTCTGGGGCCGCCCACTACAGTCGAAACGAAGGATATGATGATCTTTAAAAAAACAACTTACCGGTACGAAGATGGCAAGAAATTCGCCATGTTCACATTCAAAAACGACGAGCTAGATAGTAAAGAAGGAAATCTTCAGCGCGAACCGTGATGGTCGTGCGAGAGCTCAGCGGCTTCAATGCAAGAAAGCTAGATCAAACTGGGTAATGCTTTGGTGGTTTTCACAGCGAATCGGCACGGCCGAAGATTTTCCTTCTTGCTGCGCCGACTCGTTAGGCGATTCTCGATGGGTGGCTGGCAAGTTTTCGGTAAATCTTGACCATCGCACACGCGATCTGGTATGAGTCACCGGCATGAGCAGAAACATCTTTTACATAATTGGAGTGATTGTCGTTATCGTGATCGTCCTCAAAGTCCTAGGGCTGTTCTAAGTGTCCGCCCTGCCGGGGGCAATTGCTACAAGCGAACGATCCTTGTTGCTGATGCACACCGCGAGGACCGACAGCGGGTCGTTGTGCGAGCGGACAAGAACCCGAGGGCGTTCCTAGAACTTGAAGGACTCGCAGACGAACCACTTCGGCTTTGTGCAGTTGGGCAGATCGGCGACTTCCGCCTGCTTGCTCGTTCGAAATGACCTGTTGATGTTTGCCGCCGCCAAAGTTTTCCTTTTTTGAACCAAGACAAAATGCGCTGGTTCACTTTTATTTTAGCGTCGTTAGCAACCTTCAGGTTGAGCCATCTGTTTACGAAGGAGCGTGGTCCGTTTGCTGTTTTTGAGCGTCTTCGCAATGCAATGCCAGGTGGGCGCGGCTCAGCCAAGGAATGGCTCAGTTGTATCTTCTGCTTTTCTCTCTCTGCAAGCGCGCTGGTTTGCTCGATTCTTTGGCTGGGGGGAACGAATCTCAGCTGGGAGGAATGGATCCTGACTTGGCTCGGGTTTAGCGCCGTCACGCTGATAATAAATCAGGCGCTTATGTTTCAAAAATGAAATATAAGGGGCGCCAAGGCTATAACAGACGACGCCCTGCCACTTTACCTATCCCCAAAGCAAGTCGATGCCGGAAAAAAACGTCGATCTGCACGGCAGCGCACCAGACAAACATAAGTTCGCGCTGCTTTTAATCGACGTCATAAACGATTTTGATTTTCCCGAGGCCCATCAATTGCTGAAGCATGCACGACCAATGGCGCGAACGCTTTTACGCTTGAAACGGCGAGCGCGGAAAGCGGGCGTCCCGGTGATTTATGTGAACGACAATTTCGGCCGATGGAAATCGGACTTTCGGCACACCGTGGACTACTGTGCACGACATGGCCGCGGCCGCGACATTGTGGAATTGCTGCGACCCGAAGAAAACGATTACTTCGTTCTCAAGCCAAAGCATTCCGGCTTCTTTTCCACGACCCTTGAGACCCTTCTCCGGTACTTGGAAACGCAAACTTTAATTCTCACGGGCATTGCCGGGAATTTTTGCGTGCTCTTCACAGCAAACGATGCCTACATGCGCGATTTCAATTTATTCGTGCCCTCGGATTGCACAGTATCAAATACAAAGAAGGAAAATGACTCCGCGCTTGGGCTCATGAAGAAATTTCTGAAAGCTGATACGCGGTCGTCTTCTCGAATTCTGTTGCGTAGGACGCAAAAGAGAAAAGGGAAACGACGTAACCACTCGGGGTAACACAGTGTAATCGAAGGTATCATTCAGCATTACTTCTCTGTGGAACTCCGATGTTATTAAAACCACCAATACCGCCTATGGAAGCGCGTCTGGTGGACGAAATTCCGACCGGTAGCGGCTGGCAATACGAGCCGAAGTGGGACGGATTTCGCTGTGTCGCATTTCGCGATGGGGAACAAATTCATTTGCAGTCAAAGGCCGGTCAGCCGCTCGCTCGTTATTTTCCCGATATCGTTGGCGCTCTCTCTCGGTTGCCCCAGCAACAGTTCGTCCTCGACGGTGAACTTGTTGTTCCTGTCGGCGGCGCGCTTTCATTCGATGAATTGCAGCTGCGCCTGCATCCAGCCGCAAGCCGGGTCCAGAAGTTGGCGAAAGCTCACCCAGCAATCTACATCGTGTTCGACCTCCTCGGTCAGAGTAGACAATCGTTCTTGAAGGAGCCCCTGCACGAACGCCGTCAACTTGTGGAAAAGTTCGCACGCTCGAATTTTAAGTCGGCCAAAGCTCTGCGCCTTTCTCCGGCGACAACTGATTATCGAACCGCTAGAATGTGGTTCAAAAAAGCTGGCGGCAATCTTGATGGAGTCATCGCGAAACGCCTTGACGCTGTGTACGCTTCCGGTGAGCGCACGGCGGCGGTCAAAGTAAAACAAATCCGCACAGCTGACTGCGTCGTTGGAGGGTTTCGTTACGCGCGCGGCACGCGACTGATTGGTTCTCTCTTGCTGGGGCTTTACGGAGATGATGGTTTACTACATCACGTGGGATTCACCTCTTCTTTCAAAGCATCGGAACGTCGTGAGCTCACAAAAAAATTTGAAGCACTCAGGAAACCACCTGGTTTCACCGGCGGCGCGCCAGGAGGCCCGAGTCGTTGGAGCACGGATCGCACAAGCGAATGGGAGCCAGTGGCTCCGAACGTAGTTGTCGAAGTCACCTACGACCACTTCACCGGAGATCGGTTCCGACACGGGACAAAGCTTCTGCGATGGCGTCCCGACAAAGCGCCTCGCCAGTGCACGATGGATCAAGTGCAGCATCGCGAAGGCAAATCGCTTGCGCTTTTGAAGCCCTAACGACTAATAAGCTCTGTGCGTTCGGTATCCGAAACCGATCGAGAATGATCGAATAGGGCATCGTGAAGGTTATCCCATCGCGCTTCGAGTTGCTCGCACCTCGGGCGAAAGTCCATGTCTGGCGCGAACCCTCTCGAATCCGCTTTCATCATCGCCAAGATTGTTTACCCGATCGTTAGTCGTTAATAGACCGAATCGGGAAAATTTTAATCTTTCAACGACCTCAAAAATCTCAGGACGGCAAGTTCGGTCGATCGAAGACGGCTGCCTCGGGGCTTTTTCATTGCTTCACTCATCCCCGGGATTCCCGTTTTTGTGAGGTATGCTTCGAACACGGCAGGGTGCACGTAACATTTGCGGCAAATCGCCGGGGTATTGCCAAGAAGCTCTGCGACCGCGCAAACGGCTGCTTTGACATTCGCCTTTGCCTGTTTCTTCGTTTCAGAGCGGTCTTGGGCATTAAGAGCCAATACCGCGAGAAGCGTTCCCGCCCATGTCCGGAAATCTTTCGCAGTGAAATCTTGGCCGGTTATTTCGCGCAAATAATCGTTCACGTCCTGTGATGTCACGTCCTGCACTTCGCCATTGTCACTGACGAACTGGAATAGATCCTGGCCCGGCAGCTCCTGGCACTTTGCGATGATTTTCGCGATTCGCCGATCGGTCACATCCACTTCGTGTTGGCGTCCACTTTTTCCACGAAACCGAAAACGCACGTTCGGTCCCCTTACCTTCACGTGCCGATTTTTCATTGTGGTTAAGCCAAATGATTTGTTTTCGCGCGCGTATTCTTCATTGCCTACGCGGATGAAAGTTCGCTCCAGCAATCGCACGACGGTGGCGAGCACCTTCTGCCGCGAAAGCCCTGGCAACTTCAGGTCCTTGGCAATTTGCCGCCGAATCTTTGGCAATGCTTGGGCGAACGCGGAAAGGCGGTCGAATTTATTTTCGTCGCGTATCTCGCGCCATCGGTCGTGATAACGATATTGCTTTCGCCTACGCGCGTCGCGACCAGTCGCCTGAATGTGACCGTTTGGGGAGGGACAAATCCAGACATCGGTCCATGCGGGCGGAATAGCCAGACGTTTGATTCTTACCAAACGCTGCTCATCACGAATTCGTTTTCCTGCTGTATCTAAATATTCGAAGTGGCCATTCTTCGCGACGCGCGTGTAGCCCGAACGATCATCACTGACGTACTGCAGACCGGCGTCCTCGGCCGCCTCCGCAGAATCACAGGCGACTCTAGGTTCGATTGTTTTCCTGGTTTTTCTCCCACATGTCCCCATTAGAAACAGAACTCTGAATCAATCGTGCCGCGTAAACGCCTCTTGAACTGCGCGAACGCGTTGCGCTTCGATTTGTTCGATTTGTTGCTCGGCCCGACGTTGTAATCCCTCGAAGTCGTAGCCGCTCAGTTGCAGCAAATTCGCCGCGGCTAGTGCGCGCCACAGAAGTTTTTTCCCGACAATTCCAAGTATCAGTCCTTCCAAAGTCAGCACCAATCCCAACCTGTCCGACTCTGTTCCTGCAATCATCAATCGCGCGCGACCCACCTTTTCCGCGGCCCATGCACTTGCTTTGCGTACGTTGCTTTCTTTAATGTCGAAAGAATTCATCACATTTCGCAATGTATTTTGATCGGCACGAACCTCCGCCTCGATTTCGGAGAAAAAAGCACCCAGCCGCTTGCCTTCGTGCAGGTGTGCCCAGTGCTCAAGGAGTTCCAGTGCACCAACGGAGCCAGCGAGGTGATCGTTGAGGTATGAGTCTAGCTCTTTCATTAGGCGAAGTGAAGCAGACTTCAGATCGGTGACAGCGGTTCTTCAGCCGGTCCCGCTATTACTTCGCCAGTAGGTTTGAAACGCGAGCCGTGACATGGGCAATCCCAAGTCGATTCAGCAGGATTCCATTTAACAATGCAGCCAAGGTGCGTACACACAGGCGAGAGTTGGAAAATTTTCCCTTGGTCATCGCGAAAGACGGCACGTTTCTTCGCACGCGAACCGATAATCATGCCGTCGCCACGTTTTAGCTCCTTTACGGAATCACTTTCGGGACGAGCGATCCAGTCTTTGATCATGTAATAGGGATAATCCTTGTTCTCTCGGAGGTAATTCCAGGTAGCGCCTTTGATTTTTTTCCGATCCACAGCAAACAGATCGGTCCATGGATTTTTTCTGCCGGTAGCCCAATCACGAGCCATCATTGCCGCTATCGTTCCGAACGTAATTCCGTTTCCGCAATAGCCCGTTGCCACGAACTGGTAATCCGCGTTTTCGCCGATGTAAGGCAAACCGTCAGGAGTACAGATAACCTGGCCCGACCAGCGATGATCGATACGCACCTTTGGAATGATGTTTTTCAATGTGGCCACCAACCGCGCATAAGCCTTTTCGGTGTCGTTCTTTTGCCCCGTCTTATGATCCTCACCGCCGTAGATGACGTAATCAAAGTCCGGATGTCGATCGATTCGTACGTAATCGTATGGTTTTCTGGTGTCCCAGAAGAGCGCTTCCGGAACTGTTTCTGACGGGACGCGGCCCCCGACCGCATAGCTGGTATACAGGGAAAGTTTTGTCTGTAAAAGCGTCGCGCTGGTGACACTGGCCAAGCCGACGAGCGGGTTGTTCGTTGCCATAACTATACGATCAAACCCTATCCAGTTGTTGTTGACTTTGACGCGGCGCTTTTTCCGGTCGAACTCAATCGCGGCGCTTTTCTCGAAAACGTGCGAGCCATTGCCGTGAAGTTTCACCGCCAGCGACCGAAGATATTTCCTCGGATGAAACTTTGCCTGGTTGGCAAACCGCACAGACGGCAAATTAAAGTACGGAACTGATTTCAGATACTCAGCATCGAACCCAAGTTTTGCTGCGAGATTGGCCTCTTTCTTGAGCGAGGAAATTTCTTTTGGGGAATAGTCCTTTTTGCACAAATGCACATACGCGGGCACGCGAGTAAATTCGCAATCTATCGCTTCCTCCCGGATGATTCTTTCGATCTCGTCGATCGCCGCCGCTCCTGCGTCCCAGGCGGCTTGCGCGTGGTCATTGCCAAAATTGCGTGCCAATTCTCGTAGCTCCACATCGGTGACATAGGTTAGATGAGCAGTTGTATGGCCGGTATCGATCGAAGCTACGCACTCCCTCTCAATCAATGCCACGCTCAACCCACCTTGCTTCAGGAGATATGCAGCGGTGATTCCAGTCACACCCGCCCCGACGACGAGGACATCGACCTCAACATTTTTCAGTAAACGTGGAAACCGCTTGATAGGCGCGCTGTCGATCCAATAAGGAACATCCTCCATCTTTCATTGTTCGCTCCGGACGCACATTTTAGACGTGCGCATACTTCCTAATGAACAGTTTGCAGGGCCGGCGCCGCTGGCGATACAGCTTCATCAAAGAATCCAACACGCGCAGACCCAGCGGGACGCGACTATATTGGTATGAAAGAGCAAAAAGAAACTTCACGACTCGACGATTTAATTCAAACACTTAGAGATGGGGAGGAAGGCTTCAAGCAGGCGGCTGAAGCGGTAAGAGACTCGCAGTTGAAATCGCTTTTTACGGAATATTCCCAACAGCGCTCGCGCTTCGCAACAGACCTGCAGAGTCAAGTGCGAAACCTGGAAAAAAAACCGGAAATAAACAGCAGTGCCGCCGGCGCGTTGCATCGCGGCTGGATCAACTTGAAATCCGTTCTCACGGGTGGTGACGACCATGCGATCCTGGCCGAATGCGAACGCGGCGAAGATTCGGCAGTAGAAGAATACAAAACGGCCTTGGATGATGATCTACCGCAGCCGTTGTACGACCTTATTTCGCGTCAATACACAGACATCAAGGAGGCCCACGATCGCATCAGAAACCTTCGCGACACCAGGAAGGACTGATGACGCCCAAATACAATTAAGTGTGGCTGTGACACACGCGCATCTGAAAGCGGCCATATTTAGTAACATCCAAGTCTCGCCTTAGCGGCGAAACAATTTTGTTATGCCAGAAGAAGATGCAATTGAACGAGCGCGTGACGACGAGCGCGAAGGTAAATCCCCTTCTACTCAGGCGGGCGAGTTCGTGCGCGAAGAAATGGAGCATATTCGAGAAGGAGAACACGGCGCTCGGTCGCCTGAGCAGGCGATTGCCATTGGTCTGTCCAAGGCAAGGAGGGCTGGTGTAGGGTTGCCTCCACCGAAACGGGGTCAAGCGCGAACCAAACGGCAAGCCAAACGTGATTTGACCAAGGGCCGCGCGGGACGCCGCAAAAAGCCTTCGCGCAAACGTTCGCGTGCGACCAAGGGCGCGCTGAAACGCGAGAGTCGCCGGTCGGCGTCTAAAAAGGCGCTTTCACGACACGCGAAGCGAGCGGCTGGACGACGCTCTGCGAGGTCTCGCTCGGCTGCTGCGAAAAAAGCGGCACGTACACGCAAACGCCGACGCTGAGCTATCATCGCGTTTTGCGTCGACAGGGGTGGATTATGCCCAAAAAAAAGAAGCTTCAGCCGGCTCAGCACCAACACCAAAAGCCAGGCCGCGAACACAAGATGGAGCCGCCGCCGATAGCCGAGGACCGGCAACGTCGCGGCAGCGATAAATTGCGAAACAAGGCGGCTATTATCACCGGCGGTGACAGCGGAATTGGCCGCGCGGTTGCCATTGCCTTTGCAAAAGAAGGCGCTGATGTCGCGATCGTTTATCTGGAAGAGCACAAAGACGCCAACGAAACCAAGCGTTTGGTTGAGCAAGCAAAAGGCAGATGTCTCCTTATTGCAGGAGATGTGGGGCAGGAGGTGTTTTGTCGAAAAGCGATCGAACAAACCATAAAAGAGTTCGGCAAGATTGACATTCTGGTAAACAACGCTGCGGAACAACATCCACAGGACTCGATTGAAAAAATCACTGAAAAACAGCTCGAGCGAACCTTTCGCACAAACATTTTTTCATTCTTCTACATGGTAAAGGCAGCCATGAAGCATTTGGAAAAAGGTGCTGCCATTATTAACACAACTTCAGTTACTGCTTACAAAGGTAGCGCACACCTTCTCGATTACTCATCGACTAAAGGGGCGATTACCGCTTTTACTCGCTCGCTTTCGCAGGCACTCGCGCACAAAAAAATTCGCGTAAATGGCGTCGCACCAGGTCCGATTTGGACACCGCTGATCCCGTCTACTTTCCCGGCGGAGAAAGTCGAGAAGTTTGGCTCAGACGTTCCGCTCGGTAGGCCGGGCCAGCCAGAAGAAGTTGCGCCAAGCTTTGTGTTTCTTGCATCGGATGACTCTTCCTACATGACAGGCCAGATTTTGCACCCGAACGGAGGTACCATTGTAAATGGTTAAGGGCGATGCCAACCGCCGACCCAAAGAAGTGCTCGCGGCAACCGTGAGTTAGGCTAATGCCTCGTCGTGCGAGAACAAGTCCCCTAAAGAGATTTTTCTCACTCCTTGGTCCAGGTGTTACTACAGGCGCAGCCGATGACGATCCCTCTGGCATCGCAACGTATTCCATAGCCGGGGCACAACTCGGAACCTCACTCCTCTGGACAGCGCTTATCACATGGCCCCTGATGGCCTTTATCCAGTTGATGTGTGCACGCATTGGCATGGTAACCGGCCGCGGCTTGGCCGGCGCCCTACGTCAAAGTGTCCACGATGGCTGCTATCTATTGGCGCGGCCGCATTGCTTATCGCGAACATTATTACCATCGGCGCAGATCTCGCTGGTATGTCCGACGCTGCGAAAATGCTGACCGGGATCAATTCGCAGGCTCTTACAGTCGTCTTTGGAGTGGGCATCACCGTCGCCATAACTTATTTTCGATATTATCAGATCGCCTCGGTCTTGAAGTGGCTCACGCTTACACTCTTCGATTACGTCATTACTGCGTTTATTCTCAAGCCGCATTGGGGAAGCGTGTTGTATGGCACCTTTATTCCATCCTGGCCGCGTGGACATGACGCATGGCAGAACCTGGTGGCAGTCCTCGGTACGACTATCAGTCCGTACTTATTCTTCTGGCAAGCCTCTCAAGAAGTAGAAGAGGAGAAAGCGATGGGACGCCGAATGTTAATTTCGCGTGAGGGTGCGACTAAACGTGAAATCTCCGATCGACAGATAGACGTGGCAACCGGGACATTTTTTTCCAATCTGGTCATGTATTTTATCATTCTGACGGCAGCGCTTACGCTGCATGCACACAACAACACAAACATTGAAAGCTCACGCCAGGTTGCGGAAGCGCTCAGACCACTAGCGGGTTCATTCGCAGCAATTCTCTATACGATCGGCCTTGTTGGCGTTGGCTTTCTGGCAATCCCCATTCTTGCCGGTTCAAGCGCCTACGCGTTTGCTGAAACGCTCGCCTGGAAGGAAGGCTTAGCCCTACCGGTTACATCTGCTCGCTATTTCTATGCAGCGATCGGCATTTCAACCCTTCTCGGTATGGGGATGGTTTTTGTAAAAATCAATCCGATCAAGGCGCTATTTTGGGCGAGCACTATTAACGGCGTCCTTGCGCCATTTCTTTTAATCGGCGTACTGCTAGTTTCATGTGATCGCAAAGTGATGCAGTGTCAGCCAAGCCCTTGGTTGTCGCGAGTCATGGTCGGACTTACGGCCGCATTGATGTTTATCGCTGCGGTTGCAATGTTTGTTAGGTAAGGCGGCTTATCTTCGTCCGCCCTTTCGCCCTCCCTTGCGGGAACTTGACTTATTCCGCTCTTTCCCGCGGCCGCCTCCACCCTTCTTACGACCACCTCTATCCGATTTGTTTACGGTTGCCCACGCGCGGCGTTCCGCCTCTTTGCTGGTGACGCCACGTTTCTTGTAGCCTCTCTCGATCTTCGATGCCTTCCGCTTTTGTTTTGATGTGTATTTCTTTTTACTTCCTCGTGCCATGTGATGCCTCCCACCTAAGATTTTCCGATATAACAACGAATGTTATGTGCCGATCGGATTTAAGTTTATTTCAGAAGTCTATACCCGCGTGTGAGTTTCTTCCGGCGATAGAGTTTTGAGACATGAATACCTTCTCACAATTTGCTGAAGCCCTGCTTGGTCTGGGCGTGGAACCAAAGGAACTATCGTTTCTGCGGATTTCGTTGCGGGGGATAATCGTATTTGTCGCCACTCTCCTAATGGTGCGCATTAGCAGTAAACGATCTCTTGCAGAAAAGACGGCTTTTGATGCCGTTCTACTCGTGATCATCGCCTCTGTGCTAGCCCGCGCGATTAACGGCTCGGCCCCTTTTTGGCCAACGCTTGCCGCCGGATTCGTTCTCGTTGTACTGCACCGACTCCTTGGGGTCGCTGCGTACTACTCACATGGTTTCGAAGTATTGATTAAAGGCAAAGCAGTAATCCTCGTGGAAAATGGCAGGATGCAACGCCAAAATATGCGGGCAAATCATATCTCCGAACGCGATCTGGAAGAAGATATGCGCCTCGAGGCAAAAACCGAGGATCTCTCACGAATAAGAGTCGCGCGAATCGAACGAAGCGGCGACATCACCTTTATCAAAACTGAATAGGCTGAGCTCGTCGCCGGTAGATCAGCTCGACGTGGCCGTGCAAGTTTCAAAGATCCAGGATTACGCGATCATTGGAAACGGCCGTTCAGCGGCGCTTATCTCGGAGCGTGGTTCAATCGATTGGCTTTGCTGGCCACGATCGATCTCAGAATTGGCGGCCACTGGAGCATTCATCCCGCAAATGATTCATAAATAACCCCACGCTACATTGATAACACGAACGTCCTGGAATAATTGAATCAACGTGACGCCGAAGCGTTTCATGCCAGGGTGTTCCGCAACGAAAAGGAATCGGAAGTCGAGCGCACAATCGGCGCGCCCTTTTCAAAATGCCGATTGAATACGATGCGGTCGTAGTTGGTTCGGGACCGAACGGTCTTGCGGCCGCGATTACGCTAGCCCGCGCGGGGTGTTCTGTTCTTGTTTGCGAAGCGAACGCGACCATCGGCGGCGGCACACGCTCGGCGGAACTAACACTGCCGGGATTTGTGCACGACGTTTGTTCAGCAGTCCATCCCCTCGCGGCAGGTTCTCCATTTTTCAAGACCCTTTCCCTCGAGCGTTTTGGCCTCACATGGATACAACCTGAAATCCCATTGGGACATCCGCTTGATGACGGTTCCGTGGCCTGCCTGCATCAGGACATTGATGTTACGGCAGAACAACTCCGCAGCGATTCGCGCGCCTACCGGCGCCTAATGCAGCCGCTTGCACACAATTGGGAAAAATTGGCTAATGAGTTCCTGCAACCGATGCTGCATTTGCCTCGGCATCCATTGGCGTTGGCACGTTTCGGAATTCCCGCCATCTGTCCGGCAATCGCCCTGTCGAAGTTTCTGTTCAAACACGAACCGGCGCGCGCACTTTTTGGCGGAATCGCCGCGCACTCATTTCTTCCCTTGGAGGCTGCGGCCTCGTCGGCGTTTGCCCTGGTCCTTGGGCTCGCGGGTCACACCGTTGGCTGGCCCATGCCACGTGGAGGTTCGCAACAAATCGCAAACGCGCTCGTCGGCCATCTCGGAGAACTTGGCGGGAAGATCGAGATCAATCAGCAGGTTGAAAATCTGAACGATCTGCCGAAGTCGCGCACGATCCTTCTGGACGTTTCGGTGTGGGAATTTTTGCGTATCGCCGGCGGTCGCCTCCCCTCCGCATACCGGTGCCGTCTGGAATCATTTCGACATGGGCCCGGGATTTTTAAAATCGATTACGCGCTGAGTGAACCAGTTCCATGGAAAGCTGAGGCTTGTCGCCTCGCCGGCACAATCCATCTGGGCGGCGGTATTGATCAAATCGCAGCGGCAGAACGCGACGTTGCGCGCGGAAAAATTCCCGAGCGCCCGTTCACGCTCGTAGCGCAGCAGAGTCTTTTTGACGAAACCCGCGCGCCGCGGGGACAACACACGCTCTGGGCATACTGTCACGTTCCGCTTAATTGCAAGATCGACATGACGGACCGCACTGAATCTCAAATCGAGAAACTTGCTCCCGGCTTTCGCGATTGCATTCTCGCACGCCACAAAATGAGTGCAGGGGACCTTGAAGAATCGAACCGCAACCTAGCCGGCGGCGATATCAACGGCGGTGCGGCAAATCTAATGCAGTTACTTGCACGGCCGATTCTGAGTCCGATACCTTACCGCACTCCCCTTCGCGGAGTTTATTTGTGTTCAGCTTCAACTCCGCCTGGCGGGGGCGTTCACGGGATGTGCGGTTACCACGCTGCGAGCGCAGCAATGCGTGACATTTTCGGAAAGACTCAGCAAGTCGTGGCGCGCCCTTGAGCCAATGTTATTTCATCTCGAATGCTGAAGGTAACCACATGGAACAAGTGGATTTCTGGCAGTCAGTCAATCGTTGATTTGGTTTGGCAGTCACTTTTCTACGCGCAACCCATCGTTCATCTTCGAACCGTACCTTGATAGATATTCAGCAAAAAGGAATCAGCCCATGAAGATAACAAGACTAATTGCCGCAATAACCGTGAGCACCGGCCTCATGCTCGGACCGGCTGCTTTGGCGCAAGAAGAGACTCCCGTAGATATGAAGGATCTGCCGTCCCCGGCACAAACTACTATCAAAGAAAAAGTTGGGAGCGATCAGGTTGTTCGGATCGCAAAGGAGACTCGCAAGGGCAAGGAATGCTACGACGCGGTCGTAAACCGGAACGGAAAAGAAACGGCGATCCGGGTCGACGCCAACGGCAAGTTCCTCGGCACTCATCCAGAGAAGGCCGAGAAGAAGGAAAAAACCGAGAAATACTAATCACTGCGGAGCGGACCGAGTAGCGCTTACGAGCAGGTGAGCAGCCTCGTCTGGACAGCGAGATCGATGCGCATCAATGGCGACGGAGTCGCTTGCGCGCAGATTGTGCACACCGCGTGAGCAGGCGGTTCAACTTAGAAGACATCAGCAATCCCGCTGGGAGATGCGACCGCCGAGGCACCGAGAGCCGTCAATAAGTTGATGGGAGACCCACGAAACGTCGCGCACGCCAAGAAAGTCAGCCAGGAGAAGCATCATAAGGACAAGCATGCTCCTAAGGCTGGCCCGGCTCCGTCGCAGCGCGCCAGGAACGTCCAAACCGAAACGAAGCCTGCCACCGAAAACCCTCCTTCGAAGGCCGAAACTCCCAAACCAACTCATCCACTAGAACCGACACAGCTGGAGAAATCGCTTGTCGTTCTCTCCAAACTTAAAGAGCTGGAGTTTCATTCACGAGCGAATATCGAAAAGCTCGCGGAACTCAGCTTGACGATTGAGGAGGAACTCAAGCAAAAGCCATTCGCTGAAGCGATCGGCGCCGTTTACGCCGCGCAGAATGCATTTCAATCCAAGATCTTGGAATTGATCGAGGCCTACGAGGTCGAGTGCACGCGTTTGAAGCCGGCGCAATAAAGTTCCGCGTCTTAGCTCTCAATTATAAAATCAATTTCGAACATGTCTGAAACGCAGCGGTCAAAATTTAACAGCTATGAAAACAAAAGACCTGCTCACAATAGCTGCGGTCAGCGCTGGACTTATGTTTGGTGTGACCGCACAAGCGAAGGAAAGAGAACACGAAGAGCAAAGCATCAGTAGTTCTGATGTGCCTGCCGCGGTGCAGTCGGCTGCCCAGACACAAGCCCAAGGCGGAACCATTGTTCGTTGGGAAAAAGAGGGCGCCAATTTTGAAGCCGTCATAGATAAGAACGGCAAGCAGATTGGCCTCGAAATCGATGCCAACGGCAAAGTACTGGGCAAGCACAGCGAAGCCAAAGAGCACAAGGAAAAGGGCGCGAAATACTGAGCCTTTTGGGTGGATCGCGTTGAGAACAACGCGATTGGGGTGGAAGCGCGGCGAAGATGGGTTGTCTTTGACACCGTCTTCGCCGCCTTCGCGCCTCCGGGTAATCGTAGCCGTCGTCGCTGACCCGAGCATAGTTTCAACCGAGCATGCGAATGCTTGAGTAGATAATTCCACCGAACATTGCTCGAACAGCCACGAAAGCGACATCCCGCGTCAGCAAAGTGATCAAAAGAAGAGGAGCTGCCTTGTAGCGGTCATCGAAAGTAAACCGACTAATTGCGGTTTTTTCTTGACTGTCGAATAGCAAGTAGATTGGATTGCGTTGTTCCCGCTGCGGGACGGGAAGTACATCGGTGCTGGACCGGCGAATGACGCTCTTTCGCGCAGGCGGGATCACCCGTTCAAGAAGGAGGATTTGTGGCGACAAGCGACAGGACACGCTGTTTATCTTTGACGTCTCGGGGCCCTACGCCTGCAATACCCTACAAGAAGCAGGGAATGGCATCTCGCAGAATTGTGAACGGAATCAACCGGCAATAAAGACGCAAAACAAAGGAGCAATACAATATGGCTATTCCAACCCCTCAAACAATCTTCACGTGTGATGTTCTGGGCAACTATGTTTGCAATACCTTCGCGGAGGCGACCGCCAGTGGGCCGTTCGATGTCATCATCATCGGCGGCGGAACTTTCGGCCTGACGCTGGCGCAAGATCTATTCTTCCGCGCTCGAAGGACCGGCTCCGGGACCGTACCTGAGGATGGATTCAAGCCGCCTAATTACCGAATTCTCGTGCTGGAAGCGGGAGCATTTAGTCTTCCAGAGCATGTGCAGGATATACCGAGCCTTGGTTTGGGTAACCCGGGCGTTCAAGCCCCTTTTCCTCCAGGTAGCGGGCTGCCGGCCACTCGCCAGGAACTGATTAGCCAGCTCAACGATAAGAAGCCGTTTTTCGAAGTATGGGGGCTGCCTTGGAATTCGACTGAGCGTTTTGGTGGCCTAGCCTATTGTGCGGGTGGCCGCTCACTCTATTTCGGTGGCTGGTCGCCCCGCTATCTTGAAACGGAAATGCCTACGGCTCCTGTTGGGACGATTTCGTCTGCGACACTTTGGCCTTTGGCGGTAGTGCAGGATTTGACGTTGGAAAAGAACCTCAAAAAGGGATTTCTTTTGGATGCTGCCAAGCAAACAGGAGTGAGCGCCGCGAATGACTTTCTTAATGGGAAACTGCAGGATTTTTTTCGGAAGAAACTCTTTGATAACTACTCCGCCATTCCGAACAAGATTCCGCTGGCTGAACTGCCGGACTACGTGGCTGAGGCCCCAGACGATGTTACTCCTGGACTTGCACTGCAATTAGCCAGCCCGCCCTATCCAAATTTTCAAGAGAGTCTCAAGTTAGATGCTCCGTTGTCCGTGCAAGCCCTGAGTCGGCCCGGCTTCTTTCCTTTCAACAAGTTCAGCAGTGTTCCCGTGGCGATTGACGGAGCTAGGCAAGCCTTCGGTGAATCTGGCGGAAATGACGCTTTCAAGCGGCTCATGATCGTGCCCAAATGCCACGTCAAACGTTTGCGCACACGCGCATACACCTTAGCTAGCGGCGCTATCGTCCAGGAGGTGGATGGGATCGATACTAGCGATGGTTTCCTTGATTTAACTGGCCCAATAGCTGGCAATAGCAATCGCCGTCCTATCGTGGTCCTAGCTATGGGAGCGATAGAAAGCGCACGCTTGGCCTTGCTTAGTGCAAGTGGTGTTCCTAATGCCGGCCAGATCGGCGCAAACTTCATGGTTCACTTGCGCAAAAATGTGGCCTTCTCAGCAGCCTTGCCCGCTCTCGGCCTAACGGACCAGGAACTGTGCGCGCTGCTGGTACGGTGTCGGGGCAATATCGGAGCAACTCCTGTTCATTTTCACCTACAAATCACAGCCTCAGCCTTGCCCGCCGGATCCGGGGCCGGCAAATCGGACGCGTTGCTATTTCAAAACGTTCCCGATCTCGACAATCTTCGGCTCTTCTCCGAAATGCCTCCTGGCGAGGTGGACGTATCCATCCGCGCGGTCGGTGAGATGTTGCCCAACCTGCCAACCAATGCTGTAACGGTGCCTGTTCCGTCCGACAACGACGAGTTCATCATTCCCCGCGCTTCGGTAAGCGTGGTGAGGAGCGCCACTGACGTACAGGCGATGAATCTGATGGATGCTGCTATCGATGAGGTAGCCCAAAAGGTCTTTGGGCTTGCGCCGCCTAAGCCAAATGCTGCGGCTGTGCTGCCGGACGGGCTAGGCACAACCTACCACGAGTCGGGCACGCTGCGCATGGGAGACGATCCAGCTAAGTCGGTGACCAATGCGGATGGACAGTTCCACCATGTAACAAATCTATATGCGGGGGACGCTTCGGTGTTACCTACCTGCGGCTCGGCTAACCCGGTGATGAATGGCATTGCTCTTCGCCGACGGCTCGCAAAACGACTCGTTCCCGAAGGCGATGGCATTGGAAATCCTGCTAGTGGTCGTCCCATCCGACCCTTTTACCAACCGCCTATGCCTGCGGCGCCACCGTCGCCGGGAACTGTGATTCAATTGTTCGATGGCACGACGCGGGCTAACTGGCGCATCGCCGGTCATGGCACCTTCCACCTGATTGATGGCGCCTTGCAATCAGTGCCGAGCTTCGATCTAGGTCTTTTCTGGTGTACCATTCCGATGCCCAAGAACTATCGGTTGGAGCTTGAGTTCTTTATTCGCACGTTCCAGACCAACAGTGGCATCTTCGTCCGCTTTAAGAATCCGGACTCCTTTGGATACTATAACCCGGCATGGTCAGCGACCGATTCCGGGTTCGAGATTCAGATTGATAATACCGGCGCGCCGGACGCTCGGGCCAAGCATAAGACGGGAGCCGTTTATGGGGTTAACTATCCTGGCGACCCGCCGGATGATCCCAAGTTCCCAGTGGCGCAAGCGGGCGACTTTGTTAACCCCAAAGACGCTCAAGTGCTTGTGGCCTGGAACCAATATCGAATCGACGTACAGGGGGACATCATCACCGTCAATTTGAATGGGGTAAATACCGCCAAATACACAAATACCGATCCCAATCGTGGTCGCTTCTCGGCCACCGAACCAACGTTTGTCGGACTGCAGTCGTATTCAAACTACAGTTTCACGACGGCCTTCCGCAACATACGTGTGACCGTCTTAGCATGAGATGAAAAAAACCGAACGGGCTGGTATCAGTATTTGCTATCAGAGATCACGATCTCGCTAGTCTCAAAGTCCCTTGCGGAATTAAATGCGCGAATGAAAGCGACAATCAAATTTCTGAATGATTGGACGCAACCTCTGGACGGTGAGCTAGTGCAAGGTGGCGAGTTAGCGGTGGATTACGACCTCAACCGCCTGCCCGCGCGTCGTGATACATTTCGGGGGGCAGCAGTGTGGGATATTCTCGCTCTCGCCCGGTTTCAACCTGACGGACAAATCCTGGCGGCTAGCGTTACTGCGCCGGTGTCCAGTTCACCTGGTGGCATGACCGTCGATCGCTCGCCGGCAGTTGCAAGCTTCCCCGTGCCGGGTGATGCCTCGCATGTCGAGATGTGGTTCCTCAACGTTGGCTACGCCCATTTCGATGAGCCGCCCAAAGCTTGGGACAGCCGCTTCGGGGACAACTACGTGTTCGCCGTCCAGACGAATTCGCCCGCGCAACCGGTTACTCCACGCCAAGGCGCGCAAACGAATCGCGACGTGGTGAACGCGTTTGCCCTCACGATCGAAAAGCAGCGCCACCAATTCATCCCAGCCGGATCCGTCGGATCGGAATTGCAGACGCACGTAAAGCTCAGCGCGTGGGTAAGAAACATTGCCTACGCGAAGAACGTATGGTTTGACGCGCACGTTTTCGACAGCAACAATCAACTCGTCCACGCTCAAACACTGTCACTGCATTACAAAGGAGGCGCAGGCGGAGGAGGCGATCTCTTTGAGTTCGACGATGTGTTGTATCACGGTTCGCGCGGTCAGCCCGGCTCCGTCTCGCCGAAACCCGACGCGCGGCGCGTGCAACTACGGCTCTATTTCGAAGCCAGCGGCCGGCTCTTCACCGACGGGATCCTCCATGACCGCCAGTTGGTGGAAGATGGAGTGGTACACTGAAGCTGGCTCCGCGTTCGAACGTAGGAACTCACCAAGTGCCGAGAACGTGCCCGGCGATTCCCAGCGCGCCGGCGCTCAGCACGACTGGAACAATGTTCTATTTCTAGGGGAGCATTCGGACAAACGCCAGTACGCGTAGCGCCCACCTTCATTCCATTTCGCCGTTTAAGTCAGCGCGCGAATGCTCGAGTAGATAATTCCACCGAGCATTGCTCCAACTGCTACTAAAGCGACATCGCGCTTTAGAAAAGCGATCAGAAAAAAGGAAATCACGGCGATACCGATAGCGGGCCAGTCAACAAGTGCTGCCGGGATCAAGTCCATCGATACAACTGCGATGACGCCAACTACTGCGGCGCTGACGCCAGCAAGGAATGCTTGAACCGCACGATTTTCTCGAACTTTTTCAATGTAATGCACGCCGGCGATTACAAAAATGAACGACGGCAAAAACACGAAGAATGTCGCTAACACTGCTCCTGGGATACCGCTGGCGATATAGCCGACGAATGCGGTGAACAACATGAACGGCCCGGGCGTTGCGACGCTCAGGGCGACGCCATCCAGTAATTGGCCATCTGAAAGCCAGTGATATTGTGCAACTGCGCCGCGCTGCACAAAAACTAGGGACGCGTATGCACCGCCAAAACTAAGCAAGCCTGTTTTGAGAAACAGCCAGGTAACTTGGAATAACCGCGAGTCGGCAAACGGAAGCAGCAGAGCAATTCCGCCAATCATTGCTGGCAAAGTTGGCGCAGTTTTCTTCACCAGTGGCCAGTCTCGATCAACAATCAAATTCAGGGCTCCGGCGATGAGAAGAATCAACAGGAAGTTGATTCCGGCGAACCGCATCCCTGCGAACGCGCCCACCAGCAAGACTGCCAGAAAAAAATTCCGAATTGCAGCGCGTCCGAGTTTGATGATGCCCGCAGCAATGATGCCCAGCACAGCAGGCTTAAGAACATAAAGAGCATCCATGACCTGTGGCAGTTTGCCGTACTTAACGTACAGCCAGCTGAGCACGATCATCACCACTGCGCCCGGCAAAATAAAAGTGAGACCGGCCAAAATGCCGCCCCAAACTTTGCGTTTCAGATAACCCACGTAGATCGCAAGTTGGAGTGCCTCAGGGCCAGGAAGCATGTGGCAGAAGGCCATGATCTTGATGAAGCGATCCTTGGTTAACCACCGGCGCTTTTCTACCATGTGATTGAACATCATGGTGATCTGCGCCACCGGGCCGCCGATGTTCACGAAACCGAGAAAGAGAAAATAGAGAAACACTTCGCGCCACGACGGCATCTGATGGTCCGCGCCGACGTCATTTTGTTCTCGAGATGTCATTGTCATCGCCGCTGCAAAAACGAATAGAGGGCGTCGAAGCATTCAAAGCCGCGACGCAAGATCTCATCGTCGGTCACTCCCTCTTTCGCCCAGCCCTTGAGCACTCGATCAATCCCGACGCACTCCGGGCGCTGAAACTTCGCGTCTTCCAAATCGGCATCGTGAATCATTTCCGCAATCTTCTTGACCGCATTGTCCTCGATACCAAAACGGCGCGTTAACGTTTCGAACGTGCAGTAATCCCCGTGATGGGAGAACTCAACGTCCACCATGTCGAATGGAATAATTTCGCGATTTGAAGGAACTGCCGCAGCGAAAACAAACTTCGCTCGCGGGTCGATGAATCGTCGAATCAACCACGCCGATCCAACGCGGTCGATTTCAGGGCGAGGCCGCGTTAGCCAGGTCTTGCCTAGATAATTTTTCGAATCGAGTCGTGGGAGCGTTTTCTTCGGCGAACCCTCCGCGCGACGCAGAAGCATCTGCACGTCCTGTCCCCGCGCGCTCTGAAAAAAATCAATCTCGCGAATGTCGCGAAACTGCCGCGTAAGGCGTTCTAATTCTGCCGCTTTTGTCTCAGGATCAACCTTTTTGCCGCGGGCGAGGAAGCCCTGCAGCGCCTTTTTGATTGCACCGTATTCTCCATCGCGGGCACGATTAAAAAGCGCAACTAACTTCTCATTCGATAATCCCTCGATTTCTTGGGCGCGCACGAGGGTGGCATCGCCGCCAAAATCTCGAATCTGCTGCGCCAACCATTGGAAATGTTCGTACTGCGGCGGATTGTCCGGCAGTAGATACGTGGACGTTTTTATTTGAACAGCTCCTATTTTTTTCAACCTCCGCCACACAGCAACGCGCTCGGTCTTTTGCCTGGTAGGAAGGCCGTAGAGGAGAAGAAGCCAGCAGGTTGCGCCCATGCGGTCAGTGTCTAGTATGAAATACGTATAACATGTAGTCCCTGCGCTTACATCCAACCTCCCGCATCAGTGCGAAGTACTATCACGCAGAAAAACGCAAACCGGAGGCAAATATCAAGCAAATGAAGAAAACAATCGCAGCAATATCAATCGCCGTAATCGCCGGTCTGGCTTGCCCGGCTCTCTTCTCCGCCGAGGAAGAAAACGAGCAAACCGTCAAGATGACCGATCTGCCCGCCGCGGTGCAGACGACAATTAAAGACAAAGCTGGCAGTAACGAGATCACGAAGATCGAGAAGAAAACGGAAGAGGGCAAAACCGTTTACGAAGCCGTCGTAAACAAAAAGGGCAAGGAGTGGAGCATCGAAGTTGATGCTAACGGGAAGTTCCTGAAGGAGTACCAGGAGAGCGAAGAAAAGGAAGAGAAAGGCGAGAAGTACTAATCGAATCGCGATGGTTCTGGAGCGTGAATCGCTCCAGAACTAACCGCTTCACCAATGAAAAAGCTTTTTATCTTGGCGGCGATTTCTGCCGCGATCGGCGTCAGCACACTGGCGGCGATGGATACCGCGAAAATCGACCAAATCACCGGGCTCAAAGGGAAGATGAACGAGAAGGAAGGTGTTTATAAAGTTACCTTTCCGCGGGGTGACGTGAAGGTTGTTGTCGACGGATGGACCATGCCGCCGTTTATGGGTCTTGGCACATGGGCTGCATTCACTGCCACAAAAGACGGCGCAATGGTGATGGGCGACACCGTTCTGTTTGAAGATGAAGTCAACGCCGCCATGTCCGCTGCGCTCGACAACGGCCTCAGCGTTACCGCATTGCATAACCATTTCTTCTTTGATCGGCCCAAAGTCTTCTTTATGCACATCGAAGGCGAAGGCCCGCTCGAGAAATTAGCCAGCGCGGAAACATCGTTACCAGACAAGAATTCGATCACTGCTGCCCCTCTCAACGAGATCTTCGGAACCCAGGGGGAATCGAAAGACGGCATGGTGAAATTCACAATTGGTCGCCCGGCAAAAATGCACGGCGTGACCATCGACAAAGACATGGGCGTCAACACGTGGGCCGCGTTTGCCGGCAGCGATGACAACGCCGTTGTAGATGGAGATTTTGCAGTCACGGAAGACGAATTGCAGCCTGTCCTTAAATCGCTTCTCAAGAATAAGATTAACATCGTTGCCATACATCAGCATATGACCCACGAGGAGCCGCGTATCATGTTTTTCCACTATTGGGGACGCGGTTCGGCGAAGGATTTGGCGAATGCCGTCAAAGGCGGTTTTTTAATTGGGGGATTGCTAAAGGTCACCTCCCCACTGCCGTGACCCTCAGATTTATACCGGAAATTATGGGTCAATCGCTATGCGTCATGATTATGACAACAATGGCAACGGCGTTGGCTGCCGCTGAGACGGTAAACTTCGACGACATGAAAGCAGGTGCGCCGCCTCCAAGTTGGACGGCGACACAAACCGGCAGCGGCGCAGCGAAATGGTCCGTTGAGAAAGACAATTCCGCTCCAAGCAAGCCAAATGTGTTGAAGCAATCAGGTCAGGCGACTTTTCCGGTTTGCTTCAAGACGGACACGAATATCAAAAATGGATTCGTCCAAGTGCAATTCAAGCCGATTGCCGGTAAGGAAGATCAGGCGGGCGGCGTTATCTGGCGGTTGCAGGACGCTAACAACTACTACATCGCGCGCGCCAATGGCCTCGAGAACAACGTGACGATCTACCACACCATCAAAGGTAAACGCACCGAGAAGAAGCGAACCAACATGAAGGTCGTATCCGGCCAGTGGCACACGTTACGTGTCGACTTCAACGGCAATCATTTCACAGTCATGTTTGATGGAAAAAAAGCGATCGAATGGGACGACAAGACGTTTAAAGATGCCGGCCAAGTCGGCGTCTGGACCAAAGCCGACAGCGTTACAGCATTCGACAATTTCACTTACGGGAGCAGATGAACTTCTTTCTCCTGCGGTGCATCCTTCTCATCGCCTATTGCGGTTGCATTACTGCTGCCCGGGCCGAAGAGGAGGCGTTTAGACTCGAGCAAACGATACGACTGCCAGGAGTCGAAGGCCGGATCGATCATTTCGCACTCGATCCTTCGGGTGAAAGATTATTCGTCTGCGCACTTGGGAACAATACCGTCGAAGTAATGGATTTGCGTAAAGGCGAGCGAATTCGCTCGATTACGGGCCTCGGTGCACCGCAGGGAGTCGTTTACATCCCTGAACTGGATCGCCTCTTTGTTGCGAATGACAAAGGTGGGATTTTCAAAATCTACGATGGAAAATCGTTCCAGCAGATTAGTGAACTGAATTTCGAGGATGATGCTGACAATGTTCGCTACGATGGCGCGACAAGAAAGATTTATGTCGGCTTCGGCAGCGGTGGGATCGCGGTTGTTAACGCACCCGACGGGAAGCAGATCGGTTCAATTAAACTTTCAGCTCATCCTGAAGCGTTCGAGCTGGAGAAGAACGGGAAACGAATTTTTGTAAATGTTCCCAATTCCCGCCAAGTGGCAGTAATTGATCGTGAGAAAGGCAAAGTCGTTGCCACATGGAAGACAGACCTAGCATTTGGAAATTTTCCAATGGCACTTGATGACGCGAATCATCGATTATTTATCGGATGCCGTCTGCCCCCAAAGCTTGTCGTGCTCAACACGGAAACGGGTGAGGTTGTTGCAAAAATCGACATCGCCGGTGATCCCGACGACGTTTTCTACGATAACAAACGCCGCCGCATATACGCGATCTGTGGCGCGGGTAAGATCGACATCATCCAGCAGACTGATCCGAATACCTATGCAGCTTCAAGCAAGGTCGACACAGCAGATGGCGCTCGAACTGGGCTTTTCGTTTCGGAACGCGACACCCTATTCGTAGCTGTTCCACATCGCGGATCGCAACCGGCCGAGGTCCGCGCTTACCACATCGAACAATGAGCAACAATTCCAGCTCGATTGAGCACGAAACTGATTCTATTCGGGCAGCAAAGCAAGCCGATGATCGCAAACGCAACGCCAACAATTCCCTGCCGCGACGGTGTTTGCGGAACAATAAGATGCCGGCGACGGACATGATCGCCGCGTAGCGAGTCCATGAAATGGATTACCCGCGAAAAAATCAAGGTCGACCGGGTCGCATGTCCGTGGCTGATCCAGCATTTTGTTGACCCGGCAGCTGAGTTTATTTTCCTTCCGCACGGTACTGACTGGACGCAAATCGAAGACGAAATCGTCTTCGACGTTCCGAACCGCGAGCTCGGGCATCACGGCGAAGATGTTTCGTTCAATTCGATCCTGAAAAAATACAAACTGACCGATCCAGCGCTTGTTTTACTTGGTGAAATTGTTCGCGCTGCCGACTCGCACCCGCACAATCCGCATCCAGCGGGAGAAGGTTTGCGGTGGATTGCCGGCGGCTTCAGCGCTCTAGGATTGAGCGATCATGAAATCCTTGAGCGCGAATTTGTCGTTTACGACGCGCTTTACGCAGAATGCAAACGCCGAGTCAGCCGGGGTTGAGCCGCTTCGGCAGGCTAGCTGATTTTTTCGGGCTCAAACGCAACCTGGTCATTCTGCTCATCGCCATTTTTGTCATTGGCGCAGGCGAGGAACTTTGGATGCGTTTTGTGCCGAAGTACCTGCAAGCGGTCGGCGCGACCGTTTTTGTTATCGGTCTTTACGATGCCCTGCGAACGTTACTCGGCGCAATCTACGCGTATCCCGGCGGAGTACTTGTGGATGTTTGGGGACATCGTCGAGCCTTCATCATTTTCAACCTGGTCTCAATTGTCGGTTACGCGCTTGTCCTGCTTATTCCGCATTGGGCTGCGGTAATCGCTGGAATGTTTCTCTTCCTTTCATGGACTTGTTTTTCTTTGCCGGCGACGTTTTCGCTGGTCGGCGCTGCGCTCGAAGCTAATCGCCATTCGATGGGTGTCGGCGTTCAATCGGTGATCAAACGGTTGCCGATCATGATTGCGCCAATTTTCGGTGGAATGTTGATCGATCAGTTCGGGATCATCAAGGGCGTGCGCATCGCACTGATTGCATCGGTATTACTGTCTGCCGTCACAATCTTTGCACAAATCCAACTACGTGAAGAGCCAAAGAAGGAATTCAAGTTCGATCGTTGGAGTCTTTGGCAAAGCCTGCGCGAATTCAATTCGCCGATGAGACGTCTACTGTTAAGCGATATCCTTATCCGTTTTTGCGAACGAATTCCTTACGCCTGGGTCGTGATTTTCGCAATGGATCATATCGGTATCAGCGGACGGCAGGTGGGGATTCTCACCGCTATAGAAATGCTCGCCGCGACCTTGTGCATCATTCCCGCTTCGTATTACGCGGATCGATATGGCCGCGAACCGTTCGTGATCGTGACCTTCATCATGTTCACGCTATTTCCATTTAGTTTGCTCCTGTCGCGGAGTTTTTCCGCATTAGTAATCGCATTTGTGATTCGTGGCTTCAAAGAATTCGGAGATACATCGCGTAAAGCACTGATCATCGGTTACTCTGAGTCACCAAAGCGCGGGCAAATGATTGGTGCGTACTATCTTGTTCGCGATTTGGTCGTCAGCGCCGGCGCAATTCTTGGCGCGTATCTATGGAAACTCGGACCAGCGCTAAATTTTCTCGGAGCAGCTGCTTTCGGAATTGCCGGAACGATTTTCTATGTGAAAACAATTCACCAGAGCCGACAATTAGCTTTAAATGATCTGAAAAATCAGCTGGAGACGCGCCAGACGCCCTGGAAAAAATAGGATTCAATGAGTCGCATCAACCTCACGGCCGGCAAAGCTCTGAAATTTGCGTCCGCCACATCGACTAATTTTTTAAGCGTGCGATAATCGCTAATTCTGATCCGATGCAGCGGACGTTCCGATTCTGGCTGGTATATGGCATCGCATGGCTGCCGTTCGTGGCGAGTTATTTAATCCTCCTAGTCATTCACCTCGGCCAGCCTTTGGTTGAGTCGATCAGGCCGACGATTATTGCGTCTGCTCCGGCGGCATTGTTAGGCCTCGGCGTGATCGCAATTTGCGATCGGTTCGGCTGGCATTCGCAGCGCCGTATCGGTTTCTTTGCAGCTCATTTCTCGTTGGCCGGAATTTATTTTCTTTTGTGGATGGGAAGCGCGGAAAGCCTTTTCGCGTTAGACCGAAAAATCGAGCGCGGCACATGGACCGACCCGCGGCTCTCCGAATCTTCCTTCGAAGTGAGCTTCTTGACCGGATTTCTGATTTACGCAGCGATTGCCGGGGCAGTCTATGCAGTGCAGACAACTGAAAAACTGCGCGCCGAACAAATGCGAATAGCGGAATTGGAGAACGGCAGAGTGGAACCCCAACCATCGCATTCGTCATCGAACGATGGCTCGACTCGATGGATCACCCGTTTGTTTGTGAAGGATAGCCAAGGTCGCATCGTGCACCTGCGCGTGAGCGATATCGTTCGGTTCGTCGGCGCGGACGATTATGTGGAAGTCTTCGCGAATAACACGCCGTATCTCGTGAAGCTGACGTTGAGCGAGTTCGAAAGGCGGCTCGACCCGCAACATTTTCGACGAATACATCGATCCGCCATAATCAATCTCGATCGCCTTATATCATGTCGAGAGGTCGACCGACGACTGGTCGTGAAGCTGAGCGACGGTTCGGAAGTAACTGCCAGTCGCAGCGGCTCACAATCGCTGCGCGAGTTGGTCGTGTGAATCGAGCCTCGCGCAGATTTCGGTTGAGTTCACCCTCCATCTGGTCCGGTTCGCCGAATTTTTCTAGCGGTTCGCCGAAAACTCCTTTTCACGTGCATGCAATCGAAATCTATTCTCGCCAAACCACCATCTACACCGCCGATGGATATAGTGCGTAAGTTGAGCGTTTTTCGATTTGCAAACCCGTGCATACAGGGTTGGATCGCTATCGTTTTGGTAGCAGGCACGTCGTTGACAGCGCACACAGTTGGCTCCGACTACGAAGTGAAGCCGATTCCATTGCTCGACAAAAGCGGCGTGATCGTGCTCGATCATCTGGCCTACGATCGATCGAAAGATCGTCTTTGGGTTCCCGCCAGCAATACTGGCGATGTTGATGTAATCGATTGCGGCTCCGATACAGTGTCTCACGTGAGTGGCTTTTCTACGGGGGAAGTCGATCTGGAAGGACGCAAAGCTCGACTAGGGCCGACGGCAGTCAGCGTTGGTGAGGGCGTTGTCTACATCGGCAATCGCGGCAATTCGAGTTTGTGCGTTATCGATTCACAAACGCTCGCCCGCGGCCAGTGCATGCCCGTTCCCCGAGCTTCGAGCGAATCCGATACGGGTCCGCACCAGGTCGCGTATGTCGCCGCCACCCGCGAAGTCTGGGTGACGACAGGTCCCGGTAAGTCGATTCAAATTTTCGACGTATCTGAGGCGCGCCATCCGAAATTCAAAACGAAAATTGATCTCGACGGCGAGACTGAAGGAGCCGCCACTGACACCAAGCGTGGCTGCTTCTACACGAACATCTCAGAGAAAGGCGCAACGATCGCAATCGATCTGAAGACCCGGAAAGTGGTCTCGAAATGGAACGCAGGCAGCAGCGAGCTGCAGGGACTCGCGCTGGACAGCCAGCGCGGTTTTCTCTTCGTCGCCTGCACCGATCGTGTTGTAAATCTCGACACGACGCATGACGGCACGTTACTCGATTCCATTGCAACCGGCGCCGGCCTGGATGACATCGATTTTTCTCCAAAGCAGAAATTACTTTATGCAGCTGCTTCGAACACGGCGACATTGAGCATTATCGAGGTGAGCGATGACGGAAAGTTTCATTTGAAAGCGCTCGTGCCTACCGCAAAAGGGGCGCGTGGTGTTGCGGCGGGCAAAAACTCAACCGCATACTTAATCGATCCCGGCAAAGGACAGATCTTGAAACTCTCATATGAGCCGCACGATAAACTCACAAACAAGTAAGAGACGGCGAATTCATCTGCACCCAATTCTCGAGCTCGCTGGAATTGGCGTCTTTTGTTTTACACCGGTATTTGCGCAGTCGCCTACGCCAAATTCGTACTACGAATTGAAGCGAATCAATTTGCCCGGCGCGAACGGCGTCGTCGCGCTCGACTACTTCGCGTATCATCGCGCGACCGGAAAAGTGTGGGTGCCTGCGAGCAACACAGGGAGCGTGGATGTCATTGACGAGAAAACCGATGCGGTGTCACCGATCACCGGTTTTCCGACCGGAGAAATCGAGCGGCGCGGAAAAAAGATTACCGTTGGGCCGACCGCAGCCAGCATTGGGAATGGTGTGGTTTATATCGGCAACCGTGGGAATGCCACGCTTTGCGTCATTGATGCGAAGACGTTTACGCGCGGCGAATGTGTGCCGGCTTCGCCGGATCGCGACGTGACACCGGACGGAGTGCTTTACGTCGCGGCTACGCGCGAGGTCTGGATAACAACGCGCCCCACGCTGGGCGCCGATCCAGCTGCGGCAAAGTCTCTTCAAGTGTTCGATGCTTCCGATCCGCAGCGACTCAAATGGAAATCAAAAATTCCGCTCGACGATTTGGCAGAAGGCTACGCGGTCGATAACCAGCGCGGACTCTTTTACACCAACATCGAGGACACCGGCGCCACGGTCGCTATCGATGTCCGGACGCACAATATTGTCGCGAAATGGAACCCCGGCAGCAGTGATTTACAGGGATTAGCGCTCGACACTGCTCGGCGCTTTCTCTTTGTTGCCTGCGGAGATCATGTTGTCAGCGTGGACGCGGCGCACAATGGAAAAATCATCGACACGCTGCCCACTGGCGCCGGTCTCGACAACATCGATTACTCGCCTGATGCAAAAATTCTTTATGCCGCAGCTTCTCTGGCCGCGACACTGACCATTGCTGAAGTCGGGGATGACGGGAAATTCCATCTCAAAGCTACCGTGCCCACAGTGAAAGGTGCGCGAGGTGTTGTCGCTGGCAAAGGCGAAACAGCATATCTGATCGATCCAGCCGAAGGCCGCATTCTCAAGCTAACACGCAAATAACACAGCGCCCTTTCTCAGACGCGTTATTGCGTCGTCGCTTTCGGTTCGAAGATCGCAAGCAACGCAGGCAGCACGATTAGCACGAGCGGCAGCGAAAAAATTAGTCCCGAGATAATGGCGATTGCCAGCGGTTGCTGCATGGCGGCGCCGTGACCGATCGCGAGCGCGAGCGGCAACAGCGCCAGGATGGCGGCGAACGCGGTCATTGAAATCGCGCGCATCCGATTAATTCCGGCAATGATCAAGCGGTCATTACTTGCCGGCAATGCACGAAACTCTGAGTAATAGAAAATCGCGATTTCGGTGACGATACCGACAATCATGGTCATACCCATGCGCGAAGTAATGTTGAACTCAGTGCCGGTGACCCACAGACCG
>WNGE01000758.1_pt1 | contig 42213 bp, 47 predicted proteins | sample 5400651 | NCBI WGS metagenome assembly WNGE01 (sample SAMN13153370, study PRJNA577476) | soil metagenome | isolation source: 60 cm soil or saprolite under grassland replicate 2 | place: USA:California | collected 2016-06-15 | reverse complement strand
CAGCACCGGCAGGCACACCGGCCGCGTGCAGAACGGCAGCGCCACCACGATCCCCGCGGTCACGAAGCAGTTCCCGAAGCTGAGCTTATTGCGGGCCGGGGAGGACCCGTCATGCTGCCAGGCCGCCCCGAAGACCGCGGCGGCCGGACCGGCGGAACACCGGGTCATCCACCGCCACCGTGATCGCCGCGCCCGGCGGCACCAGCACCATCACGGCCACCCGGGCCACCGCCAGGCCCAGCTCGTCCAGCTGCCAGGCAGCCCGGGCGAAGAAGTAATGCGCCCGGTCATGCGGCCAGCACCGGGACAGCCCCGCGCCCAGCAGCATCCCGCACACCGTCCGGCGCCGGACCTGCCCGCACAGCCCCGCCGCCAGGCCGCAGAACGTCCGGAACGACGGCCCGGTGAAAACAGGACGCAGCTCAGCCAGCAGCCCTGCCAGCGACGCCGGTAGATTCAGCCCAGGAAGCATCGGCGGATCTCCTCACCACGAGGCGGTGCAAGCACCGCCGATGCTTCCCCCTTTCACACCTTCAGATCAACCTCTGCACGCCACCACCGGCCCCGCCCCGCCCGGGCAGTCAAAAGTGCGAAACACCAGGGACTTCTGGTCGTGGGGCGCGGGGCGCCATGGTGGTTGCCCACGGCGCACCGAACTGGGCGATCTGGAATCAGCTGTCCAAACGGAACACGCATTGAAGGGCGCTCGTAATCGGCAGGGAGGCTGAGCTTTCGAGGCAGCTGGTGTTTCGTGACAATGCTGGTGTTCCGTGACAATACGGTGAGGATCCCGGCAGTTCGGGCTGTGCGACGCTGTCGGCAGGTGCTCCGGCAGGATGAGGGGCGCTTACCTGGTTCGACTGCTGCCCGGTTGTATGACAAACTCAATACATGGCTAAGAAGTCATCCTCCGCGGCGGACCCGGCAGCCGTAGGCCGGGAGTCGTCTGCCAGCACGTCCGCGAGGGTCCGCACTGGCCGTCTTCCCGTGAGCAGGCCTGCGCCGGCCGGGACCGTGACCATGCAGGCCAGGATCGATGCCGGATTCGCCCGCGAGCTGGTAGAACACGACGCTGCCGTGCTCGGCCTTGACGGGCCTTCAGAGCTAGTCCGGGAAGGGCTGCGTCTGCTTCACCGGCGCGCTTGCGAGATGGATGTCGCCGCCGCTTACGACGAGTTCTATTCAGGGAAGGCAGCTCCGTTGCCAGCGGGCGTGGTGGCAGCAGACTCTGAGTAGGCGGTGGAGCCGCTCAGAGGCGACGTCTGGGATGCGCGCCTTCCCCGGGCAGGGGATCACCCGGTCGTTGTCCTGACGATCAACGTCCTGATCCCGCGCCTGAGCGCCGTGACGGTCGCCGTCGTCACCGGGACTGAAGGACCTGGGCAGACGCATATACCGGTAGACAGCGAATCGGGCCTGACGGGCTACGACGTCAGCTACATCAACGCGACAGACCTCCACTCGGTCGACAAGTCGCGGCTGCGGCATCGGCGCGGAAGGCTCCACCCACGCGAGCTGGCGAGGCTGGAAGAAGCCATCCGCGTTTATCTAGGGCTCTGATCCGTCCTCAGCGCAGGCCAGGCATGCTCACCGGCCAGCCAGCCATCTCCCGTGATGGCCAGCTTGGCGAGCCTCGACCCGGAGGGCAACGAGTTCTGCGTGCTGGCGCCGTGGAGCGGCGCACGGGACACCGGGCCGATCGCCACGGTGGTCGTCGACTGCGCGGATCCGCGGGCCATGGCCCGGTTCTGGGGCCAGGCGATGGACTGGACCTTGCACGAGGTGACCGACGATCATGCGGTGCTGCGCTCCGCCAAGGGTGTCGGGCCGTATCTCCAGTTCCTCCGCACGCCCGACGTGAAGACCGTGAAGAACCGCGTCCATCTCGACCTGCGGCCGTACCCCGGTGACGATCAAGAGGCTGAGGTGGCCCGGCTGCGGGCTCTCGGCGCCACCGGCATCGACCTCGGCCAGGGCGACGTGCCGTGGACGTGCCTGGCCGACCCGGAGGGCAACGAGTTCGACGTCCTCACCCCGCGCTGACGCGAAGCCTCTTCCTCTGATACACCACGATCATGGACGTGGCCTCCGGGAGGACCGATAACGGCACAGTCGGCTATTGGAACTGTCTGAATGCCTCAGCTTGGCGGCCCGGTGCGGGATAGCGGGCGATCGTGGGCTGGCGCGGGTCAAGGGTAGGGGCGCGCCTGCTGCCAGGGCCCGCGTCCGGGCGACCAGTGTGCTGGCCATCCGCCCGCGCTCCAGGTCTCACTCGATAAGTACGGCTTCCGTGACGTCCAGGAGGAAGACGTCGGCAGCCGCCCGGGCTCGCTGGACCACCAGGCCCCTGGGCATGCTTCGCGGAGCGGCTTGGCGGCGGGCGCTGCCAGTCCGGAGAGTTTCAGCTCGGCCTCGCCAGCATCCGGCCCGCTGATTGCGCTGTGCGGCACGCACCGTGGGTCCTGGCGCAGGTCACGCGCCTTGCCGGACCAGCTCATGACGCCGAACATCAGCTGGCCGCCTGCGAAGTACGGCTCGACGGGGCTGATCCGGGGGCGAGCCGTCCCGGCGGAGTATGCCGAGCAGGGCCACGCGCGCCTGCTCCAGCAGCGCGCGCCCGGTCCGGGCGATGTGAGGCGTGCCCTGCTCAAGGTCCCGCCACGATGCCATCAGGTGTCTTCCCGCCGCCGCCAAGGCCAGAGGCCCTTTCTTGAACAGAAAAAGGGCCTCTGGCATGTGGTTTGTAAACGACCTTGTAAACGTGGCCCCGGTTCAGCCGCCGCGCCTGGCGGACTGTGTCTACTTCTCCAGGTGCGCCTGGAGCGCGTTCGCGGTATCTCGCAGGTTCTTGCGCCCGATGCTCCCCATCATCGGCGCAAACAGCCAAAGGGCGCCCTTCGGTCGCATCTCAAGCTCATGGTCGATGCGTGTCATGTCGCCTTGGGCAGTAAGAAGAAACCGGTGGCCGCCCGCGAGCGTCTTGATGTGGGGAACGATTCGCACGCGCTCGGGCCGCGTGAATTCCTGCAGCTCCTGGACAACCTTGCCGAACCCCCGCAGCTCCCACTCGAAGCGTGTTCCGTTACCGACCTGGCCGGAGTCAAGCCGCCGGGAGGAGCGGACAGTGGGATTCCACGCCGCGAAGTTGGCGCCGTCAGCGATCACGTCGAACACCTCGTCCACCGGGGCGTTGATGACCTGGGAGCGCGTGATGAGTGCCATCGTCAGTTCGTCCTTTCGGCCATGGGCCGCTGCGAACCGCCACGGCCACCGCGGGTCCGTTGTTTGCGCTGCCTGGCGCCGAGCCATTCGTTATGGGGAGGCGTCGGCTCGTTGACTGCCCAGAGGAAGTGGTAGGCGCCGCTGTCGCCGATGAAGCGGAACTGGCGCTTGAGGTCGGCGACGGTCTGGTCGAACCCGCCGTGTGAGCGCAGGTAGCGGTCGAATCCGCCGTATTCGGCATCGAGTTCGAGCAACGCCTGGGCATTGTCGATGGTGGCTTCGATCTTCGTTTTGCTTCGTATTACCCGAGGGTCGGCGAGCAGTCGCCCGATATCGTCCGGGCCGTAGCTGGCAACCACCTGGGGGGTGAAGCCAGCAAAGCTGTCACGGATGCCGTCCCATTTCGCGTCGACCACTCGCCGGCTGATCCCAGCCTGAAACACTGGCCGGCTGAGCGCTTCGAGATAACCGGCCAGGTCTGGTGGTTGGCGGCGGGGCGGGGGCTTGCCATCCACGCGATTCTCCGCTCACTGGTCCTGGCGCCCCTCGAAGAGGGGTGCGAACGGGCGCGCGTCGAAGACCACCGAGACGGAGGCGACCTTGCCATCGCGGACCTGGTACCACTCGCAGGTTCGCGAGTTGGGGACCGGCGCGGTCTTGAGGTCGTAGATCACGCAGACGTCATCGCCGTCCACGAACACCTTCTGCTTGTCCACGCCGGTGATGATCCCGCTCAGCTGCCGCAGCGAAGCGATGTAGCTGTCGGCGTCGCTGAAGGTATCGATCGGCCCCGTGAACGAGACGTCGTCATGGAGCAACTCACGCGCACGCGAGAAATCCTTGGTCGTCCAGGCGCCGAAGAAGTCCTCGGCCACCTGTCCTGCGTCTGCCATCGCATACCTCCTGCTCGCTTGGTCGGACAGCGTCGAAGGTACGGGCGCCGACCATGACAGTGAATGGCCCAAAGTCCGCGATCTTTGTCCCGGCCGCTGGCGCTGGTGAACTTCCCGGCCTCGCCTCGTCTGGGCGGGGTTATCGTCGGTGCCGAGACGGAAGGTGAGTTAACGATGGAGCTGCTCAGCGACTTCGATCCTGCTGATCAGGTCAGTCAGCTGCTGCGGGTGATCCGGATCCGCAGCACGGTGTACTGCCGCTCGCTCATGGCCGCGCCCTGGGGCTTCGGCGTCGAGGCCCACGGCCACCCCGCCTTCCACGTCGTCACACAGGGCCGTTGCTGGCTCCAGGTCGACGGCGAGCCCGGCCAGATCGAGCTTGCCGCCGGAGACCTGGCCCCGCTGCCGGTCGGCAGCCGTCACTGGGTACGGGATGAGCCAGCCACCCCGGCACGTGAGCTGGACGACATCCTCGCCTCGACCCCGCCGGATCAGCACGGCCGCCTGCACTACGGGGGCAGCGGGCCCGGCACCAGCTTGCTCTGCGGCGGGTTCACGACCGAAGGCGGCCCGGCCCACCCGATCCTGCGCGCCCTTCCCCCAGCCGTGGTGATCCGCGGATCCAGAGGCCGCCCGGTAGCGTGGTTGTCTGCCACGCTGGCGCTGCTCACCGCCGAGACCACCGCCGACGCGCCAGGGGCAACGGAAGTCATCACCCGCCTGGCGGACGTGCTGCTGACCCAGGCCCTGCGCGTGGCATTCAACCAGGTCAAATCCCCGAACGGAGCCGGGCTGCTCGCGCTCAGCGACCAGCAGATCGCCTCCGCGATCGGGCTGATCCACAGCCAGCCCGAGCGCGGCTGGACCGTGGGTGAGCTGGCCAGCAAAGTGGCTCTCTCACGGTCAGCCTTCTCGGCCCGGTTCCGGGAGCTCGTCGGCGAGTCGCCCATGCGCTACGTCACTCGCACCCGCCTCACCCACGCGGCGGCGCTGCTGCGTACCACCGACGCCTCCCTCGCGCAGATCGCCACCCGCACTGGCTACGGGACCGAGTTCTCCTTCAACAAGGCCTTCAAGCGCACATTCGGCATGACGCCCGGCGCCTACCGCGGACAGCCCCCCACACCAGCTGTCGAAATCTTCGCCGCGCCGGACCCGGTCACCCCACCATTAACCCACCGTGAAGTCGCTGCTCCTCATCGCCGAGCTTGACATTCCCGCTGAGTCCCTGGAGCGCAAAGCCCGAGGCATCCGATCACCCCCGGTGATGGCCGGGTGCCTTCCTCATGGCGGCCAGCGGACAGATCCTGCTGGCCGCCCACAGGAGCCACTGCCAGGTCGGCATCCCCGGCTGCGAGCGCCGTTCGCAATATCCCTTGTTAGATTTGAACCGCATGACCTCACTCAGCTCCATGCGAGGTACATCGCAGGTCTACCAAGAGGTCAATCACTGATGCGGCAGCGGGCCCCGGCCAAGCCGCGTCAACCAGGCGTGCCCGGGCATCGGGCTCTTGCGATCCGCCACGATCTTCAGCGTTGCCCCGAACACCGGGACGCATCTACCTTGCAGCCACGCAAGCAGGCGAAATTACGCAATGTATCTGCCGCTTCAGCGAATGACCGTCGCCATGTTTGCTCCATGTTTGCTCGGATGTCGCGGTACGGCCCGGTAGCGGCCGGTACCAGATGGCACCGGATCTCGGAGGTTGCCGCACAGTCCGGCAGCTAGTAGCATTACCACACACCAGGAGGTATTTTCGAACACTCTGAGCAGCGGCTCTTAATCCGCGGGTTCGGGGTTCGAGTCCCTGGCGGCGCACCCGTCCTGACCTGGGGTTTTACCCGATTTAGGTCTCGGCGCTGATCTTGCCTGGGGCCGGGCTGGGACCATTCTGGGGCCGCCGACAGGGGCCGCCGTCAGCATGCCGGGCGTCACCTTCTGAGTTCGCCAGCGCAGGTCGGCTGGGCAGCAGCATTCAGCCCCGCCGGGAGCGCCGTGCCGGCCGGCGGTCAACGGCTTGCGGCCCTGCTGGGCTGGGAATGCGGTTGCCTGCCCGCGCCTATCGTGGGCGGGCTCGGCGGCGGCGGCGCGGGCGGCCGATCTGGCGTCCGGGGTGGGCCTGGGACCGCCGTGTCGGCGAGGCCCGGTCGCGTCCGGCCCGCTTGTGCCTGCGGCGCTGCACGCGTGTGTCCTGGCGCCGACGGTGGCGGCGGGTGCCGGGAACCAGGCAGCCGACCTTGATGATCAGTGAGGCGACCTTCTCGGCGGCGGTGCGGGCGACGTCGGGCAGGACCGAGGTGTAGGTGTGGGCGGTCAGCACGATACTGGAATGGCCGAGCATTTCCTGGACGGTGCGCAGGTCCACGCCGACGGCCAAACTGGCCAGGCTGGCCGCGCCGTGCCGCAGGTCATGCAGCCGCACCGGGGGCAGGCAAGGCCAGCCTGCGCGGCCAGGTACTTGAAGGTGCGGGTGAGCCGGTCCGGGGGCCATCGGGTCGCCGTTGAGCCCCGTGAACACGTACCCGCTGGCGTGGTAGCCGGGACCGAAGGCGGCGGCCTCGGCGCGCTGCCGGTCGCGGTGCGCGCGGAGCGCCGCGACCGTGGTGTGGTCCAGGGCGATCACCCGTACGCTGTGCGGGGTCTTGGGCGGGCAGATGGCCAGCCGCCCGTCGTATTGCTGCAGTTGCTGGCTGATCACCGTTGCTGGCTGATCACCGCGGTCTTGCCGTCCAGGTCGACATCGCACCAGCGCAGCCTGGCCGCCTCACCGCGGCGCAGGCCGCGCAGAGCGATCAGGTGGTAGGCGGCATACAGCCGGTGATGCTCGATGGCGTGGAGGAACTGCGCGGTCTGCGCGGCGGTCCACACCGCGACCGGGCGGCGTCCCCGGTGCGCTTCCAGTGCCCGGCTCGGTAGGGGGTCCACACCACGGCCCGGGGCCGTCGGGCGCGCGGCAGCTCGGCCCGGCTGGCGGGATTGCCAGCGATCAGGCCGTGGCGGATCGCGGCGTTCAGCGCCGCCCGCAGCGTGGCGCGGATCCGGTTCAGCGTGTCGGCCGAGACCGGGGAGCCCAGTGCCTCGTGCTGGCGGATGATCGCGTGAACATCGCCTGCACATGCGCGGCGGACAGTTCCGCCAGCAGCACCTGCCCCAGGTACGGGCCAGGTACAGCTGCACGTGTGCGGTGTAGCCGCGGACAGTGGAGGCGGCTGGTGAGGTGCGGGAGGCCAGCCAGTGCGCCAGCCAGTCCCCACCATCAGTATCCGGCCGCCTGCGTCGCCCGACCGCGGGCCGCGCAGCCTGGCAAGCACCGCCGCCGCGGCCTTGCGGGAGGGGTAGCCGCCGCGGCGGATCCGGCGGCGGTGACCATCCAGCGCGGTCGGCAGCTCCAGCCGCACATACCAGCTCCCATGACGGCTGCCCGCCAGCTGCGGGCACCGCCCGCCCAGCTGCCGCCCGGTGACCGGATCGGTGCACCCGCACCGCCGGTACACGCTCCCCTGATCAGTCATGACCATCGACCTCGCATCGCCTGGAGTGATCTTCCTGTCGCCTCCAGCATCCGGCCGGCAAGCTGTCAGAGACAGGGGCGGCATGAGCCGTTCCGGCGGACGGCTCAGGCGAACCCGCGTTACCTGGCCCTCAGATCGGACGGAATTCATCAAGATGGCCTGCGGGCACCGAGCCGCGCCCGGCGGCCCGCGGCCGCCTCAAGACGATGATCAAGAGGCCGGGCCTCAGCAGCCGTCACCTAGTGACCAGGACCGCGCTCGCTGGGAAGGCGTGGCCGCGTGCCGCTGGGTGGCGTTACACGCTGAGCTGTTCCAGAGCGGCGAGCCAGGCCTCGGTGTAGGTGGGGAACTGGGCGACCTGGTCGAGCAGGACGCTGACGGGGATCTGGGCGCGGATCGCCAGGGCAGCGTAGTGGATCCACTCGCTGGCCAGCGGCGCGACCGCCCACGCGCCGACCAGCACCCCTCGGTCGCGGTCGGCAAGCACGCCGACGGCGCCGCGCGGGTCGCGCTCGTAGGTCCAGGACCGGGCTGCCGAGTCGGCGACGCTGATCTCGGCAGTGGCGGCGCTAACGCCTTGGGCGGCGGCCTGGGCGGCGGTGAGGCCGACGGCGGCGATCTCGGGGTCGGCGAACACCACCCGGGGGATCCCCTCATAGGCAGCGGCGCGGTCGCGGCCCAGGATGTTGTCGGCGGCGATGCGGCCCTGGTACATGGCGACGTGGGTGAACAGGGCGAGGCCGGTGACGTCGCCGAGCGCCCACAGGCCGTCCCCGGCCCGGCACCGGTCGTCGACGGCGATCCCGCCGCGCCCGGTCAGCGTCCCCCCGGCGGCGTCCAGGCCGAGCCCGGCGGTGGCCGGGTGGCGGCCGGCGCCGAGGATCACCACGTCGGTCTCCGCCTGGCTGCCATCGTCGAGAGTGACGACCGTGATAGCGCCGGCGCGGCGGGCGCGGGTAGCGGTGGTCCCGGTGCGGACAGTGATGCCGTCGGCCGCGAGCGCCTGGGCGGCCAGCTCCCCGACGCGGGGATCCTCGCGGTCGATGAGCCGGCCGGCGCGCTGGACGATGGTAACCTGCGCGCCCATCCGGGCGTAGAACTGTCCCAGCTCGGCGCCGACCGCGCTGCCGCCGATCAGCAGCACCCGGCCGGGGATGTCGCGCACGGTGGTGGCCTCCCGGTTGGTCCACACCTCGGCGTCATCCAGGCCGTCGATGGCCGGGCGGCGCGGCTGCGACCCGGTGGCGATCACGATGTGGTCGGCCTGCAGCAGTTGCCCGGCGGCCTCCACCTGGCCGGGCCTGGTGATCCGGGCGGGGGCCTTGATGACCGTGGCGCCGGCCTGCTCGTAGCCGGTGACCTGGGCGGTGTCGTCGAGGTGGCGGACCATGTAGTCCCGGTAATCCCGCAGCCCTGCCCACTCCAGGGCGGGGGTGGCTACCCCGGCAGCCCGGCTGGCTTCCGCCCGGGCCTCGGGCCCGCGCAGCAGCGTCTTGGACGGGATGCAGGCCCAGTAGGCGCACTCGCCGCCGATCAGCTCCCGCTCGACCACCGCCACCCGCCGCCCGGCCTCCAGCAGCCGCCCCGCGGCGGCTTCCCCGCCCGGGCCCATCCCGATGACGATCACATCGAACCTGTCCACCCGCACCTCCTTGATGAGAGTTCATCTGGGTGAGCCTGGGCTCGTCTGCCGGCAGGCAGGCGGCACGCGGCGGCCAGCAGATGACAAGCCGAGCCGGAGCACGCAGCGGGCGCCGCATGCGATCGGGTGGACGGGGCGTTCGTGGTGTTCATCGCACCGGTGGCGGCCAGGTAGCCGCCGTCTGGGCCTCCTGGGCCCAGCCTGTCATGCCGGGCTTGCAGCAGGCCCGGCTGCTGCGGCGCCTGCGGCGGATGACCAGGACCGTGACCGCCGCCAGCACCCCGGTCCCCAGGCCGAGCGCGCCCCAGGCCAGCGCCCCGGCCGCGGCCAGGCTAGCGATCAGCAGCGGGCCGCCGCAGCAGGCCAGCGGGACCAGCAGTAGCCACAGCCCGCCCAGCCCCGGCCGCTCCCCGGCCCCGGCGTCCGTCCGCGAGGTGGCTAGCCGGCCCCCGCTTCTGGCTTGTGAGCGTGCGGCCCGTGCATCTGAGGCGGCTTCCCGGCCGCTGGTGAAGCCTTCCCGGTGCCCATCGTGGTGACTCATGCCGGTCCCGTCTCAGGCGGCGCAGCAGGACAGGCGGGCGACGTCGCGGGTGAAGGCCTGGGCGGCGAGCTTGAGAGATTCGGCGGTGGTCAGGTAGGGGTGGAAGGTGGCGGCCAGCTCGGCGGCGGTGAGGTGGTGGCGGATGGCCAGCACCGCGGACTGGATGACATCACCGGCGCCGTCGCCGACCACCGACGCGCCCAGCAGGACGCTGGTGGCGGCGTCGGCGACCAGCTTGGTCACCCCGGCCGTGTCGTGGTTGACCAGAGCCCGGGGCACCGCGGTGGCGGGCAGGACCGAGGTGGCGACCTGGTAGCCGGCGGCGCGGGCCTGGGCCTCGGTGAGCCCGGCGCCGGCGGCCGGAGGTGTGGTGAAGATGACCCGGGGCAGGCCGGCCAGGTCGGCTTCGGCGTCCTCGCCGAGCAGGGCGTTGCCCGCGGCCAAGGCGCCCTGGTAGGCGGCGACGTAGACGAACTGGGGGGCGCCGGTGACGTCCCCGGCCGCCCACACCTTCGGGTTGGCGGTCCGCAGCTGCGCGTCGGTCAGGACCGCGCCGCGGGCGTCGACAGCCACCCCGGCCACGTCCAGGCCCAGCCCGGCGGTGTTGGGCCGTCGCCCGGTGGCGACCAGCACCTCGTCGGCCTCGATGACGGTCTCGGCGCCGTTCACGGTGGCGCGGATGCGGCGCACGGCGCTGTTGCGTTCCACCGCGAGGACCTGGGCGCCTGCGTGGATGGTGGCGCCCTGCCCGCGCAGCACGTTCGCCAGGGCCTCAGATACCTCGGGTTCCTCGAACGGGGCGATCCGGTCGGCCAGCTCCAGGAAGGTGACCGCCGAGCCCAGGTGGCCGAAGAACTGGCCGAGCTCCAGGCCGACGGCGCTGGCGCCGATGACCGCCAGCCGTTCCGGAACGTGCTTGAGGTCCAGGGCGGTGGTGCTGGTCAGGTAGCCGGCCCCGGCCAGCCCGCGGATGGGCGGGGCGGCCGGGGAGGCGCCGGTGGCGATCAGCGCGGCGCCGGGCCGGATCACCCGCCCGGCCACCTCGACCGTGTCCGGGCTGGTGAAGGCGGCGTGGCCGGGGAGGACCTCGAACCCATAGGCCTCCACCAGGTCGGCGTACTTCTCCTGCCGCAGGGCCGCCACCAGGTCATCCTTCTGCGCCACCAGCGCGGCGAGATCGACCGGGCCGGCCGAGGTGGTGATCCCGGCGAACCGGGGGTGGCCGGCGGCCCTGTAGGCCGCCCCGGCCGCCAGCAGCGCCTTGGACGGCACGCAGCCCACGTTCACGCAGGTCCCGCCGAGCGTGCCCGCCTCGGCCAGGGCCACCCGGTACCCGGCGTCCCGGCCGCGGATCGCCGCGGCGAAGGCGGCCGAGCCCGCGCCCAGCACCAGCAGGTCATAGTCCCCATCCCCGGTGCCGGGCGCTGCGGGGGCGCCGGGTGATTCGGCGCGCAGCGTCCCGGGCGTGTACCCGGCCCGGGTGACGGCGGCGCGCAGCCCGGCCTCGTCCACGGCCTCGGGCCAGGCGAAGCGGGCCACGCCCCGGCGGAAGTCGGCGGACACCTGCTCAGCCCCGGCCCGCTCCAGGGCCGCGGCGATGTGCTGCTCGCAGCCGGTGCAGGTCATGCCGGCCACCTTCAGGGTGGCGCGGCGGGTCGTTCCGGTCATCGCGGCTCCTCCTCACTCCCGCAGCGCCGCAGCGGGCAGGGCGCCGTCACTGGCAGCGCCCGGCGCCGCGGCCGCCCGCCGTGCCCGTGATCACGTCGGCGTACGGGAAGGCCGGGACGGCCAGCAGGGTCAGCCCCGCCATCCAGCTCGTGGCTCAGCTCCTGATCATCACGGTAGACCTTCCCCTTTGCTGGAAGGTCAAGTGCTGAGGCCAGTGCCAGGCAGGCCTCAGCCGGTGATGATCGAGCAGTACCCGCAGCAGTCGGCCGGGTCCTGCTCCGCGGCCCGTTCGGCCAGCGCGGTCAGCTGGGCCCGGGCCCGGGTGAGCTCGGCCAGCCGGGCCTCCACCTCGCCCAGGCGCCTGGCGATCAGGCCAGTGACATGAACGCAGGGCGGCTGGCCGCCGTCACGGATATCCAGCACCTGGCGGATGTGGTCCAAGGTGAGCCCCGCGGCCTGGGAATGCCGGATGAAGGCCAGGCGCTCCAGGATGGCCGGGCCGTAGTCGCGGTACCCGGCCGGGGTGCGGTCGGGTGGCGGCAGCAGGTGCTGGTCTTCCCAGAACCGGATCGTCTTGGCCGGCACCCCGGACCGGCCAGCGACCTCGCCGATCCTCACCCTCGCGCCCCCTCGACCTTCCCACACGCTGGAAGGTTTGCAGCCTAGCACTCGACCGGGCCGCCAGAAGAACCCGGGCCAGCGACTCGGCCGGGGAGAGGAGCCACCCCGATGACCGCAGAAACCGCCGCCGTCTCCATCGGCGCGCTGGGCGCGGTCATCGCCGCCGCCACCGGCCACCTCGCCGAGGACGAGCAGCGCCTGGCAGTCGCCGTGTACCGGCTGCTGTCGGCCCGCGAGCCGGTCAGCGTCCGCGCCGCGGCCGCCGTGGTCGGCACCCCGGGAATCAGCGGCCGGGCAGGTGCTGCGGTCCTGGCCCGCGGTGTTCTGGGACAGCCAGGACCGGGCGACCGGGTTCTGGAGGCTGGCACTGGCCGGGATGCCGCCGCACCGCAACCCCCACGCCGGGACCGGCCTGTCCGCCTGGTGCGCCTGGGACCCGCTGTTCCTGGCCTTGGTAATCGGCGACGTGCAGGTCGCCACCGCCGGCCCGGTCACCGGAGAGGCCATCACCTCTGACATCGCCCGGGCCGGCACCATCACCCGGCGCCTCCCACCTCGGCACGGTGCTGTCGTTCCTGCGCGACGATCACGATCAGGAGCACGACGGCGAGCAGGGCCTGGCGGTCAGCCCGACAGCGCCGGGTGGTCGCTGAGATAGGTGCGGTGCGTGTGCCGGGCGGTCGAGCGGCTTTCGAGGTTGCCAGGCCGTCAATGCCATACGTACGCGGCGGCGACGAGAGCGAGGTAACCGGCCGTGTCTGCTCGCCAGGCCAGCCGGGCCAGCCGCGGCGGGTAGAGCAGTCTGGGGGGCGGGCCCAGTCACCTCAGGGCGCTGTTCGCGGTGCCGCTGGCCGCACCCGGGCCGGCCCGAGTGCGGCGAGGGCGCGCCGGCGGGCTGGGCCGAGCGCATACCAGAACGGGAGGGCGACCAGGAACGCGCCGCCGGCCATGTTGCCGAGCCCGGCCGGGATGATGTTTCAGGCCAGCGCCGCCCCCGAGCCGGGGCCGTGGCCGGTGGGCATGATCAGCGAGAAGTAGCCCATGTTGGCCGGGCTGTGCTGGAAGTTGGCGGCCACGAACAACGTGACGGCCAGGAACACCGGGATGTACTTGCCGATGATCGACCGGCCCATCACCGAGAAGAACGCGGCCACGCCGACCAGCCAGTTGGCCAGCATCCCGGACAGCACCACCTGCCACCAGCCGCCGGCACCGCCGATGGCCCGGTAGGCCATCTTGCGGGCGACGACCTGGTCGAGCAGGCGGCCTACGTCTGGCGGGTAGTGCAGGCCCAGGTGAATGGCGTAGCCCACCACGAAGGCGCCGGCCAGGTTGCCGACCCAGGCCAGTGCCCAGAACCGGGCGATGGTCGCCAGCCGGGCTGCTGGTGAGCCGTGGCAGCGCAGGATGGTGGCGGGGAGCACGACGTTGGCCTCGGTGAACAGCACGGCGTCGGAGAGGATGACGAAGAAGAACCCGGCGGAGAACCCGAGGCCCTCTACCAGCCGCTGGGCGCCCGGTGAGCCGATGCCGGTGGCGAGCAGCACCGAGAACAGGGCGCCGACGGTGACGAAGCCGCCGGCCAGCATGGCCAGCACCAGGATCTGCGCCACCGACAGCCGCTGCAGCGCCGGGTGCCGCGATCAGCCATCTCGCCGACGACGTGCTCGGCGCTGAGGTACTGCGGAGCGGGGGGCCCGGGCTGGCCGACGGGCTCTGGGTGAGCTGAGACACGGTGGCCTCCTTCCCCCGCTGACGCGCCGCGGCGGGCAAGGCGATCTCTCAACCGCCGGCTACGGGCCACACAGATGATTAGGGCCACAAGTCCCACGGGGGCGGGACGTTAAGCCCCGGCGGGCACGCCCAGCGGGACACACCATGTCAGCATGGATGCGCCGCGGCTCCCGCGGCTCCCGCGGCTCCCGCGGCTCCCGCGGCCCTCAGCACGCACGAGGCGCGAGGAGATCGCCCCGGCCCGCGCGACGGACGAGCGGCACCGGCCGTCAAGACGCCCCATGATCGTGATCAGCGGCCGGGGCGTCCCTGCGCTGACCGACCGCATCGATAACCTCACCCGGATCTGCGCGGACCCTGACCAGTGCCCGCGCGCAGACCGGAATCCGCCGACCTCAGTGCGCCGCGGCCGGGTTGGTCAGCTGGCTGACACTCCCCTGCTCGTCGCGTCATCTCGCGCGTTGTTGCAACCAGGTTCCGGATAAGCGATCCGGGCGGGGCGGACAGCTGAGGAGAAGCCGATGAGCATCGAAGAAACCGACATTGTGGTGATCGGGATGGGTCCCGGTGGTGAGGACGCCGCCGGGAAGCTGGCGCAGGCCGGGCTGCACGTGACCGGGGTGGAGGCCAGGCTGGTCGGCGGGGAGTGCCCGTACTGGGGGTGCGTGCCGTCGAAGATGATGATCCGCGCTGCCGGCCTGCTGGCCGAGGCCCGGCGGATCCCCGGCATGGCCGGCACCTCGACCGTGGCGCCGGACTGGGCGCCGGTCGCTGCCCGGATCCGGGACGAGGCCACCGACTCCTGGAACGACAAGGTCGCCGTGGACCGGTTCCTCAGTAAGGGCGGGCATTTCGTCCGCGGCCGGGGTCGGATCACCGGCCGCGGCGAGGTCACCGTGGACAGTGCCGACGGTCCGCGGGTGCTGCGGGCGCGGCGCGGCATCGTGATCGCCACCGGTACCGAGCCGTCGGTGCCGCCGATCCGGGGGCTGGCCGGGACGCCGTACTGGACCAACCGGGAGGCGATCGAGACCGAGGAAGTGCCCGAGTCGCTGATAGTGCTCGGCGGCGGGGCGATCGGCGCGGAGCTGGCGCAGGTGTTCGCCCGGTTCGGCGCTGCGGTGACCGTGGTGGAGGCGCTGCCCCGGCTGCTACCCCTCGAGGAGCCCGAGGCGGGCGAACTCCTCGCAAGGGTTTTCAGCCGGGAGGGCATCGCGGTGCGGGCCGGCGCCCGCGCCGAGCATGCCGGCCATGACGGCAGGCAGTTCACCGTGACCCTGGCCGGCGGCGAGACGCTCGCCGCGCAGCGGCTGCTGGTGGCCACCGGCCGCCACGCCACCATCGCGGCGCTGGGCGTGGCCGCCTACGGCCTGGACGCGACGGCCAGGAGCATCGCGACGGATGAGCGGATGCGGGCCGCCGGCGGGCTGTGGGCGATCGGCGATGTCACCGGCAAGGGCGCGTTCACCCACGTGGCCATGTACCAGGCCGCCATCGCCGTCGCCGACATCCTCGGCCAGGACGGGCCGGCGGCTGAGTACCGGGCGGTGCCGCGGGTCACCTTCACCGACCCCGAGATCGGCTCGGTGGGGCTCACCGAGGCGCAGGCCCGCGAGCAGGGCCTGACGGTGCGGACCGGCATCACGCAGGTGCCGTCGTCGGCGCGGGGCTGGATCCACAAGGCGGGCAACGACGGGCTCATCAAGCTCATCGAGGACACCGAACGCGGCGTGCTGGTGGGTGCCACCTCGGCCGGGCCGGCGGGCGGCGAGGTGCTGGGCGCCCTGGCGGTCGCGGTGCACGGGCAGGTCCCGGTCGCCGCTCTGCGGGCCATGATCTACGCCTACCCCACCTTCCACCGCGGCATCGAAGACGCGCTGCGCAGCCTTGCGGACGTTCCCTGATGGCCGCGATGCGCGCAACAGCCGGCGGGCGCGCCGGGATGCCGGAGTGGTCGTGATGCGGGCCGGCGCGCTGGTGCTGTTCGGGGCGACCGGTGACCTGGCCCGCAAGAAGCTGTTCCCGGCCCTGTACCACCTGGCGGCGGCGAAGCAGCTGGGCGTGCCGGTGGTCGGTGTGGCCGTCTCGGACTGGGACGACGCCCGGCTGCGCGCCTACGCCACGGAGGCGGTGCAGGCCGCGGAGGGCCAGGTGGACGACCCGGCGCTGAAGGAACTGGCCGGTGGCTTGGCGATGGTGAGCGGCGACTACCGGGACCCGGCTACCTTCGCCGCCTTGGCCCGGCGGCTGGCGGAGGTGGGCACCGCGCGGCCGGTGTACTACCTGGCCATCCCGCCTGGGCTGTTCCCGGTAGTGGCGCAGGGCCTCGCTCAGGCCGGGCTCAGCCAGGGGGCCCGGGTGGTGGTGGAGAAGCCGTTCGGCCGGGACCTGGCCTCAGCCCGCGAGCTCAACCGGGTGCTGCATCAGGTGTTCCCGGAGCGGTCCATCTTCCGCATCGACCACTACCTGGGCAAGGAGCCGGTGGAGAACCTGCTGGTTTTCCGCTTTGCCAACGCCTTCCTGGAACCCGTCTGGAACCGCCGCTACGTCGCCAGCGTGCAGGTCACCATGGCCGAGACCTTTGGGGTGGAGGGCCGGGGCGGCTTCTATGACGGGGTGGGCGCCATCCGCGACGTGATCCAGAACCACCTCCTGCAGGTGGTCGCGCTGCTGGCGATGGAGCCCCCGGTCGATGCCGAGCCGGACTCGCTGCGCGATGAGAAGGTGAAGGTCCTCAAGGCCATGCGCCCGGCTGACCCGGCCCGCATGGTCCGCGGCCAGTACGAGGGCTATCACGGCGAGCCGGGGATGGCGCCGGGCTCGGAGGTGGAGACCTTCGCCGCCCTGCGGCTGGAGATCGACTCGTGGCGGTGGGCCGGGGTGCCGTTCTTCGTCCGGGCGGGCAAGGGCCTGCCGGCCACCGCGCTGGAGGCGGTCGTCGAGCTGCACGCGCCGCCCCGGCTGCTGTTCTCCCCGGACGGCTGCCAGCCTCGCCCCAACTTCCTGCGCTTCCGCCTCGGGCCAAGCGACGGGGTCACGGTCTGCGTGCAGGCGAAGGAGCCCGGGGAGCAGCTGGTCAGCCACCCGGTCGAGCTCCAGGTGGACTTCGAGCGGGTGTTCGGCGCCCGCCAGCAGGCCTACCAGCGGCTGCTGGGCGACGCCCTGGAGGGCAACCCGGCCCGGTTCGCCCGCCAAGACGGCGTCGAGCACGCGTGGCGGATCATCCAGCCCCTCCTCGACCAGCCCGGCCCGGTGCACGGTTACCGGCGCGGCTCGTGGGGACCGGCCGAGGCGGTGACGGTGATGGCCGGCCATGGCGGGTGGCACGACCCGGCGGCAGGCCGGCATGACCCCTGTGGAAGGTGATGACGTTGAAGCCGGTAGACGCGGGCTCGCCCGCTCCGGTGCGGCCGGCGGGTGCGTTGCCGGTCGAGGACTACGCGGTGATCGGCGACGAGCATACAGCCGCGCTGGTAGGCCGGAACGGGTCGATCGACTGGCTGTGCCTGCCGCGGTTCGACTCCGGCGCCTGCTTCGCCGCGCTGCTCGGGGGTGAGGAGCACGGGTTCTGGCGGATCGCCCCCGCGGGCGGCGCCGGCCGCGTTGCCCGCCACTACCGGGGCGAGACCCTGGTGCTGGAGACCGAGTTCCACACCGGCGAAGGCGTCGTCCGGCTGGCGGACTGCATGCCGCGGCGCTCCGGTCATGCCAGCGTGGCCCGGGTGGTCGAGGGAGTTACTGGCCGCGTGGCGATGCGGATGGACCTGGTGATCCGCTTCGACCACGGCTGGGTGGTGCCGTGGATGCAACGGGCCGGCGATCATCTGCACGGCCTCGCCGGGCCGGACTCGGTCTGCCTGGCCACCCCGGCCCAGACCCGGGGGGAGAACTTCCGCACGATCGCCGAGTTCACGGTGGGCCCGGGTGAGCGGGTGCCGTTCGTTTTGTCGTGGCATCCGCAGTTCGCCGAGGGCAGCTGCGGCGGGGACGCCGTGCGGGCGGTCGCGGCGACCGAGGCCTGGTGGCGGGACTGGAGCGGGCGCTGCGGCTACCGGGGGCCGTGGCGTGATGCGGTGGTGCGGTCGCTCATCACGCTCAAGGCGCTCAGCTACGAGCCGACCGGCGGCATAGTCGCCGCGGCGACAACCTCGCTGCCCGAGGACCTCGGCGGGGCCCGCAACTGGGACTACCGGTACTGCTGGCTGCGCGACGCGGCGTTCACCCTGGACGCGCTGCTGCGCGCCGGCTACGGCGAGGAGGCCCGAGCGTGGCGCGACTGGCTGCTGCGCGTGGTTGCCGGCGATCCGGCCCAGCTGCAGATCATGTACGGCCCGGCGGGGGAACGCCGCCTGACCGAGCTGGAGCTGGGCTGGCTGCCCGGCTACGAGGGCTCGCGCCCGGTGCGGACCGGCAATGCCGCGTCCGCGCAGGTCCAGCTGGACGTGTATGGGGAGGTGACGGACGCCCTGCACCAGGCGCGCCTCGCGGGCATGATCCCGGACGCCGCGGCGTGGGCGCTGCAGCAGGTCCTGGCCGAACACGTGGAGCAGCACTGGCAGGAACCGGATGAGGGGATCTGGGAGGTGCGCTCCGGCCGGTGGCACTTCACCCACTCCAAGGTCATGGCCTGGGTCGCCATCGACCGGGCCGTCCAGGCGGTGGAGCGGTTCGGCCTGCCCGGCCCGGCCGGGCGGTGGCGGAAGCTGCGGACCCAGATGCACGAGGAGATCTGCCAGCGCGCCGTCGACCCGGCGCGCGGGTGCTTTGTCCGCGCCTACGGCTCCACCGAACTGGACGCGAGCCTGCTCCTGCTGCCGCTGGTCGGTTTCCTGCCACCCGGCGACCCGCGGGTGATCCGCACGGTCGAGGCGGTGCGCGACGAGCTGTGCGAGAACGGGCTCGTGCTCCGCTACCGCACCGATGACCAGGGCGCCGCCGACGGCCTGGCCGGCGGCGAGGGCGCCTTCCTCGCCTGCAGCTTCTGGCTGGTGGACAACCTCGCCCTGGCCGGCCGCCGCAACGAGGCCGAGCGGCTGCTCGAGCGGCTTCTTGACCTGCGCAACGACGTCGGGCTGCTCGCCGAGGAATACGACCCGTCCCGCCGGCGCCTGGTCGGGAACTTTCCCCAGGCCTTCTCCCACGTCGGGCTCGTCAACTCCGCCTTCAACATTGCCGCGGCGGACAGTCCTGGTTCGCCCGGAGATGACGCCAGGGGATTTGACCCGGGTCGTGGGAAAGGACGAGGCGATGGGTGACACGTGCACCGAGGTGCACCGGGCTTCCTGAACGGTTAACCATCGTGTTCAGGCTGAACGCGGGCGAGCCCGTCCCGGCGGTGAGCACCGGGCAGATGCGGGAGGTCGACCGGTCCATGACCGAGGACTTCGGCATCGATCTCGCCCAGATGACGGAGAACGCGGGGCCGAACCTGGCCGACCTCGGGCAGGCCCTCGCTGGTGGCGGGAGCTCTTGCAACGGGGCAAGGGCTCCCCGCCACACCGCCGCGCAGGTATCGGTCAGGCGCGGGCGGCGAGTTTAGCCCGGTCGACGATCTCGATGACGCTGTAGCTGATCCGGATCAGGCCATCGTGTTCCAGGTCTTTAAGCACCTTGTTCAGCGAGGGCCGCTGGACGCCGAGCATGGCGGCCAGGGTGCGCTGCGGCAGTTCCACCCGCCCATCGACTGCCTCTTCGGCCAGCAGCCGGGCGGCCTGGGCGGCCAGCGACCCCCCGAGTAGCGCCAGGATCCGCGCCTGGCTGGCCGCCAGCCGCTGCGCAACGCTCGACAGCCAGCGCCGGGCGATCGCCAGGTGGGTGGCCAGCAGGTCCTCAAAGCCCTGCCGGGCCAGAAAAAGGCAGGTCACCTCGGACAGCGCCCGGCCGGTGTAGGGCAGCGGCATCTCCAGTAGCAGCTGGATGTCACCGTCCACGTCCCCGGGCCGCAGTAGCTGCACCACGGCCCGGCGGCGCCCGGACCCAACCGACAGCTCGATCCGGCCGTCGCGGACGATCCACACACCCGGCGGCTGGTCACCGCTATGGAACAGCACCGACCCCGGCGGGAACCTGCGGATTTCCAGGGTGGAGGCCAGCGCGGTCACGTCGCCCGGCCGCAGCGGCGCTGACTGGCCGCGGCCCACACACCGGGCCACCCAGGCGGCCTGCCGGATCTGCGCCTCGCTGACACTCATGGGAACGGGCAGCCGCTGGGCGGCCCGCTGCGCCGCGGCGGGAAGCCGCCGGAAACTCATGCCACCCATCCTGTCACCTGGCTGACACTCCGTCATCAGCGCACGCGGGTCAGGTGCTGCAATCGGTGACGTGTTCCACGAATCATGGAGAGGATCATGTTGAGGACCGTGTGGAACGGGGCGGTGCTCGCCGAAAGCGAGCACACCGTGAAAGTGGAGGGCAATCACTACTTCCCGGCCGAGTCGCTGCACCGGGAGTACTTCGCCGACAGCCCCACCACCAGCACCTGCCCGTGGAAGGGCCGGGCCCGGTACTACCACGTCAGCGTGGACGGCACTGTCAACCGGGACGCGGCCTGGTACTACCCGCAGCCGAGCCCTGCTGCCAGCGCGATCGCCGGGCATGTCGCGTTCTGGCATGGGGTGCGGGTGGAGCGTGTTCCCGGCCCAGACGGGGAAAAGACGGACGGCGCGGGCCGCGGCCTGGCCGGCCGGATCCGGGCCCGGCTGCACCGGGCAGAGGCGCGGCCGTGAGCCCGGCAGCGGGAGCGCCTGGCGGCGTGCTGGTGTACTGGCGGCGCGGATGCCCGTACTGCGCGATGCTGCGGCTGGGGCTGCGCAGTGCCCGGGTACCAGCCACGTGGGTCAACATCTGGGAGGACCGCGCCGCGGCGGCCCGGGTGCGCGCCATCACCGGCGGCGACGAGACCGTCCCGACCGTCGAGGTCGGCGCCCGGGCCATGGTTAAACCTTCTGCCCGGCAGGTCGCCGCGGCCGTAGGCGACGGGCAGCCCGGTACCAGTCCCTCTGCGGGCACCCGGGCCGCCGCGTGGCTGGCCAGGATGGCTGGCTTCTTCGGCCGCGGGCCTCGGCTGGGGTCACCTTGCTGATGGCAACCGCAGGCCTGGCGGGCTCAACGGTGGGCCAGCGCGGCGAGTGCAGTCCTGGCCTCGCCCTGGCCGAAACTGCCGACCCGTAGCACGCTTGGTGAGGGAGGCACCATGCAGGTGGAGGTAAGCCCCGAGGCCGCGCGGCAGGTGCGCCAGCTTGGCGGGCGGCTGTGGGTCTGGGCGTCCCGCCCGCGGTTGTGCTGCTGGGGGACACCGGCCTACATGCACGCAGCCACCGAGCAGCCGTCGGGCCTGTCCGGGTTCCGCCTGGTGCCGCAGACCGGGCAGGACGGGGTCGAGGTCTGGTTTCGCGCTCCCGCGGGCAGGGTGCCCGACGTGCTGGAGATCGGCCTGCACGGCAGGCGCCGGCCGCGGGTGGAGGCCTACTGGGATGGCTGCCGGATCGCGCTCTGACGCGACGAGCCCGGTGCCACGGCGGGCGGGCCGTGCAGATCGCGGCCTCACGTCAGCCACGGCGGTGCGTCGGCCTGCTGCTCGCCAACGTAGTGGCCTATGACTCCTCGCCGATCCTTTCGGTCAGAATGCTGCAACGAGCCGGGTCCGCGATCAGCGGCTGCGAGCCGCGGCCCTGTAGCCCGGCAGTGAGGAGCCCACGATGGCAAGCCGCCCGTCCGCGGTTGCGTTCGATGTGGTCGAAACGCTGATGCCGCTGGAGCCGCTGGCCGCCCGGTTCGAGCAGGCTGGCCTGCCAGTATCAGCGCTGAGGGAGTGGTTCACGCGGCTGCTGCTTTATGGGGTGGGGCTGTCGGCGGCGGGCGACTACGTGCCATTTCCTGACGTGGCAGCCGAGGCGTTGCGGGCGGTCAGCGGCTACCGGCTGCCCGGCGAGGACGTGGAGTATGTGCTGGCCGGGTTCGCGGAACTGCCCGCCCACCCCGACGCCGAGCCTGCGATGCGCCGGCTCGCCGATGCAGGGGTCCGGGTGTGCTGCCTGACCAACGGCGGCGCCGGTACCACGGCGGCGTTCCTGGCCCGCACCGGCCTGGAGTCCCACGTCGAGCGGGTGATCAGCGTTGCCGAGGTGGGGACCTGGAAACCACCGGCTCGCGTCTACCAGCACGCGGCGGAGGTCCTCGGGCTGCCGACGGAGCGGGTGGCGCTGGTGGCGGTGCATGCCTGGGACTGTCACGGGGCCAAGCGGGCCGGGCTGACCACCGGGTGGCCAAGCCGTTTGGAGGGCCGCTACGGCAGCCTGTTCGCCCCCGCCGATGTGACTGGCGCCGACCTCACCGAGGTGGCCGACGGCCTGCTGGCCCTGCCGATCAGGAACTAATTCGGACTAATTCAGGCCCTTGCATTGCGGGCGGTGCGGCCGCCGGACTCGCCGAAGAACTGGGCGGCAGCCTGCTGGATGGCCAGCGACCAGGTGGGGTAGGCGTGAGTGGCCTGGGCGAGTCGGCCGGTGAACATGCCGGTGCGCATGGCCAGGGCGGGCTCGTGGATCATCTCCCCCGCGCGGGCGGCCACGATGGTGGCCCCGAGCACTCGCCCGCCCCCGGCATTCCCCAGCACACCCCGGCGGCCCGCGATGATCTTCACGAAGCCCTCGGTTCGCCCGGCGGTGACCGCCCGGTCCGCCTCGCGCACCGGCAGCCACGCCACCCGCGCGCCCGCATGCGTGGCGGCCTCCGCTTCGGTGAGCCCCACCTGGGCCACCTCGGGGTCGGTGAACACCACCCACGGGATCGCGGCCGTCTTAAAGGTGCCGGGCGGTGACCAGGGACGGCGCAGCGCGTTGCGGGCGGCCAGGCGGCCCATCGCGAACGCGGCATGGGTGAACGGCATCCGCCCGGTCACATCACCGGCCGCGTAGATCCCTCGCGCCGTGGTGGCCAGATGCCGATCGGTGACGATGCAGCCCCGCTGGTCCACGTGAACCCCGGCGGCCTCTACGCCCAGGTCCCCGGTCACCGGACGCCGGCCGGCGGCCACCAGCAGCCGGTCCGCCGTTACTTCCCCGCCAGAGACCAGCGCCAGCACCACCGTTTTCTCATCGTTCTTAACGCTGGCGGCGGCCGCCCCGGTGCGCACGCTGATCCCCTCGGCGCCGAACACCTCCGCTACGACCTGCGACGCCACTGGGTCGGCGGCGGGCAGCAACCGGGGTGCGGCCTCGATCACGCTGACCTGGCTGCCGAGCCGGGCAAACGCCTGGGCCAGTTCGCAGCCCACCGGCCCGCCGCCCAGCACTGCCAGCCGCCCGGGCAGTTCGCCGAGGCCGAAGATCGTCTCGTTGGTCAGGTACCCGGCCCCGGCCAGGCCGGGCACCGGCGGAACCGAGGGCTGCGACCCGGTGGCGACGATGAAGGCCCGCGCCCGCAGCCCCCGCCCATCTAGGCTGACCTCGCGCGAGGAGGTGAACACCGCCCGGCCGCGGAGCACTTCGATGCCGTCGGCGCCCAGGACGTCTGGTGTCTCGGTCGCGGCGATCGCCGCCACCGCGTGACGCACGGCCGCCATCGCGGCCGGGAAGGCGGTGCCGCGGGCGGCGGTCTCGATCAGCGTCTTGGACGGCACGCACCCGGTGAACGTGCACTCCCCGCCGATCTCCCCCTCGGCCATCAGCAGCACCCGGGCGCCAGCGGCGGCCCCGGCGCGGGCCGCGCCCAGCCCGGCCGCGCCGCCCCCGATCACGATCAGGTCCCAGCTATCGGGCACGGGTCAGCGCGCCTCGCTCGCCTGGTCCTGTGGCTGGGTCGCGAGGTTCACCTGCACGCCGTTCCAGAACGCCACATGGTTGCGGATCTTGCGGGCGAGCGGGCTGGGGTGCGGGTAGTACCAGGCCGCGTTCTTGTTCTGCTGCCCGCTGGCCGCCACCGTGTAGTAGCGGGCCAGCCCCTTCCACGGGCACAGCGACCACGCCCTGGTCTTGACCAGGTACTCGTGCCGGACGTCTTCCGGCGGGAAGTACACGTTGCCCTCCAGCAGCACCGGGTGATCGGTCTGGGCCAGGACCGTACCGTTCCAGATGGCACGCGCCATGGTGGTCCTCCTCCCACGTTATGGATATGCCTGCTTGAACGCCTAGCTGCCCCGGCCGGGCAGGTGAGTGTCATCAGGCTGACACTCGTGGCGCGGGCTGCTGTCAGAGCAGGTCCTTCAGGCCCGCGTACCCGGCGCCGGCCAGCCGCCCGGCCGCCATCCGGAAATAGTCTTCGCCCGCGGTGATACCCAGGCCGTCCACCAGCCGGTTCATCATGTTTGCGGCGTGGAGATCCCGGCCTTCAGGCCGGGGAGGAAACGCCGCTCCCCCCTTCCGCGTGTCTCGCTTACCTGTTCGGGTTGTGGCGGGTAAACTGGGCTGTTGTGAGGATGGCGTATAAATGCCGGGCGTATCCCGGCGCTGAGCAGGTGAGCGTGCTCAACCGCACGTTCGGCTGTGTCCGGTACGTGTGGAACCGGACCCTCGCGTGGCGTCACGCCCGGTATCACGGCGAGCAGGTCAAGACCAACTTCACCCAGGCCAACGCCTACCTGACCGCCATGAAGGCCACCGAAGACCTGGCCTGGCTGAACGAGGTATCGTCGGTCCCGCTCCAGCAGGCGATCCGGCACCAGCAAGTCGCGTACGCCAGCTTCTTCGCCAAGCGTGCCCGGTACCCGCGGTTCAAGTCCCGGGCCGGCCGGCAGTCCGCCGAGTACACACGCTCCGGGTTCCGGTACCGCGACGGACAGTTGTTCCTGGCCAAAATGGATACACCGCTGGTGTTCGTGTGGTCGTGGCCGGACATCGACTCGGCAGGTATCGACCCGTCCACGGTGACTGTCTCCCGGGACCCGTGCGGACGCTGGTACGTCTCCTTCGCCGTCGAGCTGGCCGACCCGAAGCAACTCCCCGCGGCGGGCCGCACTGCCGGTGTGGACCTGGGGATCAAGGACTTCGCCGTGACCAGCGACGGGGGGAAGATCCCTAACCCGCACAGCCTGGCTCGCCGGGAACGGAACCTCGCCCGCTACCAGCGCAGGATGGCCCGCTGCCAGCGCGGGTCGGCGAACCGCGCCAGGGCCAAGGCGAAGGTCGCCCGCGCCCACCGGAAAGTCCGCGCCAGCCGTGCCGACTTCCTGCACCGCGCGTCTACCCGCCTGGTCCGCGACCACGACGTGATCGTGATCGAAGACCTCGCCGTCAAGAACATGGTCCGCAACCGGTCGCTGGCCAAGGCGATCTGCGACTGCGGGTGGGGAACCTTCCGTGCCATGGTCGAGTACAAGGCGGCCAGGGCCGGACGGCACGTGATCGTGATCGACTGCTGGTATCCCAGCTCCAAGACGTGCAGTTCGTGCGGGCACCTGCTCGCGGAGCTTTCGCTGAAGACCCGGACGTGGCAGTGTCCGTCCTGCGGCACCCGGCACGACCGGGACATCAACGCCGCTAAGAACATCCTGGCGGCAGGTCTTGCCGTAGCCGGGGGAAACCCTGGCGATGCCTGCGGAGCTGATGTAAGACCGCAAGGGACACCCCTTCGGCAATCGGCTGTGAAACAGGAACCCCAGCTTGTGAGGGCTGGAATCCCCGTCGTTCACGGCGGGGAGTAGTCAACATGTTGAACAGTGCGCCTGCTCCTGCCAGCCCGCGGCCAGCACTGCCTCCGCATCCTCAGGGGTGATCTTCGCGGGGGTGAGGGTGAGCTTGCCCGCATACCGCAGCAGCGGCTTCATCGGCTCCGGCATCTCTGTGGTGCCGATGTCGGCCAGCAGCGCGGCCAGGGTTCCCTCGCCGATCCCGAACGCCTGCGCGGTGGCCTGATGCACGCCGTGACAGTAGCGGCAGGCGTTCAGCCCGGACACATAGGCGGCGATCAGTTCCCGTTCGGCCACGCTCAGCGGGGACGGGCCGCGCAGCAGCGCCATGACCCCATCATGAGCTCCCAATACCCTCACCAAGCCGGACTTGTCACCTGGCTGACAATTCCTCACCACTCCATGCGGCCGTGTGCTGAAAGGGGGTCAGGTTGCTCTTGAGCCATCATGGCGGAGCGGATCGGTGAGGAGAGGCGTGCCAGCCGGCGCAGCGCACCGGCCCCGGCCCCGGCCGGGAACGCTCGATGCGGAACGAACAGTGTCATCTGGCTGACAGGAGCGGTGCGCAGGGCCGGCGCGGCGCGATCCAATGCCCTGAGCGAGGCTAGCGCCGGCCTCAGGCCGTCAGCCCCGGGAAGCTAGCTATCCGGCGAGTACGCGACCTGAGTAGGGAGCCGCCAGTGAGTGTGATGGCCAGGATCGCCGCGCTGACGCGCACGGCACGGCCGGTGAACCCGGAGTTCGCCGCCGCGCTGGCGCGGCGCTGGGCGGAACTGCCGCAGACCGCCCGGACCCCGGGACAGGTGCTCGGCCGGCACGCGGTGGGCTGCGAGGGGACCCACGGGGTCTTTCCCCAGTGCAACCTGGCGTGCACCCCCTGCTATCACTCCCGCGACGCCAACCAGGTCCGGGTCGACGGGCCGCACACCCTCGCCGAGGTAACGGCGCAGATGCGGCTGCTGCGCGAGCGCCGCGGGCCGCGGGCGCACGCCCAGCTCATCGGCGGGGAGGTGACCCTGCTCGACCCGGACGACCACGCCGCCGCGCTCCAGATCATGCGGGATCACGGGCGGGAGCCGATGAGCATGTCCCACGGCGATGTGGACTATGAGTACCTGGAGCGGCTGGTGGCCGGCCCGGGCGGGCGGCGCAGGCTGCGCCGGGTCTCGTTCGCCGCCCATTTCGACTCGCTGATGTTCGGCCGCCGCGGCATCCCCCGGCCGGGCGACGAGGCGTCGCTGAACCCCTACCGGCAGCGGTTCGCGGACATGTTCGCCCGGCTGCGCCGCGAGCGCAAGATCCGGTATTTCCTGGCGCACAACATGACCGTCACCCCGGCCAACCTGGGCCAGGTCGCCGGCGTGGTGCGGGACTGCCGGGCCATGGGGTACGGGATGTTCTCGTTCCAGCCGGCGGCGTTCGTGGGCGATGAGCGGCGCTGGCACGAGCCCTACCGCGACGTCACCGGGGACCAGGTGTGGGCGCAGATCGAGCGCGGGGCAGGCACGGAGCTGGACTACCACGTGTTCGAGCACGGCGATGTCCGCTGCAACCGGACCGCGTACGGGTTCTGGTGCGGGGACCGCTGGTACCCGTTCCTCGACGGCGGCGACCCGCGCGACCTCGCGGTCCGCGAGGTGTTCTTCCGCTACCTCGGGCCGGTCAATTTCACCGGCACGCCGCCCGCGCTGCTGGCAGCGCGGCTCGCCCTGGTCGCGGCGGCGCACCCGCAGATCATCGCGCTCGCGGCCGGGTGGGCGGCCCGGACCGCCCGCCGGGTGGGGCCGCGGCGGCTGCTCAGCTGCCGCATCCGCCCGGTGAGCTACGTGATGCACCAGTTCATGGACGCCGCCGACGTCACCCGCGCCTGGGAGCTGATACAGCGCGGCCAGGCCAGCGACGAGCCGCGGATCCGCGCCGCCCAGGAGCGGCTGGCCGCCTGTCACTACGCGATGGCCCACCCCGAGAACGGCACCCTGGTTCCGGCGTGCGTCCAGCACGGCGTCCTCGACCCGGCCGAAAACCGCGCGCTGCGCACGCTGCTGCCGGTCCCGGCCGTGCCGTCCCGCGGGCAGCCTGCCGGGACCACACGGCAGGCGGGGAGGACCCCGGCCCGGTGAGGAGGCAGTAATGCTAGATTCCCGGCTGCGCACGCTGACCGCCCCAGCGCTGGATGCCGCCGGGCGGCGGCTGGCCCGCGCCGGGGTGCCGCCGGCCGCTTTGACCGGTGCCGGGTGGGCGGCCGGGGCCGGGGCGTGCGCGGCCACCGCGCTGCGGGCCTGGCCGGTGGCGCTGGGGCTGTGGCTGGCCAACCGGCTGCTCGACGGGCTGGATGGGCCCACCGCCCGGGCCGGGGGCCGGTCTTGTGAGGCCGGCGGGTTCCTCGACATCGTCGCCGACTTCAGCGTCTACGCCGGGATTATCCTCGGCTTGGCCGTCGCGGTGCCCGGGGCCCGGCTTGCCTGTGTCGCGCTGCTCACCGCCTATTACGTCTCCGGGACCGCGTTCCTGGCGCTGTCCTCCCTGGCGGAACGGCGCCGGGCCCGGCTGGGCGACGAACGGTCGCTGCGGTTCGTCGGCGGCCTGGCCGAAGGTACCGAGACCATCGCCGCCTACGTCCTGTTGTTCCTGCTCCCCGGCCAGGCGGTGCTGATCGTGTGGGCGTTCACCGCCGTTGTCGCGGTCACCGCCGGGCAGCGCGTGGTCATCGGCGCGCGGCTGCTCCGCGAACCCGCGCGAGCCAAGCCGGCCCGGCTTCCCGAGGGCGGTGGCACGCGCCAGCGCCCGGGCAACCCTTCTCGCGGCCCAGAACAACCCGCGGCTTAACCAATCACGGAGGCTGACTGATGTCCACCACGCTCACCGACTCGCAGCAACTGGCCGAGCGGGTCGATGCGGCCACGGCGGCGGCGAGCGGAGGCCGGGCGCTGCGGCGGGGCAGCCTGCGGTTCACGCGCACCGTGGCGCTGCCGGTGGGCATCCAGGGACCGACCGCCGGGGTCATCATCGGCCCGGCGATCATCGCCTCCATCGTCGGCGAGCCGGGCGCGCTGGCGCAGGTGCTGGCGCTGGTCGCGATGGGGTTCGTGGCCTACGCGTTCATCGTGTTCACCCGCGCGTTCAACACCGCCGGGTCGGTCTACGGATTCAACGCCACCGCGCTCGGCCCCGGATACGGGTTCGTCTCGGCGTGGCTGCTGCTGCTGGTCTACACCTCCTTCGCCGCCGGGGTGTACGCGGCCACCGCCGACATCGGCCAGACCCTGCTCGCCTCCCTCGGCCTGCACCTCGGCTGGGTGTGGCTGGGCCTGGCCGGGGCCGCGCTCGCGCTCGGCCTGGCGTTCGCCTCGATCGGGTTCAGCTCGCTGGTCATCCTGGCCTGCGAGGGCGCCGCGGTCGCGCTGATCACCGCCGTCGCCGTGGCGGTGCTGGCCTCCGGCGGCTACCACCACCATGGGATCACCGCCGCGCCGTTCAGCCCGCACGGAGTGTCCCTGGCGGTTCTGGCGCTGGGCGTGACCGCCGTGTTCGGCCAGTTCTCCGGGTTCGAGGGCGCCGCCACCCTGGGCGAGGAAGCCCGCCGCAGCACCCGGGTCATCCCCGCCGCGATCGCCTGGTCGCTGATCGGCTCGGCCGCGGTCTACATCTTCTTCACCTGGATCGTCTACACCGCATATCCCGGCCCGGCCGCTATCGCTGCCAGCCCCGCCCCGCTGGTTCACGTCGCCGGCGTCTACCTCGGCAGCGGCGTCGGCCTGGCGGTCAACGCCGCCGGGCTAGTCAGCGCGTTCGGCGCCCAGCTCGCCTGCCTCACCGCCGCCGCCCGGCTCGCCTTCGCCCTCGGCCGTGAAACCAGCGGCGGCCGCGCCGGGGCGTTCCTCACCCGGACCTGGCCGCGGTACGGGTCACCCGCCGGGGCGCTGACCGTGACCGGGGCCGTCAGCGCCGCCGCCTTGCTGGGATTCGGGTTCGAGCACACCGCGACCCGGGCGGCCACCCTGATCATCCAGTACGGCGCCTACCTCATCCTCGTCACCTACCTGATGACCGTGATCGCCGCGCTGGCCTGGACCTGGCGCACCCGGCGCCGGCCGCTGCCACTGGCCATCCTCACCACCGGCGCGGCCGTCCTCGGGTATGTGCTCTACCGCACCTTCGCCCCGTTCCCGGCCGCCCCGTTCGGCTGGGTCGCGCTCGCCGCCGCCGGCAGCGCGCTGGCCGGAGCGGCCATCCTGCTGACCCCCGGACTGCTCACGCGGATGCGCAGCTCCCGGCTGCTGGCCGTCACCGCCACGGCCGGCGCCCCTCCCGCCAGCCAGCCACGCTGACCGGCCCAGCCGCAACCAGACACGCACGTAGTAAAGGAGTGATCAGTGCTAACAGCGGAGACGGCGGCAATCGACGTGAGCGGCGTGCCGCTCATCACGGCACCGGGAGGGCAGCCCGTCACCCTCGGCAGCTTCCGCGGCGTGCAGATCCTGGTGCTGCTGCGGCACCGGCATTGACTGCCCTGCCAGCAGCACCTGGTCCAGGTGCACCACGCCGCCGCCCAGGTCACCAGCGGCGCTAGTCCCCGGCCCGGCCTGATCCTGGTGGGCTTCAGCCCGCCCGGGCCGCTGGCCGCGATCGCCCGCCACCTCGGCTGGCCCGGCCTGGTCCTCACCGACCCCCACCGGGTGCTCTACCGCCGCCTGGGGATCGGCCGGGCCCCGCTGCGGCGGGTCTACTCACCTGGCACGCTCGCCACCTACGCTACGGCGGTGGCCCGCGGCGAACGGCCCGCCCGGCCGGTGGAAGACACCCGTCAGCTTGGCGCCGACGCCATCATGATCGACGGCGTGGTGCGCCTGCTGTGGCGGCCACGAACCCCGAATGACCGGCCCACGGCCAGCGAGGTGATCACGGCCGCCCGGGCGTGGCCCGCCTGACCCCGGGGCATCGGGGCCGCGGCGCGGCTGCCCGGCCACCCGCCGGGTTAACCGCCCTCCGCAGAAGGCAGGTTGCGGTACGTTCTGGCTTTGTCAGATTGCTAACACTCCGGCTGCTTGGCCTGGCGGCCGGGGCGTCTGTTTGGCCTGTGCCCCCGGGCGCACCAGAACCGGTGCCGCTGCTGCCTATGGTGGCACGACCAGCCGCGGAAGATACCCAGGTATACCGCGGGAATGAGAACCCGAACCCGTCGGCGCACCCGGACACCATCACCGGGCCGGCTGCGCCGTGGGTGCACTCGGCGCTGACGCTAGGACGGCTGGGTGCGCCGGTGACGATCGTGGAGTTCGGCGACTACCAGTGCACCAACTGCGGCGCGTTCGCCCGCGACACCGAACCTGCAATTATCCACAAGTATGTGGATACCGGTGTGGTGCGCCCGGTGTGGCGGGACTTCCCGTGGGTGGACGCCCAGTCAGTGGCGGCCGCCGTCGCCGCCCGGGCGGCCGGGATGCAGGGGAAGTTCCGGGCCTACCACGACTACCTGTTCGCCCACCAGTCCGGCGACGAGCACAGCGGCCTGGTCACCGGCGCCTACCTGCGGTCGGTGGCGCGGCGGCTGGGACTGAACATGGCATTGTTCAATGGCATTGTTCAACCGGGATGTCGCCGACCCGGCGCTCGCCGCGGCGGTGCGGGCCGACAAGCAGTTCGACGAGGGGCTTGGGGTGCCGGGCACGCTTGCGTTCCTGATCGGCGGCCGGCCGTTCTTCGGCGCACAGCCGCTGCCGGCGTTCGAGGCGGCCATCGCCCAGGCCCCCAAGGGCCGATGACACGGCCCTCTCGCGTCACTGCGCCAGCGGCCGGTCGTGCCGCAAAGGCCGGTGACCTCCGCCCGCGGGATCTGCCACCATGACCGGCATCGGGTACCTGGCCGCGTTTCTCGGCGGGGTGCTGACACTGCTGAGCCCGTGCAGCGCGCTGCTGTTGCCTGCGTTCTTCGCCTACGCCTTCGCCAGCCGGTCCCGGCTGCTGGGCCGCACCGCGGTGTTCTATGCCGACCTGGCCGGGGTGCTGGTCCCGCTGGGCATGGGCTCTTCGGCGGCCAGCACCCTGGTCTACGGCCACCAGGCCGCGCTGACCACGACCGCCGGGGTGCTGCTGATCGGTTTCGGAATCCTGCAAGTCGTAGGCGGCGGTTTTCACCGTCCCCGGCCTGGCCCACCTGCGGGCCCGGGTCCGCGGCCAGTCGGCGCTGTCGGTGCTGGCGCTGGGGGCGGTGTCTGGCCTGGCCGGGTTTTGTGCCGGGCCGATCCTGGGCGCGGTCCTCACCGTCGCGGCCGCCTCCGCTCAGCCATTGCGCGGCGCGGCGCTGCTGACGGTCTACGCCGCGGGGATGACCGCGCCGCTGTTCGGGCTGGCTGCCGCCTGGGACCGGCTGGGCGTCGACCAGCGGCGGTGGCCGCGCGGCACCGGCGTCCGGGGGGGCCCTCTGCGCTTGCACACCCACTCGGTGATCTCGGGGCTGATCTTCACCGGCCCGGGCGTGGTCTTCCTGCGTTACCAGGGCACCGCCGGGCTGGCCGGGCTGCTGGCCCGCCCAGCCTGGCCGGCTGGGACAACCGGCTGCAGGACGCGGTCACCGCGATCCAGGCACACGTGCCCGACCTGGCGCTGCTCGCCGCGGCGGCGGCCGTGGTGATCGCCGTCACGGCCTGGCGGCTCCGCCGCGCCCGGCACGCCGCTCCCGCCGACCGCGAGTCCGCTGGCCGCGACCCAGTCAGGGAGCGCTGATCAGCCCAGGCAGAGGCCGCTGGGTTCACAGTTCGAGCAGGGCCTGCTCGACGACCTCGGTGAGGGCGGGGTGGATGTACAGGACGCCGGAGGCGACCTGGTCGGCTGTGCTGCCCAGGCACATGGCCTGGATCAGCGGCTGGATCAGCGTCGAGGCCTGCGGGCCGATGATGTGGGCGCCGAGCAGCAGCCGGGTGGCGGGGTCGGCGAGCACCTTGACGAAGCTGGTGGTGTCCTCCAGCGCCCAGCCATACGCCGCGTCACTGTAGGGACGGGTGGCGGCGACGTAATCGCGGCCGTGAGCCCGCAGGTCCTGCTCGGTCGCACCGACCGAGGCGACCTGCGGGCCGGCGAACACCGCGGACGGCACCACGGTGAATGCCGCCCGCCGGGGCTGGCCGGGGTGCAGGAGGTTGTGCCGGACGAGGCGACTCTCGGCGTTGGCCATGTGCTTGAGCTGGAAGTGGTTGGCCAGGTCGCCCAGCGCCCAGATCCCCGGCACGTTGGTCTGATAGGTGCCGTCGGTGACCACGTGCCCATGCTCGTCGGTCTCGATCCCGGCCGCGGCGACACCGAGCCGGTCGCTGTTGGGCACCCGCCCGGTCGCGACCAGCAGCACCTCACCCTCGGCCGCCTGGGCACCAGACGAAGTGACCAGGTCCAGGCGGACCCCCTTCCGGGTCTTCGCGGCCCGCTTGACTGTTGCGCCCAGCCGCAGGTCGAACTGTTCCCGGTAGGCCTCGGTGAACCGGGCCCGGATGTCGGCGTCGTGCCGGGACAATAGCTCCTCACCGCGGGCGACGATGGTGACCTTGGTGCCCAGCGAGCCGAAGATGTGGCTCATCTCCGCGGCGATGTACCCGCCGCCCAGCACGACCATTGACTTCGGCAGCCGATCCAGCCGCATCACCGTATCCGAGGTTAGGTAGGGCACCTGGGCCAGGCCGTCGATGGCCGGGACGGCGGGCCGCGACCCGGCGGCCAGCACGAACCGCTCGCCGCGGATCTCGTCCTCGCCGACCTGCAGCACCTTCGGCGCCACGAACCGCGCCTCGCCGAGGAACACGTCAGTGCCGTTGGCTCGCCGGTGGGCCACGGCGCGCTCGTGCAGCGGGTCGATGCGGCCGAACACCCGGTCGCGGATCGCCGGCCAGTCCGCCCCGGCCCACTTGGCGCGAACCCCGAACCGGCCCGCGTGCCGCACCTCCTGCGCAACGTCCGCGGTGTGCACCAGCATCTTCGACGGGATGCACCCACGGTTCAGGCAGGTGCCGCCGAACCGGTCGCTTTCGGCCACCGCGATCCGCCAGCCGGCGAACTCCTTGGCGGGCAGCATGTTCCCGCTGCCCGCGCCCACGATCACAAGGTCATAGCTGTGTTCGTCCACCCCGTGCTCCCTTCCCGGCCATCATCGGCGCAGCAGGGCACCTGCCGCTCTCATCCTGTCACCCGCCTGACACTCCCCCGGCCGGCGCGCCCCGCCGCGGCGTTGACCGGGATATGCAGACCGCACCGCAGACGATCCCGGGAGCCACACGTCACCGCCTAGTCCCCGCCGATGACCCTCCCGAATCCTCCAGCTCGGGCCGAGCGCCGACACCGGTTTCCGCGACCCTCGCCGCCAACGAGGCACTGACCCGCAAGCGGCAGGCGGGCAAGCCGGTGCTGCCGCTGGCCTTCGGGGAGGCCGGGCGGCCCGTCCACCCACTCTTGCGGGAAGCGCTGGCCGCGGCGGCGGGCCGCAACGCCTACGCCCCGTGGCCGGGCTGCCCGAACTGCGGGAAGCGGCGGCGGGGTTACTGGACCCGGCGGGGCCCGCCCACCAGCGCCGGCGCGGTCGTGTCCGGGCCGGGCAGCAAGCCACTACTGTTCGCCCTGCTGCTCGCCGTCGGTGCCGACGTCGCGGTGCCCCAGCCGAGCTGGGTTAGCTACGCCGCCCAGGCCGCACTCGCCGGTGCCCGCCCCCACTTCGTGCCCGTCCCGGCGGGGCGAAGGCGGCATCTGCGACCCCTCCGCGCCCGCCCGGGCCGTCACCACCGCCCGGGCAGCCGGAAGGCGGATCGGCTCGGTGATCGTGACCCTGCCCGACAACCCCACCGGCAGCTCGCCCAGCCCGCCACCGTCCGAGCCCTGTGCGAGGTCGCGGCGCGGCACGACCTGATCATCATCTCCGACGAGATCTACCGCGACCTTGTCTACGACACCGCGCGGCCGTTCCTCAGCCCCGCTAAATGCGCCCCCGAGCGCACCGTCGTGACCACCACGCTCAGCAAGAGGCTGGCCCTCGGCGGCTGGCGGGCCGGGGCCGCCCGGCTGCCCGATGGTCCGGCTGGGCGGGCGCTGTGCGGCCGGGCGCTGGGGATCGCCAGCGAGATCTGGTCCGCCACCGCCGCCCGGTCCAGCACGCCGCGCCGCGGCCTTCACCGAGCCCCCGGAACTTGCCGAACGGATCGCCCGCAGCCGGTCCCTGCACGCGGCGGTCGGCCGCGCCGTGGCGGGCAGGTTCGCCGCCACCGGGCTGGATGTCCGGCCACCGCAGGCCGCCTTCTACCTCTACCCCAGTTTCGGCACCTGGCGCGGCCCGCCGGCCGCCTATCACGGCGTGACCACCGACCAAGGTCTCGCCCGCCACCTGCTGGACCGCTACAGCATGGGCGTCCTGCCCGCCAGCGCATTCGGCGAAGACAGCCGCGCGCTGCGGATGCGGGTCGCCACCGGGCTGCTGTACGGGGACACCGACGCCCAGCGGGGAACTGGCCCTCGCCGCCCCCGGCCCGCTCACCCTCCCCTGGATCGCCGCCGGCCTGGACAGGATCGAAGACATCCTGCCCGGCCTCGCCCCACGCCACCGCGCCGCTCGCCCCGCATAGCCACGGCCCAAGACATCCTGCCCGGCGGCTGGCCCGCCTGCGACGTCGGGAGCCGGTGGCGGCTACACGCTGAGGCAGCGACGACCCTCCCGCCGGGTTAGTCGTCAGCCCGGGCTGGTCAGGTCGCGGCTCGCCCGGCCCACAGGTGCTGGGCTTTCTCGAACTCGGCCACCGCGCGCGGGCCGTTGCGCGCCAGGTGCTGCATGAACCGCTGACGGTCGGTGTAGCGGAACTCGGCCTGCTGCGTCTCATACATCACGGGCGAGGTCCCGGGCGGGTGCTCGGCCCGGCCGGCCAGGAACCGGCCCAGGAAGGCTTCCACGTTCGCTGCGCTGATCCAGTTTGCCTTGTAGGCGACCCGGCCGCCACGGCCGATCACCCAGGTCATGTTCGGCATCAGCCCGTAGGTACGGTGCACCGTGCCGTCTAGGTCGTCCACCAGGATGTCCCGGCCGATCCCGGCCTCCTCGGCCAGCAGCTTGGCGCAGGCCAGCTTGCGCTCGAAACTGTCGTGGTGACCAACGTTCTCGCCCGGGTGCGCCTCCCGGGTGTAGATGAACACCCACGCGGCCTCGGGGTGGCGGGCCGCCGCGGCATCAAGCAGAGGACCCTCCGCTGAGCAGTACGGTCAAGTGAACGAGCCGAACTCCATCACTAGCGGCCTGGACCGCCATAGGCAGCCGGACACCCGCGCCGTCGCCCAGCCGCGGCAAGGTGAAGTCCGGTGCGCGCTGGCCGACCCTGGGCGAGGCCCAGAACGCGTCCTCATCCGCCAGGTCACTCCCAGCGGCGACGTACTCGTCGAAACGGGGATAGTTGTACGCGGCCGTGCTGCCGCGATCTGCCTCACCCATCGCGCTCCTCCGCTCTCCGCGCGGCCCGGGGCCGGGCCAGCCTCCATCGTCTCACCGCCTGCATGCTCCTTGCCGGTGACCGGCCAGCCAGTGCCAGCGGTGTACGCACCGTGCCTGGCGGCCTGCCCGTGGCGGCATCGCCTCGCTGGGCAGGGCCGACCCGGGGTGCGGCACGCCCTGACTGAGCGGGAAGACGATCAGCCGTTGCCCAAGGCGTGGCCGCAGCCGGTGAGCCGGGTCCCGGCGCAGGGCCCGGGCCAGCCAGGTGCCGGGCTGTCGGCGGGCCGCCAGGATCACCTGGTCGTAATGGTGGACGCGGGTCTCGGTGCGCACCGCGGTGACCAGGTCGTCGTCGCTGATCAAGCCGCTCGCCTGGCAGCCGATCACCCTCAGATGGCGCAGGGCCAGGTTCATGCGGTGCTCGGCCGCCGCGCCGATGTCGTGATCGGGCTGGGGCGCTACCGGGAATTTGGTGATGTTAGAGCTGGTGCCGAGCAGAAGTTCCAGCGCTGGCAGCCGTGCCTGGCGGTGGTCGGCCAGCGACAGCACGACTACCTCGGACGGCTGTTCTTCGTGCCGGGCGAGGAGATAGCTGATCGGCTCCAGGCCGAGCTGCTCGTCCACGGCCAGCAGGTCCATGTCCAGCACCAGCAGATACCGCCGCATCATGCCTCTCCTTCACCGGCGCGGGGCCGCCTCGCATGCTAGGTCACGCGCTGGCCGGCCCGGGGCCGTGTGTCAGGCTGCTGACAGTGCTGGCCGTGCTGGCTTCAGCAGAGGTTGCCCGGCCCATCCGGGGCCTGCTGCCAGCTGCGGATGCAAGCGGCAGCGGCATCGGCGGCCCGGGCAGCGCTAGCGGGGTCGATGCGGGCTGTTAGCCAGATACCGAACGTGGCAGCGGTAAGAACCTGCACCCGTCCGGACACCGGGCCGGGCTCGTGCTGGCCTGTCATCGCGTTGGCGAAGGCCGCGCTGAGGCGGTCGCGGAACGCCTGGGCCTGGCTGCCCAGGAGCGTCCCGCGGCCCTCATCCTCGGCGATGGTGTTGATCATGAGGCAGCCCCGCCTGGCCGGGCCGCCGGCGCGGAAGAACGCGGCGAGCCCGGCGAAGAAGCCCTCGATGTCGCCAGGGCCGGCGCCGGGGCGTTCCATCGGCGCGAGCCGCGGGCCGATGAAGGCGCGGAGATACCACTGCAGGGCCAGGCCGAAGATCGCCTGCTTGGTGCCGAACGCGCCATACAGGCTGGAGCGGTTAAGGCCGGTGGCCCGCTCGAGGTCGGCGATCGCCGTGTCCCGGTAGCCCTTGGACCAGAACACCGCCGCAGCCGCCGCCACGGCGTCCTCGGCGCTGAAGCTGCGGGGCCGTGCCATCTGCCATCCCCTTGACGCCTCGAACTGACCGGTCCAGCATAGGAAACCAGTTCTGAAACGAAAAGTCCAGAATGGTTTCTCCTGAGGCGGTGCGGTCATGGCCATCCCCACCGAAATGATCGGCAGCATCCCGCGGCCGGCGCAGCTGATCGGCGCCGGCCAGGACCTGGCCGCCGGGCGGATCAGCGTGCAGGCCTACGCAGAGCTGGCCGAGGCGGCGGTGCGCGAGACCATCGCCGAGCTGGAGGCGACCGGTTCCCCGGTGATCACCGACGGCGAGCAGGGCAAGCCGAGCTTCGCGACCTACCCGCTCGCCGGGCTGGCGGCACTGGCCAGCGACGGGGTGGTGATCCCGTTCGCTGATGGGCACACCCGGCAGCTGCCCCGGCTGACCGCCGGGCCGTTCCGGTACGCGCGCCACGCCGATGGGTACCTCGAGCTGGCCCGCCGCTATGCCCGCGTCCCGGTCAAGCAGCCGGTGATCGCCGCGTCCGCGCTGAGCCTGATCTACCCGCCGGACGGCATCGATGGCTACCCGCGGGAGGTGTTCGTGGCCGACCTGGTACGCGAGGCCGCCGCCGACATCCGCGGCGCCCTGGACGGCGGCGCGCACAGCGTGCAGATCGACTTCACCGAGGGCAGGCTCGCCGTCAAGCTCGACCCGTCCGGGCAGCTGCTGGCCTCGTTCATCGATCTGAACAACCAGGTGCTGGCGCAGTTCTCAGCCGAGGAGCGGCAGCGGATCGGGGTGCACACCTGCCCGGGCGGTGACCAGGACTCCACCCACAGCGCCGACGTCGATTACGCCGCGCTGCTGCCCGGCCTGTTCGGCCTGAACGCCGGCACCTTCTACATCCAGCTGGCCAGCGAGCCGGACCGTCCCCGGGTCCTGCGCGCCATCGCCGAGCACGCCAGGCCGGGACAGCGCATCTTCGTGGGCGTCATCGACCCGATCGACCCACGAATAGAGACGGCCGAACAAGTCAGGGACAGGGTGCTGGAAGCCGCCATCCACATCGAACCGGGCCGGCTCGGCACCTGCGATGACTGCGGCTTCGCCCCGTTCGGTGATGACACCTCCACCAGCCGCGAGACAGCGTTTGCCAAGATCCGCGCCCGCGTAGAGGGCACCCAGCTCGCCTCCAGCCAACTCGGGCTCTGAACGACACGCCGAGTGCTAGCGAGAAGGCCACGCCTGAAGCGGTCAGCATCCCCGCGTCCCAGACGGTGCCGGCGGGTGCCTGACCGGCGACGGCGTTCGCGCTCGCAAGGAGGGACGCCCGCCATGAGATCTCATGCCACGCCGTCGGCTTCCGGGGCGCGGCGCCCGCCCCGGTCCCGGCCGGGCGAGATGATCGCCCTTTTCGCCCGCGGGACCACCCTGCGCCCCTGCCTGCCTGTGGCCGCGGTGGTTGGCTGCGTGCTGTCGGCGATCAACGAGGGAACACGGATCGCCGCCGGCCATGCAGGGTGGCCAACCTGGATACAGGTCGGGCTCAACTTCGTGGTGCCGTTCCTCGTCTCCAGCTACGGCTACCTCACCGCCGCGCAGACGGCAGGCAGCTGATCAAGGGCAGGACGGCCAGCGGTGCGGCAGGACCCGGCTGCTGCCCTGCGCCGGCGTGGCTAGTTCATGCGCCCGATGGTGCGGCGCGGCGGGCCAGCGGGTAGGCGACCAGGCCGAAGATCAGCCCGTAGACCAGGTGGCCGATGAAGAACGGCCCGCGCGGGGTCATGTGGCACATCAGCGGGTTCGCCCACGGCAGCACCAGGTAGATCATCACCACATACAGCAGCGCCGCCCCCGCCACCGACGCGGCCACGTAGGCCGGCGCGGTGCGCAGCACGCCCAGCCCGGCGCGGCGCAGGGCGAACAGGATAGTGATGAACACGATCCCCACCACGACGGAGAAGGCTAGGTGCAGGATCATCCCGACGGCCAGGTGGCCCGCTGCCACGGGCATGTTCATGCTCATGCCCGGGTGCATCATCATGTCCTTCTCGATCATGGCCGCCTGGCCGCGCCAGACGAACGAGGCCATGCACAGGTTCAGCGGTGTCCAGAACCCATTGCTGGTGGCGGCGGAGTCGATCATCTGCCACAAGGCCATGCCGATGCCGCCCGCCAGTCCCGCCGCCGCGCCGTATCCGGCCAGCCGCGGCACCTGAATAGTTCTCGGGCGGGTGAGAACCGCGTCGCTCATCTCGCGTACCTCTGCTTCTGGTATGCCTGGCATGCACGCCAGGCACCGCCGGGCGGATCCCGGCGGATGCTGGCTATAGACGCCACGAGCGGGCAGGTGATTGCGTGCGCGGACCGGCTGTGCCAGCTGCACCGTGCATGGCTGGCGGCACCACCCAGTGCACGCCAGCGGCGGGTGGCGTGCTCAGGCCGGCGGCAGCCGGGCGGCCAGCGCGGCGAGCTGGGCTTCCGGGACCCGTGCCGCTACCAGTTCTGAGGCGTTGCCGTTGCGGCAGTACAGGCCGATGCTTCCCAGCCGCGCGGTCCACGCCATGCCCGGGCCGGCGGCGCCGTGGGCACCGGCGGGCATGGCGAAGGGCTGGGCGGAGACGGCGACCACCGCCTCCACGTCGCCCAGCCGCCACACCCGCAGCAACATCTGCTGGCCGCCTGCGGCCACCGTGACCGGGTGGCCCACTTCCACCGGCGCACCCGGCCCTCCCGGGCCAGGCCCGGGGTGTCGCGCGGGCGGGACCGTCTGGGCGTAGCGGGCAACGGCGGCGACTGCGGCAGGCATGGTCCCGGTCTCGCGCCCGCCCGGCAGCAGCACCGCAACAGTGACCGCCACAGCGGCGGCAAGGACCCCGGCGGCCGCGAGCCAGCGCCAGCGCATCCTCATCCCGCGACGGGGCCGCTGCCGCGCGATGGTGCCCGCGGCCGCCAGCTCGACGGCGAAGGCGACCCGGTCAGCCAGCCCCGGCGGCGGGGGCTGGCGCAGCAGCCGTGCGGCCTGGCGGCCGGCCCGGTCCTCGCGCACCGCCCGCCAGCACTGCTCGCATGCCAGCAGGTGCTCATCCCACCGCGGCGCGTCGGCGGGGTTCAGCTCCCCGGCCAGGAACGCCGCCAGCAGCCGGTGACCCCGGTCATGGCTGTCCATGACTCACCCCCGCCTCGGCCAGCAGCCGAGCCAGCCGGCGCCGACCGCGGTGCACCCGGGCCAGTACCGTGCCCCGCGGGCAGCCCAGCACCTGGGCGGTTTCAGCGGCGGTGTACCCGGCCACGTCCATCAGCACGATGCACACCCGCTGCGGCTCCGGCAACTGGGCCAGGCCGCGGGACACCGCCTGGGCGTCCAGGCCGGCGATTACCACGTCGGCCACGTCATGCGCATGCAGCCCCCCGCCGGCGCGCGTCATGGGCAGCGCGTCCAGCGGCACCCCGATGGGCACCTCCCACGGCCGGCGGCGCCGCCGCCGCGCCTCCGACCGGGCCGCGTTCAGGCAGATCGCGGCCAGCCACGCCCGCGTGCTCCCGCCCCGCCAGGAACCGAACGCGGCATAGGCCCGCAGGTAGGTTTCCTGCACCAGGTCCTCCGGATCCTGGCCATCCCCGGCGGCGCGCCGCGCCACCTGGTACACCGCGTCCAGGTGCGGCAGCGTGGCCTCCAGGAACGCCCGGTGGTCAGCACCCATGGCTCTTCACATCCACCTACGACGCCCGGAACCGCTCCTTGATTGCGCCACGCCCAGGAATCTCACCTTTCCGTGACGGCGCGCTCAGATCCGGTCGCTGCCCGCAGCGGCGAGCCGGACCGCGCAACACCAGCAAACGTGCGCGGCCCACCGGCCGGCCGCATGACTGTCAGCAAGAGAACACTCCCGGCCCAGGCAGCCCAGCAATGAAGACCGCGACCATGTCATCTCCGGAGGCCGGCTCCAGCAGGCGCATTGTCACGTTCTGGTGGCTGCCGGCATGTCAGGCGGGACATGGCACGGAACCCGGTAAGCCAGGTGGCTGTACGTGGTCGTCCCTCACGGGATCCGCGGGCGCACCGTTCCGGGCGGTGCCACCCAGTAGCCGCGCCCGCCCGCGCTCAGCTCCCGCCGGTCTCGGCCCACAGCGACGACCCGTCCGTCGCGGATCACCACCCAGCGCCCCGGGTAGCGTTCCGTCCTGGCTACGAGATCGGGCTCCAGCTCACGGCGCCAGCCGTCAGAGTCCCAGTGCCAGCGAAGCCAGCGGATCGCGGCTGCCGCCGACTCCCGCAGCTTGAGGCTCTTGTCTGATGTGGCCACCGCGGCGACGAGGTCGATCGCCCACTGGCGGTCGAAGAAGTGCAGCGTGCACACGTGGACGACCATCGACCGGACCAGGGCGCTCGGGTCGCGGATGGCGCGCTCGAAGGCCGGCCGCACGTCGGCGGCGCACCCGTTCGGCTTGCAGTTCTCGCAGGTTAGCGTGTGTACGGCCTTACGCCGGACCTGCGGGTGCTCGTCATCGAGGGCACGGGTCAGGGCCGCTGCCGACTCCGGGGTGAGGTCGACCCTGTCGAGCAGCAGGGCGCAGGTCCGGCGTACCCGCCAGCTTTCATGCCGGAGCCCTTCGATAGCCGCGGCGCGGCGCTCGGGCTCCGGTAGCCGCGCCAGGTGATCGCGGCTCACCGCCGCGAGGCCGGTGTCCGCGAGCTGGCCCAGGAGGCTGCGCGTGCGGTCGCTGACGGCCAGTTCGCCCGCGTCCCGCCGAGCGGCCAGCGCGGTCCGCGCCTCGGTGTAGCGCTCGCCGGTGTCCTGCATCCTTGCGCGCACGAGGCGCTTGAAGTCGTGATCTTTGGCCATGACGGCTCCCGCGGCGTGACGCGTCCCCCAGCAACGCGGCACCGCTGGTCCGCCGGTATGCCCGGCCCGGAAGTGTTCCTCCCTTCGCACCGCCTCCGGAGCTGGGGTCCGCTGGAGAGGTGCTCGGCGTCGGGCCGCGCCA
>WNGE01002234.1_pt1 | contig 42289 bp, 32 predicted proteins | sample 5400651 | NCBI WGS metagenome assembly WNGE01 (sample SAMN13153370, study PRJNA577476) | soil metagenome | isolation source: 60 cm soil or saprolite under grassland replicate 2 | place: USA:California | collected 2016-06-15 | reverse complement strand
GTTCTCGGCGGTCGATTCGACATTGCGACGGAGAAGTCGGAGCGGTTCACGTTCATCCTGTTCTATCGCGGACTGCACTGTCCGATTTGCCGCACGCAGATGGGCGACCTGGAGGCCAAGCTGCCGGAGTTTGCCAAGCGCGGCACGAACGTGGTGGCGGTGTCGTCCGACAGCGCCGAGCGTGCCGAGCGTGCCAAGCGGGAATGGAAGCTTGCGAACCTGCGGGTGGGATATGGCCTCGATCTGCGGGTCGCCCGCGCGTGGGGTCTTTACGTTTCGACCAGCCGCGGCATGACCTCGACCGGCGTCGAGGAGCCGCCGTTGTTTTCCGAGCCGGGCGTATTCCTGGTTCGGCCGGATCGCACGCTGTATTTTGCCAGCGTCCAGAGCATGCCGTTCGCGCGGCCGCATTTTGCCGACATTCTCGGCGCGCTCGACTTCGTGATCGCCAAGAACTACCCGGCGCGCGGCGAGGTAGTGAATCTGCCGGCCGCGGCAGCCTGAGCCGACGACTGAAGCGCATACGCCTGGCGATCAGACCTCGTCGAGCCTGGTCCGGTCCGCTCCAGCGCTTTTGCTGGACCAAATAGGCACCGGCATGGAGCCGCGCCGCTCTGCAGCTCAGTTTCCGCTGTGTGAGCACGAGCGGAACCGCCCTTGCCCTTCATCCAAGACACACCGGCCGTACGTGCTCCAGGCGGCAGGCGGCGCGAACGCAAAACCTGGCCGGACGGCGAGGTGATGGGCTCGGCTGACGTGCCTGTTCGCGTGGTCGTGGCGATGTCCCGCCGATGTCGCGGAAGCGGCGCTGACGCCCATCGACGTCGCTGCCGCTATGATTAGCGTCAACAGTTCGCGTTTCATGGTGGAGATCCTCCTTGGTACCGCAATGTTCTGTGTGGAACGATCCGGCGCGCACCGGACCTCCCGGGCGCCAGAAGGCGACCGGGCTCCACGTTTGGAGGTGCGGATCTCGTGACAGAGATTCCGCACCTATGGCTATTTTCGTGCCGCCGCGCGGGAACGTTACAGATTCACGTAGCTGTGAATACCCCGCCAGCTCGGGACTGAGAGAGGATCACGGCCTGCCAGTGGATCGCACGCTCTGAGACTGCCTGCAGGTGAAGCGAATCTCTCTCGGAGGGGAAAGCAAGTCGGGATGAAAATCAGGATCGTCAATTCGGCGCGCGACCGAAGCCGGCGTCCTTCAGTTTCGCTCTGGCTTTCCAAGTGATGAGGAAGGCGACGGCGGCCGTCGCGGCAAGCCCGATGCCCAAGAACACCCATCGCAGCGGTCCGCCGCCGCCGGCTGCGGAACTGTCCGCGACTGCGCGTCCGAGCACGCCCAGATAGAGATAGAATGCCGTCCCGGGCATGATTCCCACGAACGTCGCGGCGACGTAAGGAGCAAATCCGATCCCGGTGATGCCGAAGACGTAGTTTTGCAGATTGAAGGGGATCAACGGGCTCAGCCGCATCAGCACGACCACTTTCCACCCATCTTCGGTCACGGCGGCGTCCACTGCTTCGAACTTCGGCCATTTCTTGATGAGCCGCTTCAGCCTCTTCCGAAAAAGATAACGGGCGAGCAGGAATGCAAGCGCCGCCCCAATCGTTGCCGAGACAACCACGATCGGGAATGCCCAGAACCCGAACGCAAGGCCGGCGAAGATCGTCATCACCTCGGCCGGCGCCAGCGCGACGACCAACAGAATGTAAGCAACCACAAAGAGGACGATGCCCCACGGGCCAAGATCCCGGATCCAAGCATCCAGCGATTCGATCCAGCCCCTGATCGGCAGGACGAACCAGCCGACCACCACCGCAATCAACAGGATTGCGAGGGCCGCCCAAACCAGCGCCCGCCGATCGACGCCCGCAGTCCTGGACATGCCTGCCCTCCGATCCCGGCTCATTCGAGCAGCACCTGGAGCACGTCCCGTCCCCGTTTTGTCAGCACGCGGCGTTTTGGTCACCAAATTGGTCGCGAACTCGGTCCACCCCCAGGCGCGCTTGTCGGAATGGCTCAAGGTCGTGGATCATTGATCGCGGCAAGTTCACGCGAAAAGGCCGCCCGTGTTTCCGGCGAGCGGCCTTGTCGATCCGACGCTTGGCTATCCTGCGCGGGGTCCGACGAGTTGGCGCCGGAGGTCGAGCACGGAAGGGTACTGCGAGAATCAAGTAGCTGAAGAACCTTTTTTCAGTGGGCAAGGGTCGATTTTCGCCAGACGTGGCATTTGCGCAACGAAGATAATGACGCTAGGTTTGGCCCGTTGATTCGGGTGGGGGTGGCTATGCTGGTTGGGTACAGTTCAGGGTTCAGCTTGCGTCCGAGAAGCCCCAACGCCGCCTAGCGGCGCGCCGAAGGCGCGGGGCTTGAGGGCGAAGGCGCGGATCGAGCAATCATCCATGTTGCCGCGATGCGCCGTTATCTGACACTGTCCGAGAGATCGAGTACCAATTTTTACAGCTGAGCCCCCGAGCAATCGAGCTTCTTTTCGATAATTCACCAAGCACACCTGCTTATTCATTTAGTCCTCCGTAGCGGAAATTCATTAAAACGAGGTGTGACCTCGCTCACATGTATATAATCAGTAACGCCGCCCCTGCTAAGTCGTTGTGGGCTATCGGAAGACGAAATCCTGCCATTGTTGCAGGAAGATCACACAACGTTGCGGAAAGATCACATGGGGCCTTTTCTTGAAGTGTGATGTCGCTCTCTCGTTTCTGAGGCGCGGACGGGGGAACCGGCGGGGCGCTGCGAGGTGCGAAACGTGGGTTGACCGCGGCAAAGCGCCATTAGTTCAATAAATCAATATGATCTGGCGGAGGGGAGTCCGCCCAAGTCGGCAAAAATCCGTAATAATACCAGCCTTTTGCGAAACCGCCGGTCGCCCTGTCCACAATCCGGACAACAAAGCCGATGCCGATTTAGCTGCTGACAGCGTTTTCAACCTCCGCCCCGCTGGCCACGGCACGGCGACCGCAAAATCTTACTGCTCCGGGTTCGACGCGCCAGACCGTGAGAAAATCTCTCGAATGGAAAACTGGGAACCCTAGTCGAGCTCGAAGAAGAAGGCCTCCGCGAAGATTCCGCGACGAAATGCGCAGACGGCAGCGAAGCAGCAAAAGCCCCGATACCTCGAGCCGGCGAGGGTGCTCTTGGCGCCGGCCAGTGTGCAAGATCTTAACAACTCCCGCTAAGTGGGGTGGTACCCTTCCACTTGGTTCAGCAATGGGACGGAAATGTCGCATGACTCGCGATTGTTACTTGCGTACTTGAGTGTCGCCTCCGCGGCTAAGGAGGCATGATATAATGCTCCGCAGCGCTCCGATGGCGGTTCTCTCATCGCGTCTCTCCAGGTCTCCGTGGCCGCGTTGCGCAGTCGCACCAGTTCCGGGCACGGCGTTTGCGCTTCGACCCTGAACTCCGAGCCAGACTATTGCGATCATTGTGAAGGCCGGCACTCCTATCAGCGTCATAGGATATCCTTGCAAGCGTTAGTGCCACTAAATACGCGACAGCATACCCGCAATATTGGCCCATCAAGTACGGCGGATATACGACCACACCGTTTGGGTTGCCTGCGAATGAACGCGGGGTAAATCGGTGTCCACGATCTGGAAGTTCCGCCGCTGCCACATCTCGGAAGAGCTGATCCGCGGTGGAAATGCCCGCTTAGGGAAGCCGACGCCCGTCGGAGCGAAAGTGGACGAAGAAGCGAAAAGGTAGGCGGTCCGAGCAGGACAACGCAGGCGAATCGAGCCATCACTGACGGGATTGTCTTTGATAATGGAATATTCGAAGTAATCGACAGCAAGGAGACGCGTCAGCCTGAGCCGGCCGGGCGGATAGTCTCAGCTCCAGTGGGGTCCTGCCTGCGAGTGCCGTTTAGTTCGTGACGATGCTTGCTGATTTCAAGATAGACTCGCCTACGCACACGATTGATGGCGCCTAACGGTTTGTGTTCCAGCAAGCCGTTCCAAGGACTGAACGATAGATTTTCGCAAAAGGTGCCCCGCTCGGCACACATTAGATTTTGTGCGGGAATGATGATCTTCGCGACATGTTCAGGCTTAGACACGGTTTCGTCCCATACAATAGTGGTATCCTCGATCGGAGTGCGTTGGTCATCGACATATCTTTGGACAAAAAAATCAAAACAAACATCCCGCGCGAACAACGTCTTATTCATTTCGGCTTTCAAGGAGAACTTTGGACTAAAAAACGTTTTCAATCGACGAAGGAAATTGGCTGACTCTGGGGAGCTAGGCTTCGCAGTATACTTGACCGCGAATCTTGCACCTGGCGGCACTCCAAGCCGATAAGGCGTCATCGACCAATACTGATGAAATAGCGGATTGGTGATTAGTGTCAGGTTGACCTTGATGGCAATCCAAATTTCTTTGCCTCTCAGTTTCAACACCGACAGGTATTGCGCGACGGTGCCGCCGCTCAGAAATTTTTCTAGAACGTCCTTGTATCGTATTAGATCATCGACAAAGAATCCTGGACTGCTGATCAATATGAAGTCTTGCGTTTTCTTTTCTTCATCTCTTTCATTGTCGAGGAGCTTGGGACCTTGGACATCCATCAGCTTGATAGCCATGCCGCGGGCGTCTGGAAATCGTGAATTCTGGCGCTCGGAGTTCCCGTTTGAGAACCTTATCCAAGCGTTATATCTTCGGCCGCCTTCCTTGAATACGCCTAGCTGCAATTCCTCCTTAAGCCCGTCGTCGATATGAAAGATGGCCCGTACACATCCATTATCTTTGGCGTGAGCATCGCGCAGGGCCGGCCGACGCCCCTGGCGATACCGCCGGTCAATGAACTCCTTGATGACCTCTATGGTCTCATTGGTGAGCTTGTCCTCAACTGTTTTTTGCGCTCCATAGTAGGCTTCCCCTAATTCGATGTCGATTGCGTCGTCGGTTGCTGGCTGAACTGTCATGACGGAGCCCGCGCGCGTAAAGTCCGTTGCATATGAACCAAGTCAGGGACAAAGTTTTATTCGCAGCGTGGTTTATCCAGTGGCTTCCAAGAGGGCTTTTGCCCGCTCTAGGTCGGTGCTCACAATGCCCTCATCAAAGCCGGCGCAAAGTGGCGTAAGACGGTTATGGGCCCGCAAATCTTTGCCCTGGGTATGCCACAAAGCTGCGAGGGCGTTGACGGCGCGTAGTTGCCAAAGGCGCGCCCCTTGTCGCTCGGCGACTGTGATCGCCTTTTCATAGCTGGCTTCGGCCGCCACGGGGGGCTCATTGCGACCGAGTAACAGGTCGCCGCGAAGGCGATGGAATTCGGCTTCATACCAGCGCCCGGTGGTACCGCTCAAGGCTGCTAAGGTCCCATCAACCAGCTGCGCGGCATCATGCAACTGCCCCGTCTTCATCAGGGCCTGAGCTAGGAGGTAGCGGGCGAACTGAACCCAGGTGAGGGCTCCGGTGACCTCCAGGGCTTCCATGCTGTGACGAATTTCAGCAACCCCCCGCTCGGGATCGCCAAGCTGGGCCTCTGTCCAACCGTGCATCATGCCGCCGCCGGCTCGCCAAAGCGGAAACCCGTGCTCCACAGAAAGCGCAATCGCGCGCTCCGCTATGGGTCTGGCTGCGTCAGCCTTGTTGCATAGGACATAGGCGCCGGCCAAAAAAGCGAGCACGTACGCCAGGCTGTGCGGATGACGCAGATGCTCGGCATACGCCACTGCATCGTGGCCCAGTGCCAACCCCCCGTTAACATCACCGAGCAGGACGGAGGCGAGCGCCAGATACACCTGGGCTGTCGCTTTCTGATCCTGCGAAAAGACCATCGCGAGGGGACCTTGCGGGGCTGCATCGTAGAGCTCGATCGCCGCTGTAAGATGTTCGCAAGCGGCTGACAGCTCGCCGACATAGAACAGTGACGTGCCAAGCGCGCGATGGCCCATTAACCGTTGCATCGCGTCGTCGGGCCGGTCGGTGCCCTGCAGCAAGCCTCGGGAGAGGGTCTGAGCATGCTCGAATTCCTCGCGCATCAAGTGGACGCCGATCATTCCACTGATAACCGTGGTCGCCTGCGGCCAACCCTCAAATTTGTGGCACAATTCGAGAGCGCGCTCGAATGCCTGACTCGTCTCAGCAGCTCCAAATCCCTTCACGGCAATCAGAACATTCCCCAATGCGTGTTGCAGCTGCAGTTCAAGTTCATCGCGTTTGGAACTCGCAGGCATTTCTAGCAGCAGCTTGACCGCCATCTGCAAATGAATGCTGGCCTCGACGAATGCAAATCGCTCACTGGCCTGCCGACCCGCTTTCATCCAATAGTCGATCGCCGGCTTGATCTGTCCGGCCTGCGTGTAGTGGTGCGCAATGATTTCGGGCACAGCCTTGCCCATATCGGTAAGATTGCCGCAAAGCACCTCAGCGGCCTTGGCATGGAACGTCCGCCGCTCGTCGCGCAGGAGGCTGGCGTAGGCTTCGTCCTGTACAAGTGCATGCTTGAAGGTGAATTGATTCGTCTCGCCGCTTCGAAACAGGAGGCCGGATTCAAGCAGTCGGTCGACCGCAACGTGCACGTCGCGTTCCGGCAAGCCGGCAACCGCTTTCAGCAGTTCCAGCGAGAATTCGCGACCAACTACGGCGGCAACCTGCGCGACTCTCTTCATCGGTGTAGCTAAATCGAGCCGAGCCATCAGAGATTCATGAAGGGTATCCGGCACGGTGAGCATCGACGCGAAGTCGAGCAAACGGGCGGCCTCTGTGGATCTGCGGTCCGCGGCCTCCAGCACTGCCTTGGTTATCTCCTCGATGAAGAGCGGCACGCCGTCGGCCTTTGTCACGATTTGTTCAATGATGTTCCGCGGCAGCAGCGTTTCCATGGCAAGCGACTCGACCATCGAGACGACCTCCTTCCGGTCGAGGCGATTGATTGCCAGCGTCGTCGTATGCAATTGATCAGTCCAGGACAATTCGAATTCGGGACGAACCAGTATGACGGCCAGCATTCGCCAGTTCGCGACTTGCGCTCGGATACTTTCTAGCAGCTCTAAGGAGGTGGGGTCGATCCAATGCACATCCTCGAAAACAAGCAGCACCGGCTGCTGTTTCGTCTGGGCTTCGAGTAAGGCCAAAATGGCGGCAAACGTGCGATTCTTTTGCTGTTGTGGCGCGAGCTCAAGGGGAGGATAGCGAGCCCCGGTCGGGATCGATAGTAATGCGGCCAGTAAGGAGACGATCTCGTCGTTTTTTCCCATGAGCTGCTCAACCAGCTCTTCCAATCGGTCGAGCTTGATCGAAGGCACCGTCTCTGGGACTATAACGGCCGCGCGTTCCAAAAGATGAATGAAGGGATACAACGAGCTGCTCGTGTGGTAGGACGAGCATTGCAAAGAGATCAGGCGATAAGTTTGGACCAACAGGCGTTGCCGGAGCGCCATAATGAGGCGCGATTTTCCAATTCCGGGCTCCCCGGAAATTATCGTAACCCAGCCGTGACCACTTGCCGCCCGCAGATACTGTTCATGCAGCAGGCTCACTTCGGTGTTGCGGCCGACAAGCGGGGTCAGATGGGCGGATTGGCGGGCCTCGAATCGAGTTGCAATCAGGCCGGGCCTCACCACCCGCCACACGCGGACCTGGTGTTCAAACCCCTTGATGCTGTGCTCGCCGAGATCCGCGAGTTCGAACAAATCGCCCAGCAATCGCCGCGTTCTTGGCGCAACCAGTATCTGGTTCGCGCCGGCCAGCGCTTGGAGACGAGCTGCCAAATTCGGCGCTTCGCCAACGAGCGCGAATTCGCGGGCCGAACCGTGGCCGATGAGATCACCGACGACCACGAGGCCGGTCGCAATGCCGACCCTTGCTTCAATTCTTTGCCCCACGCGCGTGGAAAATGCCGAGAGGGATTCTAGCATTTGCAAGGCCGCTTTGACGGCGCGCTCAGCCTCGTCCTCGTGTGCCTTTGGAAACCCGAAATAGACAAGCATGCCGTCGCCGGAAAACCTGGCGATGTGCCCCTCATAGCGCTGGATGGCATCGCTGCAGCAGCTTTGGAATTCGTGTAAGATTTCTCGCAAATCCTCAGGATCGAGCTGCGCCGACAGAGCAGTTGAACCCACCAGGTCGCAGAAAAGAACTGTGAGGTGTCGCCGCTCGGGCGTGATATTTGCGTCAGGGTTGGGTTGTCCACTGTCCCGGGCTGCGATCGAGGGCTGTTGCAGCGAAGAGCAATATCCCGGTATCGCTCTGAAGAGCTTCTTGCGGTGACCAAGGGAAACGCCCATTGCCGCAAGATCCTCGTCAGTCAGATCTGCAAGGGCCTCGCGATCAATATCGTTCTTAGCAAATACGTCGGCATAACGGCCGAGTCCGAGGTCCTCAAGCCACTGCCGCAAATCCGTCATCTTGCGGACAAGCGGATCATTTCCGCTCCCTCTGCTCCGGACGGTCCGAATCTACGGCCTGGCCTGAACATCTGCAAGGATCAGGCGATAGTAGGCGATAAGCAAAATAATGGCCACCCCGAAAGGCCACATCGCCAGGGGGCGAAACGCCTGTCCGGACGCCATGAAAACGACCGTCATAAGAAAGTTGATGGCGATGCTGGACCAGTTCGACCAGCGATAGAACAGCGGATTGCGCAGGCCCGGCAGATAGACCAGATTGAGGCCGATCCAGGTTGCTGAGAAGATGCGGGGCCACGCGTCCTGAAAGGGACCGGATTGTTGCAGCACCCGGGCAAAACTCGCTGGCGCGAGCAGGCACCAAAGGCCAATTAGCAAATTCACGACAATGGTTGTGCCGAAAAGCCAGCGGTAGGTGCGCAGACGACCTGCGGCTTGAGTCATGGTCCAGGACAGCGTCTGTTCCTTGATCACGAAACGCTCTCCGTATGCAAATCCTGCGTAGTTGATGCACTTGGACAGCGGAGGCTGTGGTGCCATACCGCTTGCAGCAGCGCCGTGACGAAGGCTTGCGCCGGACACCCGTTCCAATGGTCACGCATGAAAATCATCTCGGCATCGGGTGCGCGGGGCATGGCTTTATCGAGCTGCATCATGACGAGCGTGCCGGGTTTGAGTTCCTTGGCGCTTAAAGGGGTACTGAGTGCGGCCTCGACGGTCCTTAGAATCTGTTTGGGCGCCGCGAGACTGCGCGCGAGCACCGCATCGTCCGAAAGCGAGGTCGCTTCCGGTATGGCCCGCAGCAGCCGCATGCGCCCTAGCGCATGCGCAATTCCGTGCGCCCCGATTGCGGTTGCGTGCATCGTCCAGCGGTCCTGCTCCGCTCGCTTGCGCAAAAGATCGAAAGCGCGGCGCAATTGTCCAGTTACCCGCCAGACAATTTGCACCGGCGAAAATCCATTCCGAAAGCGGTCGACAAGCACCGCTGTGTCCCAGCTTGCGCGGTCGGCCTTATATGAGGGATCGAATAATTGCCCTACCGTCTCCTGAACGGTAATGCCCATGTCCTCGTAACTTCCGCGGCCACCCACAAAAGCCGAGAGCGCATCAAGCTGTTGGTCGATCCACAGGGCGTGACCTTGGGTCGGATCGAGCGCGGTTGCGAGCTCGCGCTGGCGCTTGGCGCGATCTTTATCGGCGCGCGGCAACAGAGAGGGTAGCAGGCGACCCTCGATTTCGAACCAGCGCCTGATGCGCTCAACGATCAACCGGTTGACCAACGGTCCGCGCGGAATAAAGCGCCGATCGATGAGCGGCTCATCATCAAGCGCCCGGATCTCGGAGGGCTCGCTCACCAGCACGACGTCCAAGACCCACGGCACTCGGATGCGCGTCGCCATGGCTCAGCTCCCCGATCTTGGCCAGGGAAAAAAACTATTGCGCACGTTGGCGAGTATCGGCGCGAGTGACGGAGCGTGCCGCAGCAGTACCTCGCGCATGCCGTTGCTTTCGACCCAATCTATGCCGACCGGCGTGTAGACCTCAGGCGTGTAGTCGATCGTCAAGAATCGATCGCTCTTGATCCGCCGGGCCGCCATTACGATGAAAATGCGGAACGCCGTGTCGGAAATGGCAAATCCAGGTGGCCGTGTTTCGGCGAGCGTCCCGGTGAGTAGGTCGACCCGCTCCACGTTACGATAGACAGTCTTTAGCTCGCGCTGCCACGTGGGATTGTCGGTAAGCTCCTCGAAGGTCGCGGGTACGCTCATTCGTAGCATGCGTCTGAATGCGCAGTAACGAGGGACGCCACGCTCGCGATCTCGCAGGATGTCGGTTGCCGCAACGTCGGTGAGCATTCCTTGATTGATATTGGCTGGTAGCTTGCGCAGGTGGACCGGATAGTTGTGGAGTTCGGGAAGTCCGCAATAGCTGGTGCCCAACGAGTAGAGAACATCGTCGAACGGCACCGATTGATGCAGGCGAGTCGTGCCGCCCGCGAACAAATCAGCAAGCGTACGGGCCAGCACTTCCTGGTCGTCGATGTGCCGCCGGAATGAAAACGCGTCCGGGATGAGAGAGTGCAGGCGATAGACGGCGACAAACTCCTCGGTGACCGCGTAAGGCGCGGAATGGTGCTCCTGTGGCGAACCGGGGATACCGTCGAGGAGCTCGTTGTGCCACCTTCGCCCGAACGCCTTGCAATAGGCTTCCCCGAGCGCGCCCCACCATTCGCCCCGCATGGCGTATTGCAGGGTCGCGCTTTGCAGCAAGGCAGGAGACCATTCGGTCGCGTGTATCTTGACGATCAACGCCGCATTGATGAGCCTCGCTTTTTGGAACAGCCACTCGCCATCCTTGTCCGGATACTCGAGATGCAAGCGGTCGACGATTGCGTTGTGCTCCCGTGCGAACAGCGTATGCATAGCGGAAAGTCCGATCCACCAATTCGCGTTTACGGCCGCGAGTTCCTGAGCAGGGTCGCTGTTGGGCGGGTTGGGATCGAGAGGCAAATGGCCGGTCGGATCGAGATACAATGTGCCGTCAGGCCGCAATCCGGGATCGGTCCGAACCTCGGTTTGCTTGCCGAGACACGAGCCATACATTTGCGAGCCGTCCCACCAATGCGTGACAACGTTCCTGTAGGTCGCCGGCCGCCCAGCGTCCTTCGGGCACCGCCGCGGATCTAGGCGCGTGCGATTGATCTTCATCTCTGGATCCGGCCAGTCATCGCCGGCCGGTACCGGAAAACGATGCGGATGCGCGGTCGTGTCGTTGAGGCCATGACTGAACCAGTCATGAACCATGAACTGCAACCAAGCCGGCAGCAGCACGTTCAGCGTGGTTGCTGGCACAAACTCGCGGCGTGCCAGGAGGTCACGGCTGATTCGGCGAGGATTGGGTTCATAAATCCCGGGCGAAATTTCGCCGAACGTCAATGGCAGCGGCGCGTTACGCCCAAAGCGCGTTTCCGCCCTGCCCATCCAGACCTTTGATAGGTCGTTGAAGCTTCCATCGGCGGTCCGGCAATGCCGAACGTCGAAGCTGGCCGGTTCCACGCTGGGATCTTCCGGCGCCGTCTCCGTGGCAAAGACGTTTTGCCACCGCAAGTCACTGCGTAGACAGAGCAGATTCGCTACGGCTAAGGGAAACGGCAATTGATACCACACACAGAAATGGTTGATGGCTCGAAAAATGGCGGTAGCCGTTCGCTCAAACAAACTGAGTGCCATTTGCTTCCCCGATTTGACCGACCCTGTGACCCGACCCACGCTGCCGCCCCCCTGTCAATTGCATCAGGTCAGTTGACTAGTGGAAACGTATCACACATGGTAGCATTATCTATATGGTCGTGGCGCGGCCGAGAACCGATTCCACGAGCTTTGTCTGTTGGACAAAGGCGATATGTAGCGCGCAATCGCGCCAAACTGTGTGATGTGGCTTACACCGCGGTTTGGAAACCTCGGCTACTTTGCAAAGGACAACGCGAGAAGAATGGGAGGCGCACGACCTACAGTTCCTGACGCGGAGGGCCCCACGCCCTTGCCGAATCCATTTTCGTAGGGTTTTTCGGCCGTGCTTTCAGCGGGCGAGATCCAACATGGCTGACGCAGACTACATCATCATCGGTTCCGGAGCGGGCGGCGGCCCACTGGCTGCGAACCTCGCCCAGCACGGGTTCAAGGTTCTCCTCATCGAGGCGGGGGGCGACCTGATGGACACGGATGACCAGGGCCGCCTCCTCTATTCCGCTCCGGTATTCCACGGCCTCTGCAGCGAGGACGAAAGGTGCAGCTGGGATTATTTCGTACACCATTACTGCGACCCCACTCGCGAGAAGCGCGATAGCAAATACGATCCAAAGGGCGGGGGAATTTGGTATCCGCGTGTCGGAGCGCTCGGCGGGTGCACAGTGCACAACGCGATGATCACAGTCACGCCACAAGCGATCGACTGGGACATGATTGCCCATCTGACAGGAGATTGGAGCTGGGGCGCCGACAACATGTACAAATATTTCACGCGCCTCGAACGCTGCAGATATAAGTCACCGCCCTGGACCTTCGGTTATCTTCTGGACCGTTTGTTCACCTCCGCGGTAGGGCTGCTGACAGGCTCGAAAACCTGGATGAAGTGGTCATCTGGGCATGGGTTCAAGGGATGGCTGTCTACAGATAGACCGAACGCGAAGCTTGTGCTCCCCGATTGGCAGATCATCAAAATATTGTTCAACACCGTCTGGATTTGCGTCTGGCTGGGGTTGGTACGGTTTTCCCGGCTCCTGCGAGCATTCGACGCCAACGATATTCGCAATTCGGAGGAAGGCCCGGAGGGTTTGGTGCTCACGACGCTGTCGACCCAAAACGGAAAACGCCAAGGTCCGCGGGAGTATCTGATGCGCACCCTCCGCGAACAGCCGGGTAATTTGACCATCATGTTGAATACGTTGGCGACTAAAGTCGTTTTTGAAGGCAAGCGGGCTGTCGGGGTCCAGGTGCTGAGAGGCGAGAGAGACGAAGCGCTCTATGAAGCGTCTCCGTGCTACCAGCCAAAGGAGCGCGATCCGCTGGAATTCAGAGCGTGTCGTGAAGTCATTGTTGCAGCGGGCGCCTTCAACAGCCCGCAATTGCTAATGTTGTCAGGGGTTGGACCAAGAGAGGACCTAAAAGGTTTAGGAATACCTTGCCTCGTAAATCTTCCAGGCGTCGGTTCGAACCTTCAGGACCGGTATGAAATCGCCGTAGTCAGCGAGTCCGCAAAGCCCTTCGTGCTATTGCCTCCCGAGGCGACATTTGCGCCGCCAGTCAGTCCGAATGCGCCAGCCGACCCTTTTCTCGAACTGTGGGCGCAGGGCAAGGGTCTCTATTGTTCGACCGGATCGCTGATCGCAATTATGAAGCGGTCTCGGCCTGATCTTCAGGAGCCGGACCTCTTTATATTTGGCTTGCCTGGCTTCTTCCGGGGATACAAACGCGGCTACTCCAAAGACTTCGAGCGATTCCGCAACAAATTCACTTGGATCATTCTAAAAGCGTATACAAGTAACACGGCTGGGCGGGTTACGCTGGTTAGCAAAGATCCGACGAAACGTCCATGCGTCAATTTCAATTATTTCGATACGGGCAGTGACGAGTGCCAGCACGATCTTCATGCGCTCGTCGAGGGTGTCAAATTCGTTCGGAAGCTGAACGGCAAAGTGGGGTCACGCTTTGCGAGGGAGTTGGTTCCAGGGTCTAAATACGCCCAAGAAAAGGAATTGATGGAGTTCATCGCCAACGAAGCATGGGGTCACCACGCGTCATGCACCAACAAGATCGGTCCAAGTACAGACTCTATGGCGGTATTGGACAGCAGGTTTCGAGTGCGCGGAACCGAGTGCCTCCGGGTCGTTGATGCGTCAGTCTTTCCAAAAATTCCCGGGCATTTCATTGTGACCGCAGTCTACATGATCAGTGAAAAGGCGTTCGATGTTATCGTAGAGGATGCTGAAAAAATGCCCTGTTGCCAGGCTAGTGGCTCCACCGAGCTCTCGGACCAGCTGGAATGTGATCGGCATGAAGATGTCACGGCATAGATCGGAGGAAGCCTTGACGCTGACAATTGCCGTGTTGTTGGTGGGTGTCGTGGCCATCGGAATCATCGCCGGAAAGCTTGCAAAATGCAGCGGGGCCGATGTTCGCAAGCGCTTTCTTGAGGTCACCCCCGACTATACTGCGGAGGGGCTGCGAAATTGGGTTATGCACTATCCGTCGCAGGCACGTCGTTACGCGTTTCCGGTGCTGTTCCCGCTCGACTTGTTGTTCTCGACGACGTTAGCCGGGTTCCTTGCGGTCGCGTCGATAGCGGCATGCCAAACCCTGCATTGGGCTCGGGGATGGCTTTGGGTGTTCGCAATCTTTCCTGTTCTCTATGGTGTGTGCGATATCGTCGAGAACATATTACTTGCACGCCTCATGTTCAGGCCAACGACGGTCACCGATGGATCCGTTGCGCTCGCACAAACGGTTACGCGTCTAAAATTTACTGCCGTTACCATCGGTGTGTTGCAGCTCATCGTCTTGCTCGTGTCTTGGCTCTTGGGGACTCTAGTTCATGAGCTGCGCTGAATCGCAAGTTCCTTACGACATCACGGCGCGCTGGAAGCCTGACGCATCGAAATCTTGGTCACGGAGCCAACGCGATCAATAGGGGATCTCCAATGTCGAAACGGTCTTTTTTTGCCTGTTTCGGAAGTATGACTTGGCGAGCACCACGCGTACTTTGGGTATGTCGCGTTCCGGCGATCAGTGCCCTCGGAGGCGGCCTGTTCGTCGCCTCGCTCGCGCAGACGCGGGATATGTTTGCTGACCTTGGCTTGGCATGGGGGTACTGGGCCTTATTCTTCCTGATCACTTTGGGTTGGGCATGGATCGTGCATTGGGCCGGGCGCCACGTGTTGCGTCTGGATGACTGGGTGCCCGAGGCCCACGTGCCTGGTGGAATTTCGCCTCAGCGTCGGGCGGACCTGCAAGAGATCTACAAGTGTGCGGCGATCGCGATTCCGCGATTGCTTGGGGTTGCGGTATTTGTCTTTATGGCTATCGCCATGGTGCGCGCCTATCGCAATCTCGAACCTGCACAGGCATTGCCGGAAGTAGATCGCGCACTGAGACTGCTATTCGTTCTTATCGCAGTGACTATCATCCTTGGGGCGACATTCTTTTTCCTGGTCTGGCGGCGGAGAAGGATCAACATTTGGCTAAACCAAGCCATGGAAGGGAAACGACAACATTGGCCGCTGACAGACGGGCCCTTGCTGACGGGCGAAGAAGCGATTTTCCTCGATTTTCGCCGTCTCAGAACCAATTTTTCTGCCGCTGCGGCGGAACGCACAGCGTGGGTCGATGTAATCATCTTCGCGATCGCGATCGCCGTTACGGTGCTCTTTTTGTTTTCATTGGTGCTCCCACATTCCATCGCATCGGTTTTGCCGCGCGCGGTGTTCGTTCCGTTCGTGCTTGGCAGCAGCATTCTGTTATTTACCGAAATCGGTGCCTATGCGATGCGGTGGCGTGCGCCTTTGTTGTTGCTGTTCATCGTAGCCGGCGGCATTCTGGAATTCTTGGTGGGCCAATTCCATGATGTCCGTTGGGTCGAGCGCGCGGGCGGCCATCGCCAGATCAGTATCCAAGAGGCGGTCAAGCAGTGGCAGTTCGCCAATGAATGTCCGGATATAAAGAACTGTCCACGACCGATCATCATTGCCGGATCGGGGGGCGGCAGTCGCGCAGCCTTCATGACCGCGACAGTCGTCGGCGCCATCCTGGACCTGAGCAATCCCTCGAGTGCCGACTTTAGAGACGTGCGCAAACGCATTTTCGCTCTATCGACGGTTTCCGGCAGTTCCGTCGCAGCCGCGGTTATCACCGCAGCGCTCCGCGACGCAGAAGAGGTCGGTTCACCCGACCGGCCACCATGCCAAAAGGGGCCGGTGGATTTTGCATGGTTCGCCGCGTCAGAAAACAATTCGGAAACCGCATCTTGGCGCGATTGTCTGCAAAAAATCTTGGCTGGTGATCTGCTGTCGCCTGTGCTGGTCGGTCTCATCTATCGCGACACCTTTCCGATGGGGAACCCGGTTACCGGACAGCCCTGGTGGAGCGATCGCGCGGTTCTGCTCGAACAGGCTTTGGAACGACGTTACAAGCGCGTAGTTACCGGCGCTGCCGGTATTTGCGCGGAAGAAGATACTAGGCCGACAGGTTTGTGCCGGCATTTTGGCTATCATCCTGTCCCATCAGACATCCACGTTTGGCACCCTCTCGTATTCATCAACGGAACATCGGTTGAAACAGGACAGCGTATCATAGCGAGCGAGGTGGCTGCCGCCTCGCCACGCCCGAAGAGTCAAAAATCCTTATTCCCGCTGGCCTATGACCTGTGTGAAATTAGGTCTGCCGGCCCATGCACCGGGGCTGAAACAAAATCAGACGTCATGCTCTCGACCGCGTTCACGATGAGCGCGCGTTTTCCGATAATTTCGCCCCACGGCATCTTGCGGGCACGCGTGAAAAACACGTACCGGATTGTCGATCGAATCGTCGATGGCGGTTATTTCGAAAACGACGGCCTTGCGACCGGAGCTGACGTCGCCGACGCTCTGAAAGAATTTGGCCTCCACCCATTGATCATCCTCATCACCAATGATCCGGAGCCCGAAGAGAACGGATCGCTTCCGCCTCCGCGGATGAAGCAATCCGATCAACCCGACCTGCTGCTTCCGCGAGCGGAGGATAGTTCACTATTTGAAGATTACACTGTGATCGGCCGCGCACTCTTTGCCACGCGCTCGGGACATGAGAATGGGGATGTGGAATATGCCAAATCGGTCGTCGGGCGCGATCAGCTTTTTCATGTTACCGTGCGGAATCTCCAATCGATAGACGGCAGCTTATGCCGAAAGTCTCTGGTTGCCGGTGTCCGCGGTGCGAAGATCACGGCCGCTATGCAGGACGTCTCACTGAGTTGGTGGATGTCGCAGCCGGAACAGGCCTTTTTGGATTACCAGCTGTGCGACAAAGGTAATAGCGATCAGATCATCACGGCACTTCGAGCGAGCGTTTCCACGAGCCTATCGGAAAAGTGAGTGACGTTTCGGGACGGCTGCCGTCCGAGTGTGCCATGATCGAGCTGCATCCGGAACAGAATCCTGCTTGACTTGCGCGCGAATCAAAGGCCGCCACAGACCGCCTAACAGCCACAGATCCTATTCTTGGAACCTGTCGGCTCCGTATTGTTGTAGGGGCTGTTGAGGAGCTTGGCGGCAGTCAGCTTCGGCAGATGGATTAGACATAAGCCCATTAATTATTATAAGATCTCTTCGAGGAACATGATCCGTCTTCATACCTGGAATAAGGATGCCATTGGTGCTCAGCTGTTGAGGCGGCACGGCTTCCTTCCCCATGCTCAGGCCCCGATTCCGGCATTATCATTGATGAATTGTGGCAATGTCAGATTTTTCTCGACGCCTGTTTGGGACGGAATGAGTTCCGATTGACGAGTGTCTAAATCGAAGAACAATTCGGGTTCACGCCTCCGCAGCGAAAGGAGGTTCCGCAATGTCATCCAATCTATACTGCAGGCTTTCATCTCTTGGAGCACTGCTTTGTACGCTCGCTCAGTAGCCAAGGTTTGTTCATCATGCCGGTCGATGAATGCGCTTCTTTGTTCGCGTCGGACTTCCTGCAGCTTCGTCTCGTACAGAGCCTTAGCGTCGAAGAGAACGAATTCCCAGGCGGCAGCGTTCTTCGGCTTTACACCAGGTCTTCGGTCCCGGCGCTTCAGCCTGATCAGGTACGCGCGTAAGGTCCTGGTCAATGGCGTGTCGGGATTTCTTTCCAGCACAAACGCCACTTGTTCCGGCGTAAGGCGGTCGGTATCCGCCAAGACCGCTTCGGCCCACTCGAAGCTGCCGGCCTCATAGGTGCATACGTTAGGGTTCCTTGCCCTGCGAAGTGCGCTCATCGCGATCCCCTTCTGGTCCCTAAACTAGAACTGGATCGTCGCGCGGTGCCCCTCACCAAAAACTTAAGCGCCCGCGCCCGAGCGAGGGGGTGAGGGGTCCTCGTCGCAGTTCTGGTTAAAGCATCGATGAGGGCCCAGCGCAGACGACTTGCCCCAAAAGTCAGAGCGGGGCCATACCGGGACGGAGTGTAGCTCTGATAATTGAATATTACCGGAGGTAATCCCCTTCCACAGTAAACGCGTAGCTGCAGGATGGGCAGGATCTGGATTGACGCTGCATCCGCAGCCGCATTTGATCGCATTACGACCCTGGCCGGCACAATTCGACCTTGCGCTGCGCCAGGCGCCGACGAAGTAAGGGTTCAGGGAGGTTTCCATGAGTTGCACAGTCGTATCGCGGCCGCTGGGCGCGTCGGTGCTGGGCGGGCTGCTAGGCATCGCGGCATTGACCGGGCTGCCGGTCGCCCAACCGATGCAGGAGATCACTTTCTTCGTCGTCAACAACCTGTTCAGCACGCCGGCATTCGTCGGCGTCGAAAACGGTTATTGGGCGCAGCAGGGACTCAACGTGAAGCTCAAGCTCACCAGCAGCGGACGGCAGGTAACCCAGGCGCTGCAGGCTGGGGAGGCGCAATTCGGCCATGCGGCGTTCAGCACCACGATCGCCTCGGCGCGCGCCAGCGGCAACATGCTCAAGGGCGTCATCCCCTATTACAACGCAGCCGAATACGTGGCGAAGGCGGGCGGGCGGGCGCTTGTCGGCCGCAAGGATCGCGGAATCGACGCGGCCAACCCGAAGTCGATGGAAAGCAAAAAGATTGCGCATCTCAGCGGCAGCACGAACGAAGTCTACATGCGCGAGTGGTTCAAGAAGAACGGCGCGGACATCAGCAAGTCGCAATTGGTCAGCGTGCCCGTGGAGAACATGCCGATCACAATCGTGCAGGGCCAGGTCGACGCGATCGCGCCGTGGGAGCCCTATACCGCGCAGGCGATTCGCGAGCTCGGCGCGAATGCGGTCGTGGTGAGCCGCGGCGAGGCGGGGCTGGTCAGCGATCTCATCGGCGTGGTCGCGCACGAGGACTGGATCAAGCAGAACTCCGGCCTGATCGAGAAATTTTCCGTCGGTATCGCTCAGGCAGCGCAATTCATCCGCAAGACTCCCAGAGAGGCGGCCGAGATCGACACCCGCTATCTCGACGGCCTCAACCCCGCCGACGCCATGGAGGGAATCAAATTCCTGCAATGGGACCCGCGCATCTCGGTGTGCACGGCGCACGGTCTGGTGCTGACGGGCAATGACATGGTCAAGGCCGGGCTCATCAAGATGTCGAAGCCGTTCGTGCCGACCGACTTCTATGATGACAGCGTGCTCAAGCGCGTGATGGACAAGTATCCGGAGCTGTTCTCCGACCTCTCTCCGCTGCCAAAAGCGCTTGCCGAATGCAAGGGCAAGCTGGACTGAACCCGCCGCACGTGGCGCGGCGCGCCGCGGCGCCGCCCGAGATCGGATGAAGACGATGGCAGCATCGGGCCCGCGCGAGAAAATCGTCGTTGCCGGGTTCCGGCATTTCTTCGACACGGCTGACGGGCCGGTTCAGGCGACCGACAAGGTCGATCTGTCGATCCGGGCCGGCGAGTTCGTCACCTTGGTGGGTCCCAGCGGCTGCGGCAAGACGACGCTGTTGAAGGCGATCGCCGGATTTATCCGGCCCACGGAGGGGATCATCCTTTGCGACGGCAAGCCGGTACGCGGCCCCGGCCGCGACCGGGGCGTCGTGTTCCAGGAGCTCGCCATCCTGCCATGGCGAACCGTGCGCCGGAACATCGCCCACAGCCTCGAGATCGCCCGCCTGCCGCGCGTCGAGCGCGAGCGCACGGTCAGGCGGCTGATCACGCTCATGGGGCTCTCCGGCTTCGAGGACCGCTATCCCCATGAGCTGTCGGGCGGCATGCGTCAGCGGGTCGCCGTGGCGCGTACCTGGGCGGCCGATCCGGACGTGATCCTGATGGACGAGCCGTTCGCCGCCGTCGATGCAATGACCCGACTGACCCTGCAGGAAGAGCTCACCCGCTTGTGCGCCGGGACGGGGAAGACCGTGCTGTTCATCACCCACAGCGTCGACGAGGCGGTGTTTCTCGGCGACCGTGTTCTGGTGATGACGCAGCGCCCCGGCAGGATCAAGGCGGAGATCGAGGTGAAAAGACCTGGCTCGGCGAGCCGCAACTGGGAATCGTTCATGGCCGATCCACAGATGCAGGGGATCGCCGAGCAGGTCCTGCGCCTGGTGCGCGCCGAACGCGGCGTGGAGGCGGGCGAGGGTGCCGCGGCCGAGAGCGACGGATGAGTGCGACAGCGCCCGCCCAGGTGCCGATTGTCGGCGCGATTCGGGTCGCAGCGCCGCATGTCTTGCTCGGCCTCAAGATCCTGCTGCCGTTTGCGGCGCTCGTAGCGGTCTGGTGGGCGATAAAGATCGGCGCCAATCTCTCCGACGAGGTGTTGGTATCGCCGCCGCGCGTCTGGGCGGCGTTCGCGAACCTCGTCTCCCATGGCGTGCTCGCCGAGTATGCCAGCACCAGCTTGCGGATAATCGGGCTGTCCGCGCTGCTGTCGATGCTGGTCGGCGTGCCGGTCGGGTTCGCCGTCGGCGTCAATCGCTATGCCGCCCGCGCGCTCGAAGGATTCCTGCGTTTCCTGCAGGGCGTGTCCGGCATCGCCTGGCTGCCGCTCGCCATCATCTGGTTCGGGTTCACCCACACGACGACGCTCGTCATCGTGATTTACACGCTCATCGTGCCGATCATCTTCAACACGATGGTGGGGGCGCGCGCGATCCCAGAGAGCTACGTGCTCGCGTTGCGCTCGATGGGCGCCGGCCGGCTGCGGCTCGTGACCGACGTGTATCTGCCGGGCGCGCTGCCCAGCATCGTCGTCGGCTTCAGGCTGGGGATGGGCTACGGCTGGCGCGCGCTGATCGCGGCCGAGATGCTGGTGCGGCAAGGCGGTCTTGGCGATCTCATCTTCGGCGCCCGCACCTTCAATCAGATCGATCGGATCATCGTCGGCATGATCGTGATCGGCTGCATCTACATCATCGTGGACCGCCTGATCGTGCAGCCGATCGAGAACATGACTGTGGCCCAGTGGGGAGTCCTGCGAAAATGACATCCGCGGTGATCGTCCGTCCGCGTCGCGTCGCCCATTGGCGGCACGCGATCTGGCGCATGCTGCCGGCACTGCCGTTCCTCGCCGTGCTCCTCGGCTGGTCGCTTTATTGGTGGGCGGCGCGGCCGAGCGCAGCGACGCTGCCGTCGGTCGGCGCCGTCGTGCAGGTGATCGGCGAGCTCGCCGGCGACGGCCGCTTGACGCAGCACATGCTCGCTAGCCTATGGCGGCTCGTGCTCGGAGCCGGACTCGGCATCATCACCGGGGTCGTGGGCGGGTTCCTGGCCGGGCTTTATCGGCCGCTCGCCGAGTTCCTCAATCCGCTGGTGGTGTTCTTCAGCGCGCTCTCGGGGATCATCTGGCTGCCGCTGATGATCGGTTGGCTCGGGATCGGCACTGCGCTCGCCGTGTTCCTGATCTGGAACACGGTGTTCTTCATCGTGTTCCAGAACACGGTGCTCGGCGTGCAGCTGATCCCTGAGCTGCTCGAGCAGGGCGTGAGCTGCCTCGGGGCCGGGCGGCTGGAGATCATCCGCAGCGTAATCCTCCCCGGCGCGCTGCCGTACGTCCTCACCGGCATCCGCTCGGGTCTCGGCTTCGGCTGGCGCGCGCTGATCGCCGCGGAGCTGGTCGGGGCGCCGAACGGGCTCGGCCAGATGATCTTCAATGCCGCGGAATATCACCGCTCCGACATCATCATTGCGGGCTGCATCATCATCGGCACGATCGCAGTGACCATGGACCGTTGGCTGCTCTATCCGATCGAGCGGCGCACGGTGCAACGCTGGGGCCTGATCGCCGACACCGAGAAGGAAGGCGTGTGATGCGCGCCGCCCGCTCTCTCCCTGGGAAACCGCCGCAGCTCAACGTCGGCGGAGATTGGGGAAGGATCGGTCTCGGCGGCGCGCTGATCGGCGCGGTGCTGTTCGGCCAGCAGCTCCACGGCATGGCAACCGCCCATTCGCGGCTCGATCCGTCGCTGCGGGGAGCGACGACGCCGAGCAACGTCGTCGTGATCCTCGACTTCATGCCGGAGCGGTTCCACAACGAGCGCGTCGCCGAATATGGCGTGTTCGCTGGCCGCGACGGCGCATTGAACCGGATCCGTCTGCGCATGGTGAGCCCACAGAACCTGCGCCGTCTCGCCGAGATTTCCTGGGTGGCACGTATCGAGCCGATGAAGTGACATAATCCAATCCGTTCGGATTGTGAATCTCCTGTGCGGCCGAATTGGGAGCTATGGGCAGCCCAAGCGCTTCCGTTCCCGATTGACGATCGGCGCGAGTCGGACCGAAAATGCCGCCAAATCAATACCTTCCGCGGCCATAACGTGCACGCCGTCCTCGTGAAGCAGCGCAAGGCAGCGCGCGTCCTCGACTGCTGCAAGCGCTCGCTGTTCACTCGTCGCCTCGGCGGCGGCGGCGCGCACGGCGAGCTGAATTTCGGATGGGAGCGCATCGAGCCGGCCGCGGTTCATCAGGAAGAGTGCAACGCCGAAGAAATGCGATGTCAGGCTGACGTGCCGATGGGTCCGGAACAAACCGAAATTGACCAGATTGGTGAGCGGATTTTCTTGCGCATCGACGGCATGCCGCGCGACCGCATCGGCGAGATCCTTAACATCGATGAAAATCGGCTCGAAACCCAGCGCCGCAAAAATTTGCCGATGGAGCGCATTGTCCAGCGTGCGCAGCCGCATGCCGCTGCAATCGTCTGGATGCCGGATCGGACGCAGCCGGTTGGAGACGTGCCGAAAACCGTTGTCCCAGAAACCGAGCACGCGATATCCGGTGCGCGCGTCGACATCGGCGGAAAGTCGCGCACCGAGATCGCCGTCGAGCTTTCGATATAGCTGCTCGCGGTCGGTTGGCGGAAACGGAAGCTCGAGCAGACCCAGCGAAGGAACGCGCCCCGCAAGGTAGCTCGACGCGAAATAACAGGCATCAAGCTCACCTGTGTCGACCAAGGCCGGTAGATCGGTGGCGCGCAATCGTTGCGCGGTGACGTCGGTCACGATCTCAAGAGAGAATGCCGCGCCGAGCCGGCCACGCAGCGCCGACGCAAAGTGCCGAAGCGCCCGGGTATGAACCGAAGCCTCGAACTGATAACCACCGATGCGCAGCCTTGGTCTCGACATGCCCGGCAAGTAGAACGCGCCCGGACAATATGGCAAGGTCAATGGTCGAGGGCCATCATCGCCGCTAAAGTGGGGATCTCGAGCCGCGAAATTGGGTCAATCCGCATTCCGACACGGGAGGCGTCCATCAGGAAGACAGCGAAACGCGTCGGGCTTGCTATCATCGGCGCCGGCCGGGTTGGATTGTTCCGCGGCGAGGTCGCGGCACGGCATCCGCAGGTCGATTGGATCGGGCTTGCGGAGACCAAGCCCGAGCGCGCCAAGGAAGTTGCGCAGAAAATCGGGGGCGATTTCCTCACCGAGGATTTCCGAGAGCTGCTAGAGCGGCCGGAGGTGACCGCGGTCATCATCGCCACCGACGAGCATCTGCACGTCGAGCCGATCCTCGCCGCGACAGAGCGGCGCCTGCCGATGCTGATCGAGAAGCCGTTGGCGACCGAGCTTGCCGCATCCGAGCGGGTGCTGCGCGCCATCGAGGCGGCCCGCGTCGATGCAGTCGTCGGCTACACCCAGCGCTTCCGTCGCCGCTGGCTCGCCGCCAAGGAGAAGATCCGCAGCGGCGCGCTGGGCGACGTGACCCTAGTGACCTCGCGCGCCTTCATCAATCGCCTGGTCGCCATCGACAACTACCAACGCACGTCGACGCCGGAGCAGATCTCGCCGATGGTGATCTCCGGTACCCATGCGCTCGATATCGTCATGTGGATGATGGAGAACAAGACGCCGGTCGAGGCCTATGCCCGCTCGATCGACAAGGTGCTGGGACCGCACTATGGCGGAATTGATGCGACCGCCGGTCTCATCACGTTCGGCGATGGCAGTATCTATCACCTGAGCATCTCCTGGGCGATGCCGGTAACCTGGCCGGCCGCGGTCTACAGTTTGGAGGTCGGCATCGCTGGCACCGACGGGGTGCTGACGATTGACGATACTCATCGCGATATCGTGCTCGCGGTAAGCAAGGCGCAGCAGGAAGGCTATCGGCCGGATCCCTCGCGACTCGTCGACTTCTTGGGAAGCTATCCGCCGGGCGATATCGCGCTGGGTGAGCTGCGCGGCCCGATGCGCGAGGAGACCGAAAGCTGGCTCAACCGCATTTCCTTGGGTCTACCGACGCATGCTGCGACCGCGGCCGAAGCGCATAACCGGCTCATGCTCACCAAGGCGCTCGATCTCTCCGCGCGATTTCGCCGGCCGGTGCCTTTGCCGCTTTCGGCGGCCGAGATTGACGGCATCGCCGAGCTGCGCGAACGCGCCGGCGCGTAGCGGCTGCGTCTTCGGGAGATAACGAATGTCCCGGACGGAGCCGAGTGCCCACGGGTAAAAGGACAGGGTCCGCCACTTTCCATCCGGGCGACTGATCTTTTTTGCGGGACAAGGGATCATGGTTCAGGGCGGGATGCCGGCCCGGAGCCCATGTGCGGGGATTATACCGGGTGACGACTGGAGGCTGAACGGCAGGCCATGGCACCGGGCTTGAATCGCATGGACGGAAGTTGGAGATTTCAATCCTCCGCAGTGTTCGGCACCAACCAGCGATCGAGACAGAACGGATGACCGACCTCCATTCCACCGCACCCGTTTCGGCCGGTGCAGAAGCGCCAGGAACAGGCGTGCGCCATCCAGCGACCTTCGCGCCTGCAACATTCATCCTGTTGCTAGTTCTTTCCGCCTTCGGCGCCATCATCGGTGTCCAATTGATCCTGCAATTGGGCGTCACCCCCAATACCTCGATCATCGGTGCGCTGATCGCGATGCTTCTTGCGCGCGTGCCAATCGCGATCTTTGCCCGCTACCGCTCAATCCATGTGCAGAACCTGGCGCAAAGCGCCATTTCGGCGGCGACCTTCGGGGCGGCGAACAGCCTGTTGCTGCCGATCGGCGTTCCGTTCCTGTTGGGCCGAAGCGATCTCATCCTGCCGATGCTGATCGGCGCCGCGCTCTCGATGCTGCTCGACGCCTATTTGCTCTATCGGATGTTCGACACCCGCGTATTCCCGGCGACAGGCACCTGGCCGCCGGGCGTGGCGGCGGCGGAAGCGATCAAGGCCGGGGACGAGGGCGGCCGCAAGGCGGCACTGCTCGGCGCCGGCATTCTGGTCGGCGTGTTCGGAAGCTGGCTCAAGATCCCCATGTCGGCTTTCGGGGTGGCGTTCATCGGCAATGTCTGGGCGCTGAGCATGTTCGGCGTCGGCTTGCTCATCCGCGGCTACACCCAGCCACTGACCGGAATCGACATCAGCAAATATTACGTGCCGCATGGATTCATGGTGGGCGCCGGGCTCGTTGCGCTGGTGCAGGTGATCGCGACGATCAGCCGGCGAGGCGGCGACGAAGCGGCCGCGGGTCGCAGCGACGCCGAGCTCGGGCGCGCGCTCGGGCTGGGCAGCATCGGCTATCCGGTGATCGCCATCCTCATCGCGACGCTCGGCGGTCTCGCCACGCAAATGTCGGTTCCGATGCTGATCCTGTTCATCATCTATGCCGCCTTCGCGGCGTTCATACACGAGCTGCTGGTCGGCATCGCGGCGATGCATTCCGGCTGGTTCCCGGCCTTCGCGATCGCGCTGATCACGCTGATCATCGGCATTCTCATCGGTTTCCCGCCGATTGCGCTCGGCCTGCTCGTCGGCTTCAGCGCGTCCACCGGGCCGGCGTTTGCCGACATGGGATACGATCTGAGGGCCGGCTTCATCTTGCGCGGATTCGGCAAGGACCCCGGCTTCGAGCTGGAAGGTCGCAGGCAGCAGCTCTATGCGGCCATGCTCGCGTTCCTGATCGCGATCCCCACGGTCTGGTTCGCGCATCCGGGCTATTTCGCCCAAGGGCTGGTTCCCCCCGTCGACAGGGTCTATGTGGCGGCGATCAATGCCGCCGCCTCCCTCGACGTGGCGCGCCTGCTTTGGCTTTGCCATCCCCAGCGCGATCATCCAATGGATCGGCGGGCCGAAGCGCCAGCTCGGCGTGCTGCTTGCGACCGGATTGCTGATCCCCAATCCGCTCGCCGGCTGGGCGGTGCTTGCCGGCATCGCCATTCGCGTCGCCGTGCTCAGGCTGAAAGGAGAACAGGCGACCAATACCATGGAGGTGCTGGCCGCCGGCTTCATTGGCGGCGATGCGCTGTTCGGCTTCTTCGATTCGGTCCTCAAGACGAAACCTCCGGTCGGCAAATGACGGCGGAACTTATCAGCAACCTCGAGCGGCGCGTCACGTTGCGCCGAACGCTCGGAACGTTGACCATCGGGCAGGCACCCCGTTCCGATATCGCGCCGACCCTACGGCAGCACGTCCCGGTCGGGGTCGAGATCGTCGACAGCGGTCTGCTCGACGGCTTGTCCCACGACGAGATCCGATCGCGCTATGGCACCGAGGACGGCAAGCCGGTTCTGCTCACGCGATTGCTGGATGGAAGCTCGGTGCAGCTGAGCGCCCGCAAGATCCGCGATGGCATCCAAGCGAAGCTCTCCGCCCTGGAAGCCGGCGGATGCGACGTGATCCTTCTGCTCTGCACCGGGCAATTTCAAGGGCTCTCCTGCGACCGGGCTTGGCTGTTGGAACCCGACCGCATCATTCCGCCCGCGGTTTCCGGCCTCGTGCAGGATCGCCAACTTGGCGTCATCGTGCCGCTGCTCTCCCAGATGGATTCGGAAAGCGGCAAATGGACGGTGTTGCCGCGCATGCCGATCTTTGCCGCCGCCAGTCCTTATGACGATCCGCCGGAAACATTGCGATCGGCCGGGCGGTCGCTCGAGCAGCGCGGCGCGCAGGCGCTGTTGCTCGACTGCATCGGTTTCACCGAGGAGGAGCGCCGCGAGCTTGCGAATGGGACCGGACTTCCCGTGATCCTATCCAACGCGGTCATGGCCAAGCTCGTCGGCGAGCTGCTCGCCGCATGAGGAGCCCGGAGCCCGGAACGGACGTTCCCGGCGCGTGCTCGCGAACGCCGCATGGCGCCGCGCCATGAGAGAGCTCACGGCCGACGATATCGAAGCGCTGGCAGTCGGCGCCTGGATCCTGGGCACCGGCGGCGGAGGCAGCCCTTATCATGGCCTCATCAACATGCGCCGGCTCTATCGCCAGGGTACGCGCGTATTCCTGATGGATGCGCTGGCGCTCGAAGACGACGACGACGTCGCGGTCGTTTCCAACATGGGCGCGCCGCTGGTGAGCCAGGAGCGGCTCGTCGACAGCCGGCTGACCGCAAGGGCCGTCGAATTGATGCAGGAATATCTCGGGTGCCGGTTCCGCGGCGTCATGTCGATCGAGATTGGCGGCGGCAATTCCATCCAGCCCTTGATGGCGGCCGCGCATCTCGGCATTCCGATCATCGACGCGGATGCCATGGGTCGCGCCTACCCGGAAGCCCAGATGACGACGTTCGCGGTCGGAAACCTGGCCCCGGCGCCGCTGACCTCGGTGGACCCGCGAGGCAACGAAGTCGTAGTGACGCGGGCCGCCGACTGGAAATGGATGGAGCGGACCAGCCGCAAGATCTGCACCGAGTTCGGCTCGGTCGCCGCCACCTGCAAGGCGCCGCGCCGGGGCATCGAGGTCAAGCGCTGGGCCATTCACGGCACCACGACCAAAGCCATTCGCCTGGGCAGAGCGGTCATGGAGGCCAACCGCCGCCACGACGATCCGATCGGCGTCATCCTGGAGGCGGAACGCGGCAAGCGGCTTTTCGCTGGCAAAGTGATCGAAGTCGAGCGCCGCACCACGGAAGGATTTTTGCGCGGGTCTGTCTCGATCGAAGGCGAGCGGCGCGACCGTATCCGGATCAACTTCCAGAACGAATGGGTGGTGGTCTGGCGCGACAGGGTTCCGCTCGCGACGACCCCGGAGCTGATCTGCGTCCTCGACAGCGACACCGGGGAGGCGATCGGCACGGAGATGGTGCGCTACGGCCAGCGGGTGACCATCATCGTGCTGCCTGCTCCCGAAATCTTTCTCACCCCGCGCGGCCTCGAGCTCGTCGGACCGCGGGCTTTCGGCTACGACATCGATTTCCGATCGGCATTCGCATCGTGAAACGGATCGGCATCGACGTCGGCGGCACCAATACCGATGCCGTTTTGGTTTCCGAAGGCAGGGTCGAGGCAGCCGTGAAGGTGCCGACCACCGCCGACGTCACCGTCGGCATTCTCGCGGCGATGCGCATGCTGCGCGGACAGGCAGGCGACGCACACCAGGTCGGCGCGGTGATGATCGGCACGACGCATTTCACCAATGCAGTCGTCCAGCATCGCGATCTTGCCGCAGTTGCCGCCGTGCGCATCGGTGCGCCCGCCACGACCGCGTTGCCGCCGTTCTGCGACTGGCCCGAGGAGCTCGCGCAGGTCGTCACCGGCGGGACATGGATCGTCGAGGGCGGCCATGACTACGACGGTCGGCGTTTCATGCCCCTGAACCTCGATCAGGTCCGCCGCGCGGCGCGGGAGATTCGGACCCGGGAGATTCGCGAGGTCGCGGTGACAGCAATGTTCTCTCCGCTCGATCCCTCGCACGAGGACATGGTCGCGGAGATTCTGCGCGAGGAAATTCCGCGCGTTTCGGTGACGTGCAGCCATTGGCTCGGCGGCATCGGGCTGCTGCCGCGGGAGAACGCCGCGTTGCTCAATGCATCGCTGGTTCCGCTCGCGCGCCGCACCGTCGACGCGTTCGCGCGGGCGATGGCCGAAAGCGGGCTCGACGCGCCTCTCTACATCACCCAGAACGACGGCACGGTCGCGGCTGCGTCCTATGCCGCCGCGCTCCCGGTGTTCGGTTTCGCATCCGGGCCGACCAATTCGATGCGCGGCGGCGCCTATCTTTCCAAGCTCGAGGACGCGATCGTGGCCGACGTCGGCGGCACGACGACGGACTTCGGGCATCTCCAGGCGGGCTTCCCGCGCCAGGCCAATTCGATCGTGCAGGTCGGCGGAGTGCGCACCTTGTTCCGCATGCCGGATCTGGTCTCGATCGGGCTCGGCGGGGGAAGCATAGTCTACCCGGATCGCATGACGGTCGGCCCGCAGAGCGTCGGTTTCCGCCTGACCGAGGAAGCGCTGGTGTTCGGCGGCGGCACGCTTACCGCGACCGACGTCGCCGTCGCGGCGGGCTTGGTCGAGATCGGCGACCGCCGCAAGGTCGCGCATCTACCCCTAGCGCTAATCAAGGGAGTGCTCGACCGCGCGCATGCCATGATCGAAGTTCACGCGGACCGCATCAAGACGCGGGCCGGCGATGTGGTTCTGCTGGCTGTCGGGGGCGGTAGCTTCCTCATTCCCGATCGGCTGCAAGGGGTGAGTCGGGTGGTGCGCGTCGAGCACGGCGGCTGCGCCAACGCCGTCGGTGCCGCGATCGCCCAGGTCAGCGGCGAGGTCGATCAAGTCTTCCAGGGAATCGATCGTCCCGAGGCGATCTCGCGCGCTCGCACGCTCGCGGAGCAGAGAGCCGTCGACGCCGGGGCCGATGTCCGCGATCTCACCTTGGTGGAAGCCGAGGACATTCCGATCGCTTATCTGCCGGGCCATGCACTCCGCGTCCGCGTTAAGGTCGTGGGCAACATCGCAGTCGGGTCGGAAGAACCGAGTGGGGATCGTCACGACAGCCGCTGATCCGGAGCACCTCAAACTACGGTCACTTCGGAGTATTAAGGTTGTCGGACTGACGAGGCCTGAAGCTGGCTTTCGGAAGCGGTGGCCTGCTACAAGGTCGGCGCGTTCGCCGGTAGATTAGTGTTGGCTTTGTCCAACGTAGCGAGTGCGTTCCGAAAGAGCTCGGGTCCAGCCCAATGCTGGCGAGTTAATGGAAACCAGCCGGGCGCGTTCCCCAAGAGCTGATCTGCGGGCTGGCCTCTGGGTGCGCGCGCTCTCGTCGGCTTCAACTTGGGCGTCGAGGTGGGCCAAGTCATTTCAGTTGGGGTAGCATTGCCAGCGCTTTTCTACGTCTGGTCGCTCAAACGCGCGATGCCCACCCGGCCATGACAGCGGGCCTTACAGGGAAGGTCATGGAGATGGCCGATATCGTCGCCTTAATCGACGAAGCCGACATGCGAGCCACTATTCAGAAGCGGAGTGCCTTGCTGGTTGCCCCGCCACAATCAAAGTGAGAAACGACCAAAAAGCTAGAGCGCGTGGTTGAATAAGCCCAGTGGCTTGGGCAGACTGAGCAGCAGCAAAGAAGGAGGAAACCATGCGAGGGAAGGAAATTTGCGCGATTGCGCTCGGCGCGCTGATGGGGCTGGTCGGCGTCGCGCGTGGTGAGCAAGGCGTTACCGGCACCACGATCGAAATCGGCGCGTTCGGGCCGATCACCGGTCCGGCCGCCTATATCGGGCTCGGAGGGCGTGACGGCGCCAATCTGGCGATCAAGGAGATCAACGCGGCCGGAGGCATCAACGGCCGCAAGGTGGTGCTGCATTTCGAGGACGACGGCCACTCCCCTACGAAGGCGCTCGCCGCGGTCAAGAAGCTGATCGACGAGGACCACGTCTTCGCGATCTTCTGCGTCGCCGGCAGCAACGGCACGATCGGCAGCATCGATTACGTGAAGGAGAGCGGCCGTGTCATGTACGTCTCCTTCGCATCCGCTCCGGGTGTCACCTGGCCGTTTGCCCGCAATCTGTTTCGCGGCGGCACTACCGAGGTGCCGCGCTACGGCGAGCTCTACGCCGAGTTCGTCGCCGACCAAATGAAGGCCCAGAAGGTCGCCATCATGAGCGGCCGCGAGGAATATCCCAAGAATGAAGGCGACGCGCTCACCAAGCAGCTGCAGAGCTGGTTCAATATCACGCCGATCGTCCGGGTCGAGTTCAACATCGGAGACAAGGATTTCACGTCCCAGCTCCTGCAAGTGCAGCAGGCGCAGCCGCAGGCGATTGCTTTCTTCGGGAATCCCGCAGAGGCTGCCATCGCCATGCGCCAGGCAAGAGAGCTGGGGCTCAACCAGCCGTTCTTCGTGGGGGTAACCATGGTCGACCAGAATTTCATTGCCACGGCCAGGCAGACGGCGGACGGAGCGAGTGGTTTCGCGCTGGTTCCGTTCCTGCCAGGCTCGGACGATGCCACCCTCAAAGCTTGGGAGGCCAAATGGAAGCAGGAATATCCCAACCTACCGGCCGGCCGGCCCAACATCTTCGATATCCTGTCCTATGGCGACATGTATGTGGTGGCCGAAGGCCTCAAGCGTGCTGGACCGGATCTGACGACCGACAAGCTCATTGCCGCGCTCGAGGGCATCAAAGATTATCGCGTGAGTGGGATCGCCACGCCACGCACGTTCACGCCCAAGCACCACATCGGCAATCTGAGGCTGGTGGCGATGCAGGTGAAGAATGGGCAATGGGTTCCGCTGAATTGGGAAGGCAAGCACACGAGCGATATCCTCAAGCGCTATCAATAATGCCGCGCTCGTCGACGCTCGGTCGTGACTGACGCCGCGCGCATCCGATGACGTGGCAGATCGCCTTTCAGCTCGCGGTGTCCGGCCTGAGCGTCGGCAGCATCTATGCGCTGGTCGCACTTGCGCTCGTGATCCCGTTCAAGGCGAGCGGGGTGCTTAATTTCGCCCAGGGCGAGATGGTCACGCTCGGCGCCTATATCGGCCTCGTGCTGTCGACTAGCCTGCCGCTGCCCTTCCTGGCCATCGCCGCGCTGACGGTGATCATCGCCGGTGCGTTCGGCATTCTCATCGAGCGCCTGTTCATCCGGCCGATCGTCGCTGCCCCAGAATTCACGCTGGTGATCGCTACGTTCGCGATCGGGTTGATCATCAAGGCAGCGATTCGTCTGCATTGGCAGGACAATACCTTCCCGTTCGACGCTCCCTATGCCGGCCCGGCGCTGGCAATTGGCCCATTGCGGGTGAATCCTTCGTATCTGGTTATCATCGCGTGTCTCGCCATGCTGGTCGGCGTCCTGGTGGCGTTCTTCCGCACGACTAAGTTCGGCAAGGCGATGCGCGCGGTCGCGATCGACCCGCGCGCCGCCCGCCTGATGGGGATTCGCGTTGAATCGATCTTCATGTCAGCGTGGGCGCTTGCGGCTGGAATCGGGGCCGTCGCTGGCCTGCTGCTCGCGCCGCTGATCGGCATCAATCCCGAGATCGGCCAGCTGATCATCAAGGCGCTGGTTGCGGCGGTGATCGGCGGCTTCACCAGCCTGGGCGGGGCGGTGGCCGGCGGACTTCTGCTCGGCGTGCTGGAGACTTTCTGCGGCGCCTTCTTCGGGGCGACGCTCAAGAACGTCGTGCCGTTCGGGATACTGATTCTTCTGCTGCTGCTCAAACCGCAGGGACTGTTCGGCGGATCCCTTCAGCAGCGCGTTTGAGGCGAGCCGTGACCAGCAGGAACCTCGTCATGTTCGGTGCCGCCGCCATGCTGTGCGTCGCGCCGCTGGCTCTCGGCAGCTATCAGCTCTATCTCGCGCAATTGATGATGATCAACGTGATCGCGGCCGCCGGGCTCAACCTGCTGACCGGCAATTGCGGCCAGATCTCGCTCTGCCATTCTTCCTTCATGGCGATTGGTGCCTATGCGAGCGCGCTGGTCGTCATCGGTACCGGGCTCTCCTTTCTGCCCGCTCTGGCGATCGGGACTTTTGCCGCCGCGCTTCTGGGCGCCTGCCTCGGCTATCCGGCACGGCGTCTCTCGGGACTCTATCTCGCGCTGGTGACGCTCGGTTTCCTGCAGCTCGTGCAGATCCTGATCGAGGAATTTCCGGAGCTCACCGGTGGCGTGCGTGGCCTGAGCGTGCCGAAGCCGCAAATCCTGGGCTATGCGATCCGATCGGATTTCGCGCTGTATTATCTTTTGCTCGGCGCCGTTTCGGTCGCGCTGTTTCTCGCTGAGAACCTGCAGAGATCCCGCTTCGGGCGCGCCTTCAATGCGGTGCGCCAGAGCGCGTTTGCGGCCGAAGCATTGGGCATTCCGCTGGGACGGACCAAGCTCGTGGCGTTCACGGTGGCGGCGGGATTTGCCGGCCTGTCGGGCGGCCTGATAGCGGTCACGGTCGGATTCATGGACCCGACGGAATTCGGCATCTCCACGTCGCTGCGCCAGATCACGTTCATCGTCGTGGGCGGGCTGGGCTCGGTGACCGGCTCGGTTCTCGGCGCCGTTCTGCTCACCGGACTGCCGGAATTCCTGCGAGGCACGCAGGAATACGCGGACCTCGTCTACGCTGCAATCCTGCTCGGCAGCCTGTTGTTCATGCCTCGCGGCATCAAAGGCCTCCTCGACGACTTGTGGAGCTTGCGGCCCGTGCGCAAGCCGGCAACGCCATGACGCTGCTCTCCCTCAAGGACGTTTCCGTCAGTTTCGGCGGCGTCGCCGCGGTACGCGATGTTGCGATGAGGCTCGAGGGGGGAGAGATTCGCGGTCTCATCGGCCCCAATGGTGCCGGCAAGACCTCGCTGATCAATGCGATTGCCGGCGTGGTTAGACCTCAATCCGGCTCGATCCGTTTCGAGGATCGGGAAATCACGCGGCTTGCGCCGGAGATCATTTCCTCGCTCGGCGTCGGACGCACGTTTCAGCACGTCGAGCTGTTCCGCGACGAGACTGTGATCGAGAACGTGCTCACGGGGCTCTATCGCCACCACGTCTATGGCCTTGCATCCGCCATGCTGGGCCTTCGGCATGGAGCCGAAGCGCAAGCCCGCCGCGAGGCGGGGGAGCTGTTGCACATGTTCGAGCTGTCCTCGTTTGCCCATGCCCGGGCCGGCGATCTGCCGTTCGGCATCCAGAAGCGCGTCGATCTCGCCCGGGCCATCGCCGCGCGACCGAAGCTGCTGCTGCTCGACGAGCCGGTGTCGGGAATGAGCGAGGCCGAGGCCAACGCGGCAATCGCCACGGCGCGGTCGCTGGCGCATGAGCGGGGGGTCACTTTGTTGATCGTCGAGCACAACATGCGGGTGATGATGCGGCTTGCCGAACGCATCACGGTCATGCACCGCGGCCGCGTCATCGCCGAGGGAACCCCGGCGGAAGTTTCCGCCGATCCCGCGGTCGTCGACGCATATCTGGGCGAGGTCGCGCATGCTTGAGGTGCGCGATCTGCACGCCGGCTATGGCCGGGTCCCGGTGCTGCGCGGCGTGTCGCTCTCCGTGCCGCCGAACCATATCGTCGGGCTGCTCGGTGCGAACGGAGCCGGAAAAACCACGCTGATCCGCGCGATCTCCGGCCTGGCTGCGGTGCATTCCGGCGACATCCACTTTCACGGCGCCTCGCTGACCCGCATCCGGCCGGAGACCGTGGTGCGCCGCGGGCTGGTCCAGGTTCCACAGGGCCGCCTGTTGTTCGGCGAGATGAGCGTTCAGGAAAACCTCGAAATGGGTGCCTACACGGTCCGCGACAGTGCGGCGTTCGCAGCTGCGCTCGAGCGGGTCCATGCGATGTTCCCAGTGTTGCGCGAGCGGGCCCGGCAATCGGCCGCGGTGCTTTCCGGCGGCGAGCAGCAGATGCTGGCGCTCGGCCGTGCGCTGATGTCGAGCCCGCGCTGTCTGCTGCTCGACGAGCCCTCGCTCGGCCTCGCCCCCAAGGCGCTCGAAACCATCCTCGACGTGATCGAGCGCATCCGTGACGCCGGAACGCCGGTGCTGATCGCGGACCAGAATGCCCGCAAGGTGCTGCAGCTCGCCCAATATTGCTATGTGCTCGAAAACGGCCGCATCGCGCTCGAAGGCGACAGCCGGCGGCTGTCGAGCCATCCGGGCGTCATCGCCTCGTATCTGGGAGCGGCCGAATCGTGACGATCATCGACATCCATTCGCATTGGGGAACCCGGCGTGGCTACCCGCTGCAGACCGAGCAGGAGCTGGCGCAGCAGCGGGCGACCTGGAACTCGTCGCCGAATTACGTGACCGAGGTGGAGATGGCCGATTATTTCCGCGCGAGCAGCGTGCGCGCCGTGCTCGATTTCGGATTTGCCAAATTCCGCCCGCTGGAGGAGATGCAAGGCCTTCACGATTATGCCTTCGCCACCGAACGGGCGCACCGGGACGTGATCCTCGGCCATTGGATGCACGTCGATCCGCGCATGGGCGAGGCGGGGCTCAAAGAGCTGCGCCGCTGCATCGACCAGCGATTGGGTTTCCTCGGCTATGCGGTCTCGGCATCGCTGTCGCCACCCGCGAGCGACGATGCGTACGCTCCCTACTATCGCCTGTGCGTCGAGGCCGGCATCCCGGTTCTCATTTTCGTCGGGACGACTGGATTGGGGGCGGGATTGCCGGGTGGGGGAGGGGTGATCCTCGACCATTGCCATCCGCGGCACCTCGATTCCGTCGCCGCCTCCTACCCGGAGCTCAAGATCGTGGCAGCGCGCCCGGGCTGGCCGTGGCAAGCGGAAACCATCGCCGTGCTGATGCACAAGCGGAATATCTGGTACGAGCTGCATGGCTGGTCGCCAAAATATCATTCCCCGGATCTCAAGCACGAGATCCCGCGGCGGCTGAAGCACAGAATCCTGTTCGGTGCGGATTATCCGCTGTTCACCTACGAGCGGCTCATTCGGGACTGGCGCGCCGAAGGATATTCCGAGGAAGTTTTGGAGCATGTGTTCCACAGCAACGCGGAAATGTTTTTGCAAAGCTTGGGGTTTTAGATGGATCTCTTCCTGAAAGACCGGATTGCGGTTATCGGTGGCGCAAGCCACGGGATTGGCTACGGCATTGCCCGCATGCTAGCCGCCGAAGGCGCGAAGATCGCCATCACGGCACGACGGGCGGCGGATCTTCAGGACGCCGCCGACCGAATCCGCAGCGAGACCGGTGCGGCCGTCCTCGCGGTGCCCGCCGACTGCCGCCGCGCCGAGGATTGCACGCGGGTGGTCGAGATGGTCTGCAAAGCTTACGGCGGGATCGACATCGTCATCAACAATGACGGGGCGCCTCCGCTCGGCGAGATCGAAGCGTTCGACGACGATGCGTGGCAGAAAGCGGTCGAGCAAAACCTGATGTACGTGGTGCGAATGGCGCGCGGGGCGTTGCCGCACATGAAGGCTCGGGGCGCCGGCAGCATTCTCAATATAACGGCGATCTCCGCCATTCAACCGATCGGAAAGTTCGGGCTTTCGGTGGCCACCTGGAGCGGGGTGATCGGCTTCGCGAAAACCCTGTCGATCGAGGCGGCGCGCTATGGAATCAATGTGAACACCATTTGCCCGGGCTATATCGAGACGCGCCGTCTTGAGAAGGTGTTTGCTGGCGGCGGCAAGGATCCGGCCATCATGCGCCGCGAGCTCGAGGCCGAGGTTCCGCTCGGCCGCATCGGAACGGTCGAGGACGTGGCCAGCTTGGCGGCCCTTCTGGTCTCGCCCCGCGGCAGCTACATCACCGGGACCGCGATCCAGGTCGACGGCGGATTGCTCAGGGCCGTGCGTTAGGGAGGAGAATATGCCGTTTTCAACCGTGCTGAAACCCGAGCTCGCGGCGCGCTACCATGCTGCCGGGCTGTGGTTGAATGAGAGTTTCTTCGAAGTCTTGGAGGAGCGGGCCCGCGCGCATCCCGACCGCGAGGTGTTCGCCGACGCCGGATGCCGCATCACCTACGGAGCGCTCAAGCGCGAGATCGAGCGATGCGCCGAGTTCCTCCGCAGCATCGGTATCGGACGAGGTGACGTCGTCACCGTGCAATTACCGAACCGCATCGCGTTTCCCGTGGTGTTCTTCTCGCTGGAGCTGATCGGCGCCGTTGCCAATAAGGTAAATCCCGATTTCCGCGCTCGCGAGCTCGAGTACATCCTGAAATTCTCCGGCAGCCGCGCCTATGTATGCCCGCTCGAGTTCAAGGGCTTCGACTACGTCGCCATGGCGAAGACGCTGCAGACGGCGGTGCCAGCCGTCACGCATATCATCGTCGCCGGCGGTCCTGCGGACGGTGTGTTCGATCTGGACGCCGGCATCGCCAAGAGCCCGCGGATTTCCGCCGCCGACCGCGTGTGCATGAGTCCCGACGAGGTGTTTCGCATGGCGTTCACCTCAGGGACAACCGGCGACCCGAAATGCGTGCTGCACTCCTTCAACACCACTCTCTGCACGGTCCAGCTGCTTAACGACGACATGGCGGTGAGTGATCGCGACGTTCTGCTGATCTATCTCCCGGTCGGATTGAACTGGGGCTACATCTGCCTGATGCAGACGATCATGGCGGGAGCGCGTGCTGTGCTGCTGGAGCGGTTCTCCGCGCGGGGAGCGCTCGAGGCAATCCAACGCGAGAAAGTCACGTTCATAGCCACCGCGCCCGCCTCGATCGTTGCCATGCTCAACGACCCCGGGCTGGAGAAGTTCGACGTCTCGTCGCTTCGCGTGGTTATTACCGGCGGCGCGTCGGCCGCGATCGAGACGATCCGCGAATTTCGTCGGCGCATGCAGGGGCATCTGGTTGAACTCTACGGCATGCTGGAGACCGGATTTCATACCTACACGCGCCTGTCCGATGACCCCGAGAAGGTCAGCGGCACCATCGGCCGTCTGGTCGACACGATGGAGCTGAGACTGATCGACGAGCGAGGCGATGACGTTCCTCATGGGGAAGTCGGCGAGATCGTCGCGCGAGGGCCTTCCGTTCACCTCGGGTATCACAATAATTCGCGCGCCAATGAGCAGGCCTTCACGGCGGACGGCTGGTTTCGGACCGGAGATCTCGGGCGCTACGTCGATGAGGTGGGCAACATACAGCTGACCGGCCGGAGCAAGGAGATCATCAACCGCGGCGGCAAAAAATTCTTTCCGCGGGAAGTCGAGGAAATCCTCTACACACACCCCAAGATCATGCACGCGGCGATGGTCGGGATTCCCGACAAACGGCTGGGCGAGCGGAATTGCCTCTGTGCGGTTCCCAAGCCGGGGCAGACACTGGAGCTTGCGGAAATGGTGGCGTTTCTCAAAAACGAGGTTGCCGATTACAAGCTCCCCGAGATGCTGCAGATCTTCGAGGAGTTGCCACTCACCGGCACCGGAAAGATTCGCCGGCACATCCTGCGCGAGCTGGTGCTCGGGCGAATGTCGACCCAAACCTCGATCGATCGCCAGCAGACCAGCTAAGCCTGCCGAGGAAGATGCTCATATGCCGACGAGAAAGGAATTATTTTATCGCGCGCAGCTCCCCCGTTCACCCAGTGCGAAGTCCGGAATCGGCATTCTGCGACCTTGGATATCGTGACAATAGTCGGCATTCGGATCGATTGCGCACGTCCTGAAGGATTCGCCAAGGCTCGCAAGGATTTCCCAGATGGCGGAGGGAGTTTCCCTGTTTGGTCATCTTAATTTCCCAGTTCTGCTAAGTAGGGAATGTCTCTAGGTCATTGAATCTGCGCACGTACCCAGCCACAACGTCGTCGAATCATGGGCTAAATCGACGAAATTCCCTGTATTTTCCCGGTTATCAGGGAACTTGGCGGCTGAGACCGGTTGGGAGCAGACTGCTTCCACCACCACGCAGTCCCGACGAACGCGGCTTTCCGTGAGACGGCCAGGAAAGTGCGTAAATTCCGCAGCTTGGCGGGACATGTAACGCCGTAATCGGTCTCTCTGCGCGAGCTCAACGCGCTTGCGGGGGGATTTGTCCTGGACGTCTCCTGGACCGAAAATGGTGTTTCCCGACGAGCTTCGAAGTTCAGGCAGGAGACGGGTTAGCAGATAGCTGAGACGCGGTTCGTATTGGGGCGGGGCCCGATCGGACCACGAGCTCACGGATGAGTCGCGGTATAAAGCATGGGCGAGACAGGTTAGCAGATGAATGAGATGAAGTTCGATCCCGGCACCGTATTCCCACAATATCTGCTGGAAGGTGTGACTTCGCGCGGACGTTCAATCTGGCCGGGATTCGTTCTGGCCGTCTTGGAGAGCACACGCGCCTGGCATGCGTGCCAGCCATGATCACGGTCGAACAGATCGGCAGCCCGATCAGGCGTCACGGCGTTCAGCGCAAGACGCTAAAAGGACTCCGCTTGAATCGAATCGGTCGCGTTGCTGAGCTGCCGGATACACCCGAGATCCGCGGCATGATCGCCAAGGTGAAGCACCTGGTACGCGTGGTGTACGCGACCTGCGAATTGGATGCATTTGTCGGCGAGGTCACTGCTGAATACCGCGATATGCTTGTCGGGCCGAACAGCCAAGTCGTTCGCGGTGCAGTGCTTTGGGAGCGGTTCGAAGCGGCAGTGGCCGCGTATCATGCAGATCGTGGAAAGGACGACAGGCGCTTGATCGAGTGCGTCAACGAGTTAGCCGTTGCCAACGTGCTCGTCGAAGATCCGGCGCTGCGGGAAGCGCGGATCGAATATGAGCCGTATCTGCTTCCCGATGGCCGCAAGATTGACTTCGTTGTCGACCGCGGCAAAGACAATCTCTATGTCAAAGTGAAGACCATCCGTCCGAAGACCAAGGCCACGCAGGAAGCCTTCAGGAAATTCCAGCAACGCAAGCGATTTCATCCGACTAACGTCGAATTCATCGTCGATCCGAGGCGGGTTGGCGGAGCCATTTATGGCGACGCCTTCGCTGCTAGGACGCACTTCCGAGAATACACGATGGCATTCGAGGAACGTCTGGCCGCGGCCAAGGCTATCCGACCTGGGCCGGGGATTCTTGTCTTTTGCGGGAACGGGTTCGCCTGGAGACGTTCAAACCTCGAAGATTGGGTTGATTTTTATCATCGTGGGGTCCACCGCGCAGATGATGCGTTCGGTCCGATGGAGCAACACCATATCAAAGAGAAGGGCATCGCGCTCAAGCGGAATGTGGATCATTTCGCGTGGCTACAGCGCCCCTTCGATCAGGCGCGCAGAACGGGCCTGGCATTTCCCGTCCGAGGTCCGGCCTTCGGAAGATGAGAGCACAGTAGGAGCCCTGGCCGCTGCTGGCCCGGTGCAGGCACTTCCCAGTGGCATCGTTTAGCCAGATCATGACAGGCGCCGACATGAGCCTGAAGCGCTCCTCGCTCTCACGCGATTCCTGCTTGGCCGATTTCCGGGTCCACTCCGAGCGAGTGCGCTCGATGCTGAAGCCGACCTGCTGCGCAATCGTCACAGCGAAATCCATTTCCTCGCGGCTGAAGCTGTGGGGCGCCTCGTAATAGGTCATGAACTTGCCGATCGCGGCCCCCTGCGCGGGATGTGCGAGACGAAGATTCGACTGCGGGTCGCGGTGTCCGGACTTCCGATGTCGTGTGCCCCTTCCGGTGACTGCCGCAGCCGGTTTGTTGCCCTCGTAGCCTGGATTCACAAAGGCGATCTCGACGCTTTGGTCGGTTGCCAGCGTGACGTTCAAGGCGAGAAGATGTCCAGGGGTATCGACGATCAGGTGCAGCTTCGATCGCCCTTGCGGTTGCTGCTCCTATAGCCGGTCTCTGGTCTACGTATGAAATCGGAACGAGGGATTCGGCATCACGTTGTCCGAAAGCTCCGTAATTATCTCGCCCACCTTCTTCGCGAACAGCAGGGTGACGGGAAGACGCGTGATCCCATCGCTGGAATTCCAATTCATCTTGGACAGCGCGAGTATTTCCCTGGACCGCGCTTCGATGTCCGTGGGGCCTGCCGATCCTATCTGGATCGGAGCGGGGATATGGGCCCCGGGAAATTCGTCCCACCACGGCACGTAGCCGCTGGTGAACAGGTAGGACTCGCCTTCGATCTGGCAGAGAGTGCCGCGCCAAGGCTCTTCCGTGCCCTTCCGGACCAGCCGGAAAGGCGTCTCCCGCAGCCATACAAGATCGCAGTTGGGAACGATATCTTTCGTCCCCTCACGGAAGCCCTCCTCCTCCGGATGGTACATTGACGTTTTGTGCACGACGACCCGTTTCGGCTTTACGCCTGTACGCAACTCGTAGCCGTGCAGGATGTCCCGCATCATCGCGAACGCCTGAGACTTGTTCAGGTATGGCTGGCGGTCTCGCCGCTGGTCGTGATCGATGTGGGCGCCTTTCAAACAAAACGGTTCGTGATCCCACGAGAACGCCTGCGCTACGCTCGCGTAGACGAGGTGAGCTCCGCGTTTCTTGAGGTGATGGAACGAAACTCCGATGAAGCAGACCCCTTCCGGCAGATCTGCCGGCCGCCAGGGCAGGCCACCGGCCTTGTAGTAGAGCGTCGTCGCGAAATTCCAGGCTCGCGTGGCTTGACTATGTCCGGTGTCTTCTATGCGGTCGATTGTCCCCCGGCGCAGCACCTGGATCGGGACCGCGTTTTCGTATTTGTGGACCTTCGCCTTCAGCGCGCGATAGAACGAGTGGAAGAGCAGGTCTTCGGCGGTCGTGCGGAGCGCCTCCGCCTCGGCCAATTCCTCCTCCGTAGGAGCGAACAGATCGCCCTGCAGATTCTCCTCCTCCCGCTTGAGGATCTCCAACGCCTTGCGCTCCTTCGCCGAGAGTTCCGGGTTCTGAACGCGCAGATCGCCCAAGATATCGGGTATGCAGACGATGATACAGTCAGGACGCACGTTGCCGAACATGCTGCTGATCGGTCCCTCGAAGAGCTCGACCAGCGCGTCGAATTCGGCCGCCGCCATGTGCTCGCGGAACAGTCGGTCGAATTGGGACCTGTCGATAGTCCTTACGAACTGAGGGTCGATCTCGAATTTTGCTCCTAACGCCTTCTCGCTGCCAGGCCAGTCGCGAAAACGGCGCGCGTTGCGTTCCCGGGCCGGCTTGAAGGCAGCCATAGTAGCAATCCAGGCCCGCGCCGCATTTAGCTCGTCGGCCAGTCCGACGAGACCCACGCGGATTGTGCGGAGACCGCGGTGATCCGCGGGACCGTTTAGCGCGAGCGCCCGTCGGGGATCGAGATCGCGCCGCCCATTGCTGAACTGCAGCATCCCTTCGGGACGATCAAGGCCCGGATGGGAGCAACCCACTTCCTGATGAAGACGCTGCCACGGGTTGCCGGCGAGATGGCATTGCACGTGCTGGCCTACAATCTCACCCGCGTCATGAACATTATGGGGGTCCAACCGCTCATGGCGGCGATGACAGCATAGTCCTCGCGGACGTGCACCCGACTGCGAGAATCGCTGAAGACGTCGGAATCCGCATCACAACTACTCGTACGCGGAAAGAGCCACCAAGCCCCAGAAAACGGTGGCCGCCCCGATTCCATCGCCCACGCGCCTATGCTTCCGCTAGGCCG
>WNGE01002749.1_pt1 | contig 42304 bp, 41 predicted proteins | sample 5400651 | NCBI WGS metagenome assembly WNGE01 (sample SAMN13153370, study PRJNA577476) | soil metagenome | isolation source: 60 cm soil or saprolite under grassland replicate 2 | place: USA:California | collected 2016-06-15 | reverse complement strand
CTAGCCGAGCCCGAGCAAGCGGGCCGCGTTGTGCTTGAGGATCTTGGGCCGGACCTCGGGCTTGACCTCGAGCAGGTCGAAGTCGCGCAGCCAGCGCTCCGGGGTCAGCAGCGGGTAGTCGGTGCCGAACAGCACCTTGTCCTGCAGCAGCGAACTGGCCGCGCGGACGAGCTGGGGCGGGAAGTACTTGGGCGACCAGCCGGACAGGTCGATGTACACGTTGGCCTTGTGGGTGGCGATGGAGATCGCCTCGTCCTGCCAGGGCACCGACGGGTGGGCCAGGATGACAGGCATGCCGGGGAAATCGGCGGCGACGTCGTCGAGCAGCATCGGGTTGGACAGCCGCAGCTTGATCCCGCGCCCGCCGGGCAGGCCGGCCCCGATACCGGTCTGGCCGGTGTGGAAGACCGCGGGCAGCCCGGCTTCCTCGATGACCGAGTAGAGCGGGTAGTAGCTCCTGTCGTCGGGCGAGAAGGCCTGCAGGCTGGGATGGAACTTGAACCCGCGCACGCCATGGTCGGTGATCAGCCGCCGGGCCCGGCGTACCGCCTCCTCCCCGGCCAGGGGGTCCACCGAGCCGAACGGGATGAGTACGTCGGCGTGCTCGGCGGCCCGTTCGGCCATCTCCTCACTGGACAGTGCGGGGTGGCCGGTCGCGGTGGTGGCGTCCACGGTGAACACCACGGCGGCAAACCGGCGCTCCCGGTAGTACGCCGCGATCTGCTCCACCGTCGGCGCCCGGTCGTTGCCGGCCTTGAAGTACCTGGCCGACGCGGCCAGCAGCTCCTCGTCCAGGGACAGCCGGCCGTGCCCGTCGGATTCGACGTGCACGTGCACGTCGATCGCGGCTAGGGCGGCAAGGTCCAGGTCAGTGGTCATCGATGACACCTTACATGCTCGCCTTCACGTTCAATGTCATACATCTTGTGCTTTGCGGCACGCTATGGCACCGTCTGCGATGTGGAACCGCAACGCCAGGTTCGCGAGGGTGACCTGCTGTGGACGCCGGGACCGGACCGTATCGAACGCGCCAACGTCACCGCGTTCATCCGGTGGCTGGCCCGCGAGCGGGGGCTCGATTTCGAGGGCGACGGCTATCCCGCGCTGTGGCGCTGGTCCGTGACCGATCTCGACGGCTTCTGGCAGGCGGTCTGGGACTACTGCGGCATCGAGGCCTCGGCGCCGCCGACCGCGGTCCTCGGCCGGAGGACCATGCCCGGGGCCGAGTGGTTTCCCGGGGCCAGGCTGAACTACGCGCAGCACGTGCTGCGGCGCGAGCAGCCGGGCGAGGACGCGCTGTACTACCAGTCGGAGAGCACGCCGCTGGCGGGCCTGTCAAGGCCCGACCTGGCGAACAGCGTCCGCGTGCTGGCCACCAGGCTGCGCGCTATGGGCGTCCGCCCCGGTGACCGGGTCGCCTCCTGCATGCCGAACATCCCGCAGACGGTCATCGCCATGCTCGCCACGACGAGCATCGGCGCGGTGTGGACCAGTTGCTCCCCCGACTTCGGCGGGCGCGGGGTCAGCGACAGGTTCGGGCCGCTGTCACCCAAGGTCCTGTTCTGCGTGGACAGCTACCGGTACGGCGGCCTTGATTACGACCGCAGCGCCGAGATGGCGCAGATCATCGCGGGGCTGCCCGGCCTGGAGCAGGTGATTCACATGCCCGGGCCCGCCGGGCAGGCGGTCCCGTCGGCCCGGGCGTGGGACGAACTCATGGACCACCCGCCGGTACCCGCGTCGGAGTTCGAGTTCGAGCAGGTGCCGTTCGGCCATCCGCTGTGGGTCCTGTTCTCCTCCGGAACCACCGGGCTGCCCAAGGCGATCACGCACAGCCACGGCGGGATCCTCATCGAGCAGCTGAAGCTGCAGACGCTCAACATGGACCTGCGCCCCGGCGACCGGCTGTTCTTCTACACCACCAGCGGCTGGATGATGTGGAACTTCCTGGTCAGCTCGCTGCTGCTCGGGGTGCAGCCGCTCCTGTACGACGGCAACCCGGCTTACCCCGATCCCGGCGTGCTATGGGAGATGGCGCAGAACGCCGCGGTGACGATGTTCGGCGCGAGCCCCGCCTACGTCAGCATGCTGTCGAAGGCGGGCGTGGTGCCCGCCGCGAAATACGACCTGTCTGCGCTGACCTCCGTCATGCTGGCCGGCTCGCCGGTGTCGGCCGAGGTGAACGCCTGGTTCTACCGGAATGTCAAGGCCGACCTGTGGCTGCACGTGGGCAGCGGCGGCACCGACATGTGCAGCGGGTTCACGGGCGGCGCGCCCGTGCTGCCGGTGTACGCCGGGGAGCACCAGGCGCGCAACCTCGGCGTGGCCGCCTACGCGTTCGACGACCGGGGCGAGCCCGTCACCGGCCAGGTCGGCGAGATGGTGATCACCCAGCCGATGCCGTCGATGCCGGTCCGGCTGTGGAACGACGACGACGGCGAACTGTACCGGCAGACCTACTTCGCCGACTTCCCCGGCGTGTGGCGGCAGGGCGATTTCTTCCGGGTCAACGAGCGCGGCGGCTGCTTCGTGCTCGGCCGCAGCGACGCCACCTTGAACCGGTACGGCATCCGCATCGGCACCGCGGAGATCTACGCCGCGCTCGAATCCGTCCCGGAGGTCGCCGACGCGCTCATCGTCAACCTCGACCTGCCCGGCGGCGGGTTCTTCATGCCGCTGTTCGTCACGCTGGCCGAGGGCGCGGTCCTCGACGACGCCCTGCGCGGCACGATCGCCGGCCGCCTCCGCTCCGAGTACACGGCCCGGCACGTACCCGACACGATCATCGCGGTGCCCGCCATCCCGGCCACCCTGACCGGCAAGAAGATGGAGGTCCCGGTGCGCAAGATCCTGCTCGGGGCCAGGCCGGACGACGCCGCCAACCGCAGCGCCATGGCGAACCCGCAGGCCCTGGACGCATTCGCCGAGTACGCGCGGACCCAGCGCAACTACCGCCTGTAGCGCGTCAGTCCCTGGCGTCGGGCTTGATGTAGCCGAAGAAACCGCGGCGCTTGATCAGCTCGGCGACCTCCTTGGGGACCATGTCCTCCCAGGAATCGTCGTTGGCGGCGATCCGCCGCAGCACGTCGCGGCTGAAGATCGGCAGGTATTCGGGCCGGTAATTGTCCAGGTTGACGAAGCTGCCCCGCCCGGCCAGGTAGTCGTACAGCGGCTGGAGCTCGGACTGGACCTTGATGTCGTCCACGGTCTTGAGCTCCTCGTCGGGGCCCGGGCACAGCGGGTAGACGTACAGCTTCAGGCCGTTCTTGAACAGCCGCCCGAAGCTCTCCAGGATCCCGCCCGGCAGCTGCGCGTGGTTGCGCTCGTCGAACAGGTCGATGAGGCTCGGCACCCCCATCACGATGCCGATCCGCTCGGTCGTCCGCTCCGCGATGTAGGCAGCCAGGCGGTAGTAGTCGAAGTAGTCCGTGATCAGCACCGTCTCGCCGCACGCGGCGAGCAGCTCGGCGCGGGCCAGGAAGTCGCGGCGGTCGACGTCGGTCCTTTCCGCCAGCAGGTTCCGCATGGTGATCTCGGTGAGCTGCAGGATCGGCTTGCCCTCCACCGCCGGGTCCTGCGCGAACTTCTCCTTGGCCGTGGCCAGCATGTCCAGGTTCACGTGGGTCGGCGGCCGGAAGCTGCCCCGCTCGACCAGGACCGCCTGCTTGCGCAGTACCTCGCTCGGCTGCAGCACCTCGCGGTCGGGGCCGAACATGGCCACGCCGCTCAGCCCCACCTGGACCAGCTTGAGCGCCATCAGCCGGTTGTCCACGCCGCGGAACTCGATGCCGCGGAACTGGATCATGTCGATCTCGATGCGGCCGACGGTCAGCTGGTCGAGCAGGCTCTCGATCAGCTTCTCCGGCTCGTGGTGCTGGAAGAACGCGCCGTACAGCAGGTTCACCCCGACGATGCCGAGCGCTTCCTGCTGCAGGTAGGCCTCGACGTCGAGCATCCGCACGTGCATGACGATCTGGCTGGGCTCGTCGTGCGTCTGGGACTGGAACTTGATGCCCATCCAGCCGTGGCACTCGTTGCCGCCGCGATAGCTGCGCGCCACCACCGTGTCGGCGAACGCGAAGAAGCAGTTCGAGTCGCCGCGTTCCTCGTTCAGCCGCTCGACGTTGAGGCCGAATTCATGGTCGAGCATGCCCTGCAGCCGGCCGACGGAGACGTACCGGTCGGCCTTGCCGTACACGGCGTCGCTGACCGCCATATCGTAGGCCGACATGGACTTGGCGACGGTACCCGCGGCGCCGCCGACCCGGAAGAACCAGCGCACCACCTCCTGGCCGGCCCCGATCTCCGCGATCGTCCCGTACCAGCGCGGATCGAGGTTGATGCGCAGGGCCTTCTGGTGTGTATCGGACTGTTGCGCGATGAGCTCGGTCATGCCACTCCCAGACCCCGTCCGATGCCGGCGGACGCTCGGATTGTACTAATTTCACGAGACCCGCCGCCAGCCGTGAGCAGCCCGGCCTCAATGTTCACTGATCGGCGGGGTGCCGTTCGGCGAGCGCCTACTGATGTGGTGGAACTTCGTGGCGCGTTCCGCCGAGGAGATCACCCGCGCCCGCGAGGACTGGGCGGCCGGCCGCTTCCCGGAGGTCCGCGGCTACCCCGGACGCCCGCTCGCCGCACCCGAACTGCCCCCGGTGCCACTGCGCCCGCGATAACCACGAGACCGGGCCGGGCGCGTAGTGGCCGGATACGCTCAGTCTTCATGGCAGCAGATTAGGAGGTGTCCCGCGTTCCCGGGTCCCCGTCGCTGTACCGCAAGGTGGCCGAGGACATCAAGGCCGCCATCGCGGCGGGCGGCTACGCGGTCGGCACCCGGCTGCCTTCAGAGCACGAACTGGCCGAACGCTACTCGGTCTCACGCGGCACCATCCGGCAGGCGTTCGCCGCGCTGCGCGCCGACGGGATCATCGCGTCGCGCCGCGGCGCGCGGCGGCTGGTCGTCGGCGGACCGCGGGTGCAGAGCTTCGGCGAGCTGCTGTCGTTCTCCCGGTGGGCGCGGGCCATGGGCGAGGTCCCGGGCGGCCGGGTGATCGCCATGCGGCGCCGGCAGGCCAAGCCGGCCGAGGCCGGGCGCCTGGCCCTTCCTCCCGGCGCGCAGGTCTACCACCTGACCCGGGTCCGGCTGCTGTCCGGGCACCCGGTGATGATCGAGCGCGGCGTCTACCCGGACCGGGTCGGCGTGCTGGTGGCCGGGATGGAACTGGAGACGGACTCGATCACCGAGCGCCTGGAGGAGCTGGGCGTCGTGTTCGCGGACGCCGAGCACGTCATCGACGCGGTGGCGGCCACCGCCGAGGACGCCCGGCTGCTCGGCGTCCGGCCGCGGGTGCCGATGCTGCGCGAGCGCCGCCTTACCACCGATCTGGCCGGGACGCCGGTCGAGTGGTCCGACGACCGTTACCTCGGCGGCGCGGTCGCGTTCAGCGTCAGGAACTCGGTCGCGGTCAACGCGCTCTCCCGCACGTCTCGGAGCTGAGTGACTCCTGACCGGGCGGCCGGCCAGGCCGTGAATCCCCGGGTGGCCGGTGCGCATGGGCACAGTGAGACGGGCAGCGGTGAAAGATCCGGGTGGATTAGGGCTCCGGGGTGATTTTGGTGCACCATAGCACCCAAAAATCACCCGCAAGCCCGAATCCACCCCGGAAATCCCCGATCATCGCACTAGCGAGCGAAGAGCCGTGCGGGAGAAGCTGACGGGACTGACGCAGCCCCCGGCCGGCGGGCCCGGACAGCTGATCCGCGCGGCCCGGCGGGAGGCCATTCACGCCGTGAGCCGCAACCGGCACGCCGGACTCACCTGAATCAGGAATCACTTCATCTATTAGCTGAGCAGGTCGCGGAGCAAGGCCTCGAAGTGCGCGAACGGAGGCGGGGTGACCGCGGGGTCCTTGGCCTCGTCGTCCCAGCGGCGCACCGCCACGGCGTCGGCCGCGTACGGAAGCGCCCCGAACGCGGCGGCCTGCTCCGGCGTCATCGGACCGCCCTGCAGGGCCAGGGTGCGGACCGATTCGGCCGACAGCAGGCCGAAGTAGCCGGGTTCGGTGGCGCACAGGTAGCGCTTGGCCGCCACGTGCAGCCGGACCGGTTCGGTCACCGCCGGGCCGAACCACTCGCCCAGCCACTGCGCGCCGCCGCTGCCGTGCCGGGCGTCCGTCTCTTGGCGCAGGTGCCCCACGTCGTGCAGCAGGGCGGCGGCCACCAGCGGTGCGGGCGCCCCGGCCGCCTCGGCCAGCGCGCCGACCTGCCGCATGTGCTCGCCGATCGTCACCGCCTCGCCCAGGTAGTCCCGCGCGCCCGGCCCGGCGAACAAGTCCGCGATCATCTCGATTCCGCTCATCGGCTCTCCTAATTTCGCGTCAGCACGGCCAGGGTGCTGGCCAGGCCGTCCAGGTCGGCGTAGCAGCCTTGCAGGTGCCGCCCGGGCGAGCGCGGGCTCATGCTGAAGGCGGTGCGGGCGTGCAGCACCCGGGTGTTGTCGAAGACCAGGCAGTCCCCGGGCGCCAGCCGCACGGTGAGCTGCCGTCCGGGCTGGGCCAGCAGCTCAGCCCACCGCCTGTAGGCGGCGTAGAACGCGGTGACCTCGGCGTACGGCCGCCGCAGCGGCCGCATCGACCGGTTGTTGAAGCGGACCCCGCGGACCCGGCCGGACGGGCTGAGCTGGATGAGCGGCAGGCTCGCCCGTAGGTCGGTTTCTTTATCGACATAACCGAACGAAACGGGGGTTCTCGCCAGCGTGCCGAACGATTCCGGGTCGGCGGCGCGAAAATCGGCGGCGGCCGCAAATCCGTCCACCAGCCCGGTGTCTCCTCCTTCCCCGGCCGCGCGCAGGCAGTGCAGCAGCTGCACGGTCGGCGCCGGGTCGCGGTACGGGTTGTCGGTGTGCGGCCGGATCGCCCGGCTGGTGAAGGCCAGGTTGCCGGGAGCTGGTTCCACCCGCACGTCGAACAGCCGGCCGTAGTTCGTCTCCCTGACGTAGCCGAAGCTCGCCGCGACCTCGAGCACCCAATCCGGCTCAGCGGGCACGCCGCTGAGCAGCACGAACCCTACCCGCAGCACCGCCTCGAGCGCCTCGGCCTTCCCCCCGGCCAGGTAGCTGGGCCAGCTCATGGCCGGCAGTCCAGTCTCCGGGCCCAGGTCGGCGGGAAGCCAGAGCTCCTTGTCGTCCTCGGTCCTGCCGTCGCCGTCCGCGTCGTCGCCGAGCGCGTGGGCTTCGAGCCAGGTACGCGAGAACGCGGACCGGTGCTGATCGGGGGCGAACGTCACCAGCACGGACTCCCCCGCGTCTTCGGTGCGCGTGATCGCCAGCCCGTTCGGTATGTCGGTGATGTCTTTTAGCTTCTGGCCGGTGCCGGGAGCTAGGCAATCCGGGCACGGGCAGTTGTCGCGCAGCCACATCGCGGGGAATCGCACCGGCTGGCCGCCCACGACCAGCTCCAGGTCGGCGTCCATGAACGCCTCCGGAATCAACAAAGTTGGCTATACAAGTTTAAAGTTGACTATACTAGGGTCGTGGCGTCAAGGACACGGGTGGTCATCGCCGGGGGCGGCGTACTCGGCACCATGCACGCGGTCATGGCCCGGCGGCGCGGCTTCGAGGTCGTGCAGCTGGAACGCGAGGCGGAGGCGCGCGGCGCGAGCGTGCGGAACTTCGGCCTGGTCTGGGTGAGCGGCCGGAAGGCCGGACCCGAGCTCAGCCTGGCCCTGCGGGCCCGCGAGCTGTGGGCGGAACTCGGCGCGCAGGTGCCCGGGATCGGCTTCCGGCCCGCGGGCTCGCTCACGCTGGCCACCGGGGACGCCGAGCTGGCCCTGCTCAAAGAGGCGGCGGCGCTGCCCGACGCGGACCGGCGGGAGTTCGAGCTGCTGGACCCGGCGGCCGTCCGCGCGGTGAACCCGGCGCTGCGCGGCGAGTTCGCCGGCGGCCTGTTCTGCCGGGCCGACGCGATCGTCGAGCCGCGCCAGGTGCTGCCGGCGCTGCGCGGCTACCTCGCGGCCCGTGGTGAAGGGCCCCGTGGTGAAGGGAAGAGCGGATACGAGTGGCTTCCCGGGCGGGAGGTCACCGAGATCGCGCCGAACGCGGTGCGCGACCACACCGGCGCCTGGCACCAGTGCGACCTGGTGGTCCTGTGCCCCGGCGCGGCGCACACCGGGGTGGCGGGCCGGTACCTGGCCAGGGGCGGGGTAAGGAGGGTCCGGCTGCAGATGATGCAGACCACGCTGGCCGAGCCGATCACCACGGCGCTGGCCGACGGCGACTCGCTGCGCTACTACCCCGCGTACGACCTGCCCGGCCGGGGCCAGCTGCCGCCGCAGGCCGCGGCGGCCGGACGAGCCCGCGCTCAGTTGCTGCTGGTCCAGCGGGCCGACGGCGGGCTCACCATCGGTGACACGCACGAGTACGCCGAGCCGTTCGCCTTCGATCTGGACGAGGACGCCTACGACCACCTGCGCGCCCGGGCCGAGACCCTGCTCGGCGCGCCCATCCCCCCGGTGCGGCGCCGCTGGGCCGGGGTTTACAGCGAAATGAACCCCGCGGTGGCCGGTCACGCGCTGTACCACCGGGCCGAGGTGGAGCCGGGCGTGATCCTGGTCACCGGCCCGGGGGGGCGCGGCATGACCTGCTCCCCGGCGATCGCGGAGGAGACGTTCGCATGACCCGTATCACGGTAGCCTGCCTGGACATGGCCGGCACCACGGTGGCCGACGACGGCACCGTGCTCGAGGCCTTCGCCGCGGCGGTCGCCGGGCTGCCCGGGGCCGCCTTCGAGCAGGCCATGACGGCCGTGCGGTCGAGCATGGGCCAGTCCAAGATCGAGGTGTTCCGGCGTATCCTGGGCGACGAGACGGCCGCCCGCAAGGCCAACGAGGCGTTCGAGGACCACTACGCCGCGGCCGTCCGGGGCGGGGCCATCTCGGCCGTGCCCGGGGCCGAGGACACCATCACGCGGCTGCGCGACGCGGGCGTGCGGGTCTGCCTGGCCACCGGCTTCTCCCCCGTCACCAGGGACGCCATCATCGACGAGCTCGCCTGGGGCGGGCTGATCGACCTGGCGCTGTCCCCCGCCGACGCGGGACGCGGCCGGCCGTGGCCCGACCTGCCGCTGACCGCGCTGCTCCGGCTGCGCGGCGGCGCCGTCGGCGAGCTGGCCGTGGCCGGCGACACCGCCAGCGACATCGAGTCGGGACGGCGAGCCGGAGCCGCGATCGTGGCCGGCGTGCTGACCGGCGCCAGCACCCGCGCCGACCTCGAACAGGCCGGCGCCCCGCTCATCGTCGACACGATCGCGGGCATCCTCCCCTACATCGTCAGCTGACCCGGCGGGCAGCGACCAGCACGGGCTGGGCGGGCAGCGACACCGCGACGGACGCGCCCGGGGCCAGCGCGGCCGCCTCGGCGCTCGGCCGGTCGACCTGGACGGCGACGTCGCCGGACAACTGAACGCCGACCCTGGTCACCGAGCCGAGGAACGTCCTGGTCGTCACGATCCCGTTGCCGTTCTCCACGACCTCCAGCCGCAGCCCTTCCGGGCGGACCAGCACGTCCACCGCGGTCTGGACCGGGCGCTGTCCCCGGACCGGGAGCGTGCTGCCCAGCGCGGTGACCTGATCGCCGGCCTGCAGTTCGCCCGGTATCCGGTTCATCACGCCGACGAACTCGGCCACGAACGCGGTGGCCGGGTCGGTGTACAGCTCGTCCGGCGCGGCGATCTGCTCGAGCCTGCCGTTGCTCATCACGCCGACCCGGTCCGCCATGGACAGGGCTTCCTCCTGGTCGTGGGTGACGAACAAGGTGGTGGTGCCGAGCCGCTGCTGCAGCGTGCGGATCTGCTCACGCAGCTGCAGCCGGACCTTGGCGTCCAGCGCGGACAGCGGCTCGTCGAGCAGCAGCACCCGGGGCTCGATGGCCAGCGCCCGGGCCAGCGCGACCCGCTGCTGCTGACCGCCGGACAGCTGGTGCGGGTACTGGCTGGCCTGCGGGACCAGCCCCACCATGTCCAGCAGGTCGCGGGCCCGCTTGCGCCGGCCGGCCGGGCCGATCTTGCGCATCCGGAGGCCGAAGGCCACGTTGTCCAGCGCGGACATATTCGGAAACAGGCTGTAGCTCTGGAACACCATGCCCATGTCCCGGCGGGCGGCCGGCACCGACGAGATGTCCTTGCCGTCGACCAGGACCGAACCGGTGTCGGCCGTCTCGAAGCCGGCCACGATGCGCAGGGCGGTGGTCTTGCCGCAGCCGGACGGGCCGAGCAGCGCGACGAGCTCACCCGGCGCGATCTCGATGGACAGCCCGTCCAGGGCCCTGGTGGCGCCGAACGCGCGGGTCAGGTCCTGCAGCAGCACGCTCGTCCCGCCGCCGGGCCCGGCCTGCCCGATGACATCCGAGGCGGCGGCGTTCCCGGTGGTATTGGTGGTCATCAATCTCCCCGCGTTTCCTGACGTGCGACGGTAAACAAGGTGACCTCTCTGCCACCGGTCTTGCGCGACTGCCTGGTTCCAACCATCGTGATGGCCAGCAGGAACAGCCAGGTCACGAACAACGCGAGCAGCGAGGCCGCGACCGACACCTGACCGCTGGTCTGGCTGTTGACGTAGATCCAGACCGGGAAGGTCTCGAAGAGAGCCAGGCTGGCCATGGTGAACTCGCCGAGCACCAGCGCCACGGTGAGCACCACGGCCGACAGCAGCGCGGTCCTCAGGTTGGGCAGTACCACCCGCCACAGCGTGCTGACCCAGCCGGCGCCGAGCGAACTGGACGCCTCGACGATCGTCTTCAGGTCAAGCGCGCGCAGGCCGGCGTCAATGGCGCGGTACGCGAACGGCATGGCCAGGATTACGTATTCCAGCGCGAGCAGCAAAGACGTGGCCTTGATGAAGCCGGGCGCGATGGCGAGCACGCCGACGATCAGCACCACCGGCGGGATGACGATCGGCAGGATCGTGATCCCTTCGAGCAGCCGGCGGAGCTTCGGCAGCCGCAGGTGAACGTAGACGGCCGTGGGCAGCATGAGCACGATCGTGATCAGCGTCGTGATAACGGCGAGCCGGACCGACAGGGCCAGCGACGAGGTGAAACCCGACTCGCTGACGACGGAGCCGAAGGCGCCGATGCCGGCGAAGCGCAGCGCCGCCCACAGCGGGAGCAGGAAGTAGACCGTGGCGACCAGGAGGACCACCCAGCGCCAGATAGTGCTGTATCCGCCCGGGGGGACGAAACCCTGATCCCCCCGGAACCCCCCGCGACTGGGGGGACCCATCCCCCCAGACCCTCCTTGCGAACCTAGCGCAGCCACTTGGCGGCCCTCCGCTGCAACACGACGTAGATCAGCATCGCGACCGCGATGATCACGACCATGCCCAGGCCGAGCGCCTTGCCGATGTTCTCCTGGCCGGCGATGACGTTGCCGTTCAGGAACGACCCGATCTGGATCGCGGTCAGCGGGATGGTCCCGTTGGTCAGGGCCTCGGTGGTGGCGTAGGCGGACAGGGCGCTGCCGAACAGCAGCAGCACGCAGCCCAGGAAGGAGGGCAGCAGCACCGGGCCGCCGACATGACGCCAGTAGTCCCAGGTGCGCGCGCCCAGGTTCTCGGCGGCTTCCCGCCACGCCGGGCGCAGTCCCTCCAGGGCCGGCAGGATGACCAGCACCATCAGCGGGATCTGGAAGTACAGGTAGACGATGACCACGCCGGTCAGCGAGTACAGGGTGAAGCCATGTGCGTAGGGATCGAAGCCGAGGGTGGTGAGCCACTGGCTGACCAGCCCGGTGGAGCCGATGGTGGCGATGAACAAGAAAGCCAGCGGCACGCCGCCGAAGTTGGCGAACACGCCCGCAGCCGTGATCGCCACCTGCCGCAGCACCCTCCCGCGCTTGGCCGTGTAGAGCGCGTACGCGATCATCAGGCCCAGGATTCCCGGTATGACGGAGGTGAGCACGGACAACACGATGCTCTGCCAGAACCCGTGCAAGTAGATGCCATGGGTGGCGGCCTTGACGTTGCTGAACGTGAAGTTGCCGTTATTGTCCTCGAAGGCGCCGATCGCGACCGCGGCCATCGGCGCAAACAGGCCCAGCGTCACGTAAACGCCGAAGGGGACGACGCCCGCGGCCCGGCGCAGCCCGCGCAGCAGCTTCGTCACGGTCAGCCTGGCCGGAGGCCCGGGGGCCGCCGCGGTGCCAGACCCGGGAGCCCCGGGACCCCTCAGGGGTCCCGGGGCCTGGACGGCCTGATCCACGGCTAGCCGATCACGCTGGACCACTGCTGCGCGACGATGTTCTCCGCCGCGGTCTGCTGCGCCTGAGTCGGGAACGTGACGCTCCCGGACGGGGCGGGCGGCAGCGCCTTGTAAGCGGCCTGGTCGACGGTTCCGTCCTTCACCAGCGTGGACAGCTCGATCGGCCGGGCCTCGCCCTGCAGCCAGAGGTTCTGGCCGGTGGTGGAGTACAGGTACTCCTCCCACAGCCGGGCCGCGGCCGGGTGCGGGGCGGACTTGCTGATGGCCTGGTCGTAGTAGGCGGCGTAGGAGGCGTCCGACGGGATCACGATCTTGAGGCCCTTGACGCTCGGCCCGATCTCGGACGCGAGCAGGTAGTCCCACCAGACGATGATCGGCGTCTGGCCGCTCTCCATGGTCGCCGCGCTGGCCGTGACCGGCACGAAGTTGCCGACGGAGTGCAGCTTCTTGAAGTAGGAAACGCCGGGCGTGATGTTGTCCAGCGAGCCGCCGTTGGCCAGGGCCGAGGCGAACACGGCCGAGAACGCGGCGCTGGCCTGGGTCGGGTTGCCGTTGATGGCGACCTGGTTCTTGTAGTCGGGCTTGAGCAGGTCCGCGAACGAGGTCGGCGGGGTCTTCACCTTGTCCGCGTTGTAGCCGATGGCCACGTAGCCGCCGTAGTCGGCGAACCAGGTGCCGTCGGAGGCCTTGGCGTCAGCCGGGATGCTGGCCCAGCTCGCCACCTTGTACGGAGCGAGGATGCCCTGCTGGGCGCCCTTGACCGCGAACGCGGTGCCCATGTCGAGCACGTCGGGCGCGCGGTCCTGGCCCTTGAGCTGGTTGACGGCATTGAGCTCATCCTGGCTGGAGCCGTCCGGATTCGCGTCGTTGATCTTGATGCCGTACTTGGCGGTGAAGTCCTTCATGATCGTGCCGTAGTTGGCCCAGTTGGCAGGCAGCGTGATGACGTTGAGCGTGCCTTCCTTCTTGGCCGCCGCGACCAGCGCGTTCATGCCGCCGCCGGCGGCAACGGAGGAGGCCGTGGCCCAGTTGGTCCCGCTGCCGGTGTTGCCGCTCGTGCTGCCGCTGCTTGAATTCGAGGAACTGCAGCCGACCGTGAGCAGCAGGCTGCCGGTAACCGCGGCGGCTGCCGCCATGGCGTGCCTTGCTCGCAAAATTCCCTCCCAAACCACAGTCCCCGCGGGCGGGGACCACGATGCCGATCTTGGCTAGACAAGTCGGAATGATGGCTAGCCAAGACCAACGGGAGGTTGCCAGCTCGCGGCGGGCGAGCATCGGTTGGTGAACAGCTTGATAGCCACGCCCAGGCTCTGGCCGCCGCCCAGGCAGGTGGCTAGGATGTGCGCTCAGCGACGTACCTCCGCTCCTATCTGGGGGAAGCAGAGCGTCATAACCGTAGGCAAGGCCATGACGAGTCAGCAGGGCGGAGAGCGGCAGCCGGCGGGGATCCGGGACGTGGCCCGGCTGGCCGGGGTCTCGGTGGCCTCGGTGAGCTTCGCGCTGAACGGGCAGCCGGGCGTGGCGGACGATACCCGCCAGCGGATCCTGGCCGCCGCGGCCCAGCTCGGATACCGGGCCAACCCGCAGGCCCAGGCGCTGCGGCGGGGCCGCACCACCACCTACGGCCTGGTCATCCGCAACTTCAGCAACCCCTTCTTCCTCGAGGTGCTGACCGGGGCCGAACGGGCCGCGTCCGACGCCGGGGCCACCTTGCTGCTGCTCGACTCGCACTACTCGGCCGACCGCGAACACCTGCTGGTCCGGGAGATGGCCGCCCAGCGACTGGCCGGCCTGGCCATCGCCCCGGTCGGCAAGGGCGAGTCGCTGCGGCTCTGGCAGGAACTACGGCCCGGCACCCCGGTGGTGGCGCTGAACGCGGCGGTGGAAGGGATCCCCGGCGTCTCCCGCGTCCATCCCGACAACGCGGCCGGGGTCGAACTGGCGATGCGGCGGCTGGCCGAGCTCGGGCACTCCTGCGTGGCATTCCTGTCGGCGCCGCGCGGCCTGGTGGCCGACCCGGACCGGCTGCGCCATTTCCGGCGGCTGGCGCGGCTGCTCGGCGTGCAGCCGGTCGTGATGCGCTCACCGCTCACCATCACCGACGTGCGCAAGGCGGCGGGGACGCTGCTGGCCCGCCCGGATGCCCCGACCGCGATCATCACCAACTCCGACTACACCGCGCTCGGCATCTACAAGACGGCCCGCGACCTGTCGCTGCGCCCGCGACCTGTCGCTGCGGATCGGCCCTGACGTCTCCATCATCGGGCACGACGACCTGGCCACCTCGGAACTGCTCGATCCGCCGCTGGCGACCATCCGCCTGGACGGCCGGGAAATGGGCCGGGCACTGATGGCGCGGCTGCTCGGCGGCGAAGGGCACGGCGACTATGTCGCCCCCGTTGAACTGGTCGAACGCGCCTCCCTGCAGGCCCCCCGGGCTACCTACGTCCTGGGACACTATCCAGCCTGGGCTCGCCACACCGGCCCGGGACCCGCCGCCTGACGCCGCGCCTGCTCCCCCGGGCCCCGTTCGCCCCGCGCATGACGTGCGTCGCTACAGAACTACGGTATCGGTTACGTAACGTTAGCATGATCGCCGGACGCGACTAGGCGGAGGAACGGATAACCGCGATCGGCCGCCCGAGGGGATGCTGACCAGGCCCTGGTCAGCCGCAGGAGACGAGTACATCCACGGCCGCGCAGCCGGACGGGCCGACGATCAGCGGGTTGACATCCAGCTCGCTGAGGAGGTCGCCCACATCTGTGGCCAGCGCCGAGAGCCGTACTATAGCCTCCGCTACAGCTTCCACGTTGCCTGCTGGCATCCCCCGGAAGCCGGCCAGGAGCCTGCCTGCCTGGAGCCGACCCAGCAGAGCCTTGGCCCTGGCCAGGTCCAGCGGCGGCTCGGCGAAGGCCCGGTCTGAGAGGACCTCCACCAGCACGCCGCCTGCGCCGATCATGATGAGCGGCCCGAACTGCGGATCGCGGACCATGCCCAGCGCGAGTTCCATGCCCGGCGGTATGACAGCCGAGACGGTCACCTCCGGGCCGAGCGAACGTGATATCTCCCGGTAGGCTCCGGCCAGCATGTCCTCGTTGGCTATCCCCAGCCGCACCGCGCCGACATCTGATTTGTGAGTGATACCGGCCGCCGCGGTCTTCAGCACAACCGGCCAGCCGATCTGGCTGGCCGCCGCGATCGCTCCGGTGAGATCCGTCGCCGGCAGGGTGGGCACGACCGGGACCCCGTAGTCGGCCAGCAGGCCGAATCCTTCCTGGACGGTCAGCGTGGCAGCGGCGGCAAGCCGCTCCCGCCAGCGGCGGGTCACCTGCGGATCTACTGCCGGGCGGCGCACTGGCGGGCGGGCCCGTGCGTCCCGGTAGGCGAACAGGTGACGCGCTGCCGCCATGCCGGTGCGGGTGCCATGAAGCACCGGCACGCCCGCTTCCCGCAGCCGTGCTGCGTCCCGGGCACCGACAGCGTCCGAGACGTGGCTGAGCACCAAGAACGGCTTGGTCGTCGCCGCGTGTACTTGCCCGGCGACCTTGACATAGCCGGTATCGGAGGATTCCTCGTCGGTGAGGTCGACGCAGAGACCTACCACCGCGACCGCCGGATCATCGTGCAGGGCGAGCAACGAGCCAGTGAACACCTGCTCCGCGCCTTCCAGGGCGTCCCATGCATCCAGCGGATTATCGGGCACCAGCGCCGGGGAGAGGATCGTGCGCAACCTCTGCAATGTGTCCGCACCCAGCCGCGCGAATGGCACCCCGGCGTCCTCCGCCACGTCGGTCAGCAGCGCGCGCTCACCGCCGGAATCTGTCACAGCCGCAAAACCGCCTGGGCCGGGGCGGCGGGACCCGGTCAGGAGCTCCAGGGTGTCCATCATCTCGTTCAGATCAGCGACCCGCAGCACCCCGTACGCGTCGAACAGCGCTTCGTACGCCGCGTCCGCGCCGGCCAGCGCCCCGGTATGGGTTGCGACGAACTGGCGCGACCGCATGCTGCGGCCGACCTTCAGGCACACGACAGGAATGTCCCGCTCCGCGGCCCGCCGCAGTGCCTGCCGGAGACCTGCCGGGTTCCGGCTCGTTTCCATGAACAGCGCGACCGCGCGGGTGGACGGCAGGGTCAGCGCGTAGTCGAGGTATCCGTCCATGGTGGTGCTGAACTCGGTGCCAGCCGACACCACCAGATTGAATCGGACGCCCCGGCCCGCATGCAGCAGCGCGGAAAACGCGGACCCGGAATGGCTTATGAACGTGACCGGCCCCGGCCGCAGATGCGTTGGCTGGCCATAGGCGCATGCCCGCAGCGACTGTTCGAGGTTGAGGAAACCCATGCAGTTCGCTCCGCAGACAGCCATTCCGGCGGCGGACGCGACCGCTGCCAGCCTGGCATCGGCGCCCGGATGGTGCTGGAGGCTGGCGTAGATGACCGCGGCCCGGGTCCCGGCTCCGGCTGCGGCCTGGAGTTGGGCTTCGGCATGTTCCGCCCCCACCGCGAGCAGGGCCAGGTCAGCCGGCTCCGGCAGCTCGGCCAGGGCAGGCACGCACCGCAGCCCTTCGACCTCCTCGTACCGGGGATTGACCGGATGCACCCGTCCCGGGAACCCGCCCTCGAGCACGCGGCGCACCAGCCCGTTCCCGAACGTGCCCGGGCGCGTGCTCGCACCTACGATCGCGATGGAGCGCGGCGCCAGCAGCTTGTGGAGCCCTGGCCCGGCAACGTCTTCAACCAACTCGGGCATCCGGTCAGCGCCCCTCTCATCCACGTGCCAGCCGACCTTCCCCAACGGGTGCATGTTCTCAGCTCGACGACCCCTTCCCCCGGACCGGCGGGAACCGGGCCATCTCCTCCAGATCACCCAGGTCCATGTGGTTACGGATGTAGCGCCGGGCCGCATCATAGGGCGGGGAGAAATCCCACGGGGTCTGCATGCCGGTGCCGAGCGCCCGGGCGACGGCCAGCCGCCGCTGCTGGCTCAAGCGGACCTCGCGGTCCAGCGCGGCCAGGTCCCACCGGGCGGCGACCTCCTGCCGGAAGCGGCTGACGAGTTCGGCCGACGCCGGGACCTTCGCCAGGTTGATCCGCTCGTGCGGGTCGGATTCCAGGTCGAAGAGCTGGTCGGGGTCGGCTGGTGAGTGGATGAACTTGTAGCATCCGCGCCGGATCATCACGATCGGCGCGATAGCGCCCTCGGCGAGGTATTCCGCGACCACCTCGTCGCGGTCCGGTGTGCCGGCCAGATGCGGCAGCAGGCTCCGCCCGTCAAGCGGGCCGACCACGCCCGCCAGGCTGCCTGCGGGCACGAGGCCGGCCAGCGTCGGCAGCAGGTCCATGGTGGATACAGGGGCCGCCACCCGGCCGGGCTCGAACAGGCCAGGGGCGCGGACGATCAGCGGCACCCGGACGGCGCCCTCGTAGAAGCTCATCTTGTACCAGGCACCGCGCTCGCCGAGCATCTCGCCGTGGTCGCTGGTGACGATGATGACCGTGCGGTCGAGGCGGCCCGTGTCCCTGAGCACGCCGATCAGCCGGGATATGTGGTCATCTACGTAGGAGATCGCGCCGTAGTAAGCCCGGCGGGCCGCCCGGATGTGATGCTCGGTGACCTCGGCGCCGTTCATCGCGCAGACCGCCTGGAGTCGGCGCTCGTGCGGATGCAGCGAAGCCTCGTCGTAGCCGCGGGAGGGCATCGGGATGTCCTCGTCGCGGTAGAGGTCCCACCAGGGCTGCGAGATCGCGAACGGGTCATGCGGATGGCTGAACGAGACCACGTAGCAGAACGGGCGTTCATCGCCCGAGCGGAGATGGCCGAAGAGCGACCGTTCGGCGGCGAACGCGACCTCGTCGTCGAAATCGAGCTGGTTGGACCGGACGCAGGGCCCGGCGTCGAGCACCGATGACATGTCGTGGTACCAGGCCGGCCGGTCGTGCGGGCGGTCCCAATCGGGTGTCCACCCGTAGTCCGCGGGATAGATGTCGGTGGTGAGCCGCTCCTCGAACCCGTGCAGCTGGTCGGGACCGCAGAAGTGCATCTTGCCGGACAGGACGGTCCGGTAGCCCGCACTGCGCAGGTAGTGGGCGAACGTGGGGATGGCCGGGCTGAACTCCGCCGCATTGTCGTAGACGCGCGTGTGAGAGGGCAGCAGGCCGGTCATGAAGGATGCCCGCGCGGGCGAGCACAGCGGGCTCGTCGTGTACGCCGCGTCGAAGACGACCCCGGACTCGGCCAGCCACGACATGGCCGGGGCTTTCGTCACCGGGTGGCCGTGAAACGGCAGCGCAGACGGCACCATCTGGTCGGCCATGATGATCAGGATGTCCGGACGGCGGTCAGCGGGCATCTGGCTGAGCCCCGGCGACGTCGGCCGGCGGCTCGCCGGCACCGGCTTCGGAGCTGGCCGTCTCCAGTGAGGGGGTGTCGGAGAGCAGCTGGCGCGTGTAGGGCTGCTGGGGGTCGGTCAGCACCTGCCCGGTATCGCCGAGCTCGACGATGCTGCCCTGGCTCAGCACGGCGACGCGCTGCGCGATCGACCGCACCAGCGGCAGGTTGTGGGTAATGAAGAGCATCGAGAGCCCGAGGTCGCGCTGGAGGCTGCCGAGGAGCTCCACGATCGCGGCCTGGACGCTGACGTCCAGCGCCGAGGTGACCTCGTCGCAGATCAGCACGGTGGGGTCGCAGACCAGGGCGCGGGCGATCGCGACCCGCTGCCGCTCCCCTCCGGAGAGCTGATCCGGGTAGCGGCGGGCGTACGCCGCGGTCAGCGATACCCGCTCGAGCATGTCCGCGATCCGGCGGTCGGCCTCCCGGCCGCCGGCGGTGCCGAAGACCCTGAGCGGCTGCTCGATGATCTGGCCGATCGTCTGCCGGGGGTTCAGCGAGCCGTACGGGTTCTGGAAGACGTACTGGATCTGCCGCCGCGCTTCGCTGCTGCGCTGGCGCGCGGCGGGCGGCAGTTCGGTGCCGCTCAGCGCGATGGTGCCGGTCCAGTCGCGGTGCAGGCCGGCGATCGCCCGGGCGACGGTCGTCTTGCCCGAGCCCGACTCACCGACCAGCGCCAGGCATTCGTGGGCGGCCAGGCTTAGGCTCACCGAGTGGAGGATCTCGTTCCGCCCGTACGAGGCGGTCACGTCCGTGAGGCGCAACGCGGGCTGCTCGGCCTCATCGGCCGCCGGCATCTCGATCGGGTCGCCGACCCGGCTCTGCGCCTCGGAGAGGACCAGCTCGGCCCGGATGCAGCGGACGGCGTGGCCCGGCCCGACCGGCAGCAGCGGCGGCACCGCCGCCTCGCACTCGTCGATGCGCAGGGTGCAGCGTGGCGCGAAGCTGCAGCCAGGGGGGCGGCGGCCCGGGGACACCGCATGCCCGGGGATGCCGACCAGCGAGCGGCCACCGGTCAGGCGCGGGATCGCGCCGACCAGGCGCCGGGTGTAGGGATGGCCCGCGGACGTGAAGAGCTCGTCCGCGTCGCCGATCTCGACCACGCGGCCGGCGTACATGACCGCGACCTGCCGGGCCAGGGTCGCCACCACGGCCAGGTCGTGGCTCACGTACAGGGCGGCGACGTCGTGCAGCGTCGCGAGTTCGCGGACCGTCGACAGCACGTGCGCCTGCGTCGTGACGTCCAGCCCTGTGGTCGGCTCGTCGAGGACGATGAGGCGGGGCCGGTTCGCGAAGGCCATCGCGAGCCCGACCCGCTGCTGCTGGCCGCCGGAGAGCTCGTGCGGGTAGCGCTTGAGGAAGGCCCGGTCGTCGGGCAGCGCGACCTCCCGCATCATCTCCGCGACGCGCTCGGAGACGGCGCTGTCCGGCTGATTCCCGTGCGCCTCGATGACCTCCCACAGCTGGGTGCCGATCCGCAGCGCCGGGTTCAGCGACGAGGCCGGGTCCTGCGGGACGTAGGAGACGAGCGAGCCCCGCAGCCGCCGGAGCTGCTCCTCACCGAGCGCGAGGATGTCGTGGCCGCCGAGCAGCGCCGATCCGCCCGCGATCCGCAGGCCGCGCCGGGCGTGGCCGAGCAGCGCCAGGCCGACCGTGGTCTTGCCGGACCCGGACTCGCCCACCACCCCGAAAATCTCGCCGCGTGCGATCTCGAACGACACCTCGCTGATGACCGGCGTGCCGGTGGATTCGATCACGACTTGCAGGTCCTGGACGGCGACCGCGGACACCGCCGGTTCGGCCGTCTGCCCGGCCAGCTCGGCCGTGCTCATTCTTCACCCCGGGCCCGGTCGATGCCGGCCGCGGTCCGCGCGATGCCGTCGCCGATCAGGCCGGTTCCCATCGTCAGCAGCGCGATGGCGATGATCGGCGCGACGGCCCCCCAGGGCTGGACCACCAGCACGAGCTGGTTCTGCTTGATCATGGTGCCCCAGTTCGCGCCGTTGACATTGGGGGAGAGCCCGAGGTAAGCCAGCCCGGCGATCAAGCCGATGGAGTAGGTCAGCCGCAGGCTGGCCTCCACCATGAGCGGCCCGAGGGTGTTCGGCAGCAGCTCGCCGGACAGGATGCGCCAGCGCGGCACGCCCATCGCCTCCGAGGCGGCGATGAAGTCGCGCTCGACGACGGGCTGCGCCGCGCCGCGCGCCACCCGCGCTACTCGCGGTGCGGTGGTGAGGGCGATGGCGGCCACGATGACCCAGGCGCGGGGGCCGACGATGGCCACGGCGACAAGCGCCAGCAGAATCGACGGGAGCGCCATGATCACGTCCATGCCGCGCATCAGGACGTCGTCGAGCGCGTTACGAGAGTACGCGGCCAGCAGGCCGACCGCCGCGCCGCCGATCAGCCCGAGCGCGGTCGCGATGACGGCCATCACGAGGATGCTGCGACCGCCGTACAGAACCCGGCTCAGCACGTCCTGCCCGAGGTAGTCCGTCCCGAGCACCGCCTTGCCGCCGGGAACGGAGTTGGGCGCCCCGACCGGGGTGCTCGGGCCGTAGGGGGCGAGGTACGGCCCTATGATCGCCAGCAGGACGATCACACCGACCAGCGCCACGCCGATGCGCGTCCGCCACAGCCGCAGCGAACGGCGCAGCAGGGACGCGCCGCGAACCGGGGACGGCGCCACCTCGGCGTCGGGGATCGCGATGTCGCTCACCTGACTCATAGCCGGGTCCTTAGTTTCGGCGTGACCAGGATGGTGGCCACGTCGGCCAGCAGGTTGAGTACCACGTACACCGCCGCGATCAGCATGGCCAGCGCCTGGATAACGGGCAGGTCATGGTTGACGACTGCTTCTGCTGTCGCGCCGCCGATGCCGGAGTAGTTGAAGACGAACTCGACGATGATGATGCCACCGGCCAGGTAGGCCAGGTTCAGCGCGATCACCTGAAACACCGGCCCGAGCGCGTTCGGCAGCGCGTGCCGGATCAGGACGGTGCGCTCCGGAATGCCCTTGAGCCGGGCCATCTCGACGTAGTCGCTCTCCAGGACCTCGATCATCGAGGCCCGCATGATCCGGGAGACGTACGGCGCGACCGCGATCACCAGGGTGATGGTCGGCAGGACCAGCGCCACCCAGTTGTTCCACGGCCGGGACCCGGGCGGGACGGTGCTGATGGCGGGCAGGACGTGGAACACGGTCGTCGCGAACACGATAACGAGCACCAGGGCGACCACGAACTCGGGCAGCGCCGCCAGGAGCAGCATGAGGTTCGAGCTGGCCTGGTCGAAGACCTTCTCCCGCTTGAGCGCCGCCCACGCGCCGATCGCGATCGACAACGGTATCGACAGCACCGCCGCGAGCACCACCAGCACGGCGGAGTTCACCAGCTTGGGTGCCAGCAACGTGCTCACCGGCTCCTGGGCCTCCAGCGATGTCCCGAGGTTGCCGTGCAGCAGGCCGGTCACCCAGGTCAGGTACTGGTCGGCCACCGGCCGGTCCAGGTGCAGCTGGTGGCGCAGGGCGGCCAGGCTGGCCGGGTTGGCGTTCCGGCCGAGGATGGCGCGGGCGGGGTCACCGGGCAGCGCCTGGGTGGCCAGGAACACCAGGACCGAGACCAGGATCAGGACGAGGATCCCCAGCAGCAGCCGCCGGAGGATGAACCCCCATACCCCGCGGGGTCGGAACCTGTTCACGACGGTCCTTCCAGTCGGAACTAGCCGAACCAGATCGTCCGGTAGCCGTGGCCGAAGCTATCCAGGTTGAGGGTGCCCTTGCTGGGCTTGAGCCCCTTGACCTTGGCCGTGTAGCCGTCGATGAGACCGCCGAAACACGGGATGATGTACCCGCCGGCGTTGTACTCGATCTGCTGCATCTCGTGCTCGATCCCGATGCGCGTGGCCTGGTTGGTGGTGGCCACTGCCTGGTTGTACAGCGACCCGAAGTTGGACCCGGTGCCCGATTTCGGCGGCCAGTGCGTCTCGTTGTACGGGGCGTTCGGCAGCGAGCCCTGCTGCACCTGGTTGAGGTACGCGCGGGTGCCCCAGAAGTCGATCGAGAAGGCCAGCTTGAGGTACTGGTTCCCGTAGTAGTTCGGGTCGTTGATGACGTTGATCTTGACGCCCGCGGCCTGGGCCTGGTTCGCGAAGACCGTCGCCGTATCCACCATGCCGGCCGCACCGTCGGTGGTGTGCAGGTCCACGCTCAGGTTCGCGTGGCCGGCCGCCTTGAGCAGGGACTTGGCCTGCGCGATGTCCTGCTGCCGCTGCGGGAGCGATTTGTCGTAGCCGGGGTCGAAGGGGGCGTAGAGGTCGTTGCCGACGAACCCGTAGCCGGAAAAGACCTGCTCGAGCATCTGCGGCCGGTCCACGATCAGCCGCATCGCCTGGCGGACCCGCATATCGTCGAACGGGGGCATGTCGACCGCCATGCAGATCGGCAGCCAGCCGCCGGTCTTGGACACCAGCACCCCCACGTTCTGGGCCTGCAGGACCTTCACCTGCCCAGCCGGCAGGTCGGTCATCGCGTCGATCTGGCCGCCGAGCAGCCCGTTCACCTGCGCGGTCGGGGAGCTGAAGTCGATGATCGTCACCGTGTCGAAGTACGGCTGGCCGCTGCGCCAGTAGTTCGGGTTGCGCTCGTGGACGCTCTGCTGGCCGGGCGAGAACGACTTGAGCTTGTAGGCGCCGGTGCCGTTCTGCGGAGCCGGGTACGCCTTGTACCCGGTGGGCACGATGGTGAACGTATAGCTGCCGAGGGTCTGCGGGACCGTCGCGTCCGGGGTCTTCAGCGGGAGCCGGACCGTGTACTTGTCCAGCTTCTTGATGCCCGCGATGTTCATGGTGGCCGTGGCGGCGTACCCGGTGAGGCCGTTCGCCTTGGTCCCGATGCGCTGGAGCGAGTAGATGACGTCGTCGGCCGTCATCGTCTTGCCGTTCTGGAACTCGATGCCCTGGCGCAGCTTGATGGTGTACTGCTTCGGGTTGTCCTGCGTGACGCTCTCGGCCAGGCCGTTGGTGGTGAGCTGGTAGTTCTCGTCGAAGAGCAGCAGCGTCTCGAAGGCGGTCACCAGCCGGGCCTGGTCGGGCTTGGTGATAATGTTCTGGCCGTCCATGATGTCCTTGGCGCCGCCGCCGGTAACTCCCAGCCGGAAGTTCCCGCCCCGCTTGGGTGCGCCAGCAGCCTGCGTCGAGCTGGTGGACGGCGACGAGGTGCCACTGCTGCCGCAGGCGGCCAGGCTACCAGTGAGGGCAACGCCTGCAGCGCCCGCGAACAACTGCCGACGTGAGATATCCGCCATGTCAGAACCCCTTCTGTTCGTCGGCGCCGGCGCTGCGCGCGGGCCCGGGCGGGGCAGGTTCGAATGCAAAGGGCGAGCCTTACATCACGCGATGTTGACCGTCCTAGTCCCGTATGAGCGGGCTTGTCAACGGGTTGGCGAATGTTGGATCTGTGCTGTTATGGGATTGAGTCGAGCGGGCCAGCTCGTGCCGGGAGCCGGATTTACCTGCTGGAATCCTGGACACGAGCCTGCGCCCTGCCCATACTGGGTCACGATGGTATCAGAACGTTCATATCGTGAACAGCCCCGGAGGTCGCGATGGCGGGCCCGCAGAAGGTCATCATCACGTGCGCGCTGACGGGTTCCGGCCACACGCCATCCATGTCCCCGTACCTGCCGTACACCGTCGAAGACGTCGTGAAGCAGGGCGTGGCGGCGGCCGAGGCCGGCGCGGCGGTCCTGCACCTGCATGCCCGCGATCCGAAGGACGGCAGCCCGTCCGCCGATCCGAAGATCTTTGCGGAGTACGCGTCGGGCATCAGGCAGCGCAGCGACGTCGTGATCAGCATCTCCACCGGCGGCGGCACCGGCATGTCGGTGCAGGACCGGCTGGCGGGGGTGCTCGAGCTCAAGCCCGAACTGTGCACCCTGAACCTCGGGACCATGAACTACGGCAGCTTCCCGATGATCGACAGGTACCGGGGCCGCTTCAAGTTCGACTGGGAGGAGCCGTACCTGGAGAGCACCCGGGCGGAACCGTTCGTAAGCACCTACGCCGACATCGAGTACATGCTCACCCAGGTGGGCCCCGCGACCGGCACCCGGTTCGAGGCCGAGGCGTACGACGTCTCCCACCTGTACACGCTGGCCTACTACCTGGACAAGGGCCTGGTCCAGCCGCCGATCCTGATCCAGACGATCTTCGGGACCATGGGGGGCATCGGGCCCGACGTGGATCACATCGTCCACATGAAGCGCACCGCCGACCGGCTGCTCGGCGATGCCTACCAGTGGTCCACACTGGGCGCCGGCCGTTACCAGATAGGCATCGTCACCGCCGCCGCCATCATGGGCTCACACGTCAGGGTCGGCCTGGAAGACAGCCTCTACCTGGGTAAGGGCCAGATTGCCGAGTCGAACGCCGACCAGGTCAGCAAGATCCGCGGCATCCTGGAGGCGCTGTCGCTGGAGATCGCCACCCCCGCCGAGGCCAGGCAGATGCTGGGCCTCAAGGGCCTCGCCCACGTCGGCTACTGAGCGGGCATGCCGATAGCTTCGGGGGAGCATGACGGCATTACCGGGGTGACGTTCACTAGTGACGGTCACCGGCTGCTGGGGACGCTGTACCTGGCCCGCGGCGACGAGCCGAAGCCGACGGCATTGCTGCTGCACGGCTGTCCGGGCTTGCAGCAGAACGGCGACCTCGCGGTGGCCCTGCGCGACCGCGGCTGGAATGCCCTGATCTTCCACTACCGCGGCAGCTGGGGCAGCGGCGGGCGCTACGACCTGCGGACGGTCCCGGCGGATGTGACTGCCGCGGTGGATCACCTCTGCTCTGGCGTTTATCCCCCGGTGGACCCGCGGCGGCTCGCGGTGGTCGGGCACAGCCTCGGCGGCTGGGCCGCTATCCTGGCCGCGGCCCATGACCCGCGGCTGCGGGCCGTGGCCGCGTGCGCCGCCGCGGTCGACATCGGCGCACTGGACTTCGGCCCCGCGGAGATCGAGCGTGAATTCACCCGGTTCCTCGCGATCACGCCGGACGAATTCCGCCGCCAGCGGGATGAGGCGGCCGCCCGGCTGGATCCGCTCGCCGCGGTCGCTGCCATCGCGCCCAGGCCGCTGCTGGTCGTGCACGGCACGGCGGACCGGTGGGTCCCGGTGGCGCAGGCCCGGTGGCTCGTCAGGCGGGCGCGCGAGCCCGTCCGCTACGCGGAGATCGAGGATGCCGGCCATGATTTCGCCTGGCAACGGAGCCGTCTCCGGGACCTCGTGACCGGCTGGCTTGATGAGATCCATGTCTGAGGGAGGCACTGTGCCCGCAGTGGGACCAGGCGCGGCGAGCCGGGTGGGGATCGTCGGCGCGGGGGTGATCGGCGGCGGCTGGGCCCTTCACTACCTGCGAATGGGTCTCCATGTAGACGTGCACGACCCGGGGCCGGGGGCCCGCGATGGCCTGCTGCGCATGCTGGAGTCGTCCTGGCCGGTCCTGGAGCGGCTGGGACTGCGCCCCGGGGCCAGCCCGGACCGGCTGACGTTCTGCCGGACCCTCGGCGACGCGGTCGGTGGCGCCGACGTGGTGCAGGAGAACTGCCCCGAGGACGCGGCGCTCAAGCGCCGGGTCCTGGCGGACATCGACGCCGCCGCCCCGCCGGAAGTCGTCATCGCGTCCAGTACCTCCGGGTTCGCGATGACCATGCTGCAGGCTGATTGCGCCAATCCGCAGCGGTGCGTGGTCGGGCATCCGTTCAACCCGCCCTACCTGATCCCGCTGGTGGAGGTGGCCGGCGGCGAGAAGACGGACCCGGCCGCCGTGGACTGGCTGACCGCGTTCTACGCCAGCGTCGGCAAGCGCCCGCTCCGGCTGGCGGGGGAACTGCCGGGTTTCGTCGGGAACCGCCTGCAGGAGGCCATGTGGCGGGAGGCTCTGCACATGGTGGCCGCCGGGGAGGCGACGGTCGAAGAGATCGATGCCTCGATCGCCTGGGGACCCGGCCTGCGCTGGGCGCAGATGGGCCCCTGCCTCACCTTCCACCTGGCCGGCGGCAGCGGCGGGATCGTGCACATGCTGGACCACTTCGGGGCTGCCTTGCTGGAACCGTGGACCCGGCTGGAGGCGCCTGCGCTGACCCCCAGGCTGCGGGAGCGGATGGTGGACGGCTGTCTGCGTGTAGCCGCCGGGCGCTCGGTCGCCGATCTGGAACGGCTGCGCGACGAGTTCCTGGCCGAGCTGATTCCCCTGGTGGAACGGTACTCGGCAGGCGGATTGTGATGCCTGGGATCACCACCCCCTACGAAGGGCGCGGTGCGCTGCCCTGGCGGGACGACGCCGTCATCCCGGCTCCGTTGCGGCTGCACGAGACCGCGGTTTGCCAGGACTGGGTCGATTACAACGGGCACATGAGCGAGTCCGCCTACCTGCTCGTTTTCGGGGACAGCTCAGACGCGTTCTTCCGGTTCTTCGGAGTGGACGAGCAGTACCGGGCGTCCGGCCGGTCCCTGTACACGGTGGAGACTCACCTGCGGAACCTGCGGGAAGCCAGGCTCGGGGACAGGCTCCGGCTCACCCTCCAGGTACTCGGCGTGGACGGCAAGCGGCTGCACATCCTGCACGAGATGTACGGCGCCGACGCGGAACCGGTGGCCACCGCGGAGCAGCTGCTGGTGCACGCCGACATTCGCTCCGGGCGGTCGGCTCCGTTCCCTGAGCTGATCGCCGGCCGGCTGGCGCAGGTCCGGGCCGCACACGCCGCCCTGCCGGTGCCCGGGTATGTCGGGCACGTCATAACGATCGGCAGCAGGTGAACGGCCATGGACTTCACGCTTACCAGCGAACAGCGCCTGATCGTCGAGACCGTCCGCAGCTTCGTCGAAAATGAGCTGTACCCGCACGAGGACGAGGTCGAGCGGCTCGACGAGATCCCAGCCGGCCTGGCCAGTGCGATCAGGGGCAAGGCCCTCGCGGCCGGCCTGTACGCCGCTAACATGCCCGCCGAACTCGGCGGTGGCGGGCTAGACGCGCTGTCGGTGGTGCTCGTGGAGCGCGAACTCGGGCGGGCCAGCTACGGCCTGCAGATGCTGGTCGAACGGCCCAGCAACGTCCTGCTGGCCTGCGAGGGCGAACAGCGCGAGCGGTACCTGCTGCCGGCCATCCGCGGTGAGCGGCACGACTGCGTGGCGATGACCGAACCGGGGGCGGGATCGGATGTCCGGTCCATGACCACCCGCGCGGTACGCGACGGTGGCGACTACGTCATCAACGGAACGAAGCATTTCATCAGCCACGCCGATATGGCGGACTTCATCATCCTGTTCGCCGCCACCGGTGAGCAGCACACGTCCCGCGGTCCTCGCAAGCTCATCACCACCTTCCTGGTAGACAAGGCAATCCCCGGCCTGACCGTGCGCCGCGGCCCGCACTGCGTGTCGAACCGCGGTTACCACCAGTGTGAGCTGGTGTTCACCGACTGCCGGGTGCCGGTGGCAAACCGGCTCGGTGAGGAGGGCCGCGGCTTCAATCTGCTCGGGCAGTGGCTCGGCGCCACCCGGCTCACGGTCGCGGCGACGAGCCTGGGGAGGGCCCGGCGGGTACTGGAGGCGGCCACCGAATGGGCGGCGCGCCGTCATCAGTTCGGTCAGCCGATCGGCAGGTTCCAGGGGGTGGGCTTCCAGCTCGCGGACCTGGCTACCGAACTGGAGGCGGCGGAGCTGCTGACGCTGCGGGCCGGGGCACGCCTGGACGAGGGCACGATGACCGACAGCGACGCCGCCATGGCCAAGCTCTACGCGTCGGAGATGCTCGGCCACGTCACTGACGCCGCGGTGCAGATCTTCGGCGGGATGGGACTGATGAGCGACCTGCCGGTGGAACGCTGGTGGCGAGATGCGCGCGTGGAGCGCATCTGGGACGGCACCAGCGAAATACAGCGCCACATCATTTCCCGTGCCCTGCTGCGGCCACACGGAGGGTGACACGATGAGCATGGCAGAGCCGGTGCGTGTCTCCGTGGAAGGCCAGGTGCTGGTGGTCACCCTGGACCGCCCCAAGGCCAACGCGGTCGACGTAGTCACCAGCAGGGCGCTGTACGAGGCGTTCGACCGGCTGCGGCGGGATTCGTGGCTGCGCGCCGGGATCCTGACCGGGGCGGGTGACCGCTTCTTCTGCGCCGGCTGGGACTTGAAGGCCGCTGCGGCGGGAGAGGCGATCGAGGCGGACCACGGGCCCGGCGGGTTCGCCGGCATCACCGAGTTCTTCGACATCGGCAAGCCTGTCATCGCCGCGATCAACGGCCTGGCGCTCGGGGGCGGATTCGAGCTGGCCCTTGCCGCGGACCTGGTAGTCGCCGCCGACCACGCGGAGTTCGCGCTCACGGAAGTGACGCTGGGGCTGGTGGCCGACGCGGGCGGGCTGCTGCGGCTGCCCGCCCGCCTGCCGCGGGCTATCGCCGTGGAGTACCTGCTCACCGGCAGGCGCATACCTGCCGCGGAGGCAGCCGGCTGGGGACTGGTCAACCGGGTGGTCCCGGCGGCCGAGCTGATGACGGCGGCCCGCGGCCTAGCGGACGCGATCTGCTCCGCGGCGCCGCTGGCCGTCGCTGCGGTGCTGGAGATATTGCGTGAAACCGAGGGCGCCGACGTGCGTGCGGGATACTCGCTGTTGCGTGGCGGCAGCCTGCCTGCCTACCACAGGATGCTGGGCTCCCGCGATGCGCGGGAAGGCGCTCTGGCGTTCGCCGAGCGCCGCACGCCACGGTGGACGGGCGAATGAACCCGCTCGCAACCGGCGGGCGCACCGTGCCCCCGGAATGGATCGACTACATCGGCCACATGATGGACGCGTATTACTTTGTCGCGTTCACCGAGGCGACCGAGGCGTTCCTGGACCATCTCGGGCTCGGTGAGCGCTACCGGACAGACAGCGGCTGCGGCATCTACACGGTCGAGAGCCACCTGTGCTTCAGCAAGAGCGTACGAGCCGGTGCCGTCCTGCTTTACGACTCGCAACTGCTCGGCTGTGACGAGAAGCGGCTGCACGTCTTCCACCGGATGTCTCAATCACCCGCCGGTAGTGTGGTAGCCACGAACGAACTCATGTTCCTGCACGTCGACATCGCCAGCGAGCGGGTGACGCCGATGCCGCCGGAGCGCTGGCGTGCCGCTTCCCGGCTCGCCGCCGCCCATGCCGCGCTTGCCACGCCGACCGACGCAGGCAGGCGCATCCAGCTGCGCAGATCGTGATCGGCGTCAAGGTCCGGCCCGCGTCAGTCCAGTAGCTTGCCGATCTCCTCGGCGGTCTTTACCGCCTCGCGGCCTATCTTGTGCAGTTTCCTCACCGGATTACGCGGGGTGGGACCCCAGACATTGACCACCGCCATCGGGTAGCTACGTGAGTTCAGCACCACCGCGGAGGCGCCGGAGGAAAACTCCTCGTACTCCGACACGCACAGCGCATAACCCACCCGCCTGACCTCTTCGAGCTCGCGTTCCAGCTGGCTTCGCCGGGTGATGGTGTGTGAGGTGTAGCGCGGCAGTTCTTCAGGCAGGATAGCATCACGCTCGTCCGGGCCCAGCCAGGCCAGGAAGGCCTTCCCCCCTGAGGTCGCATGCAGCGGCAACGGCTTATCCAGCCAGTGCGGCGCCATAATGTGGGGCGGGTCGACCTGATCCACGTAGACAAGGTTGAACCGCCTGGCCACGGCGAGCAAGACTGACTCTTCCGTGCGCGCGGACAGGTCTTTCAGGAGGGGACGGACCCTACGGACGAGCGTGTCATCGGTGACCGCGGCGGCGACCGTGATCGCGCCATACCCGACGGTATATCGCTGGGTGACCGGGTCGCGATCGATCAGCCCGTGGTACTCGAGGGTGCGTAGCAGCCGCCAGGCCGTGCTGCGGTTGATTCCGCAGGCGCGCGCAAGTTCCAGGACGGTCGGCGGAGTGGTGCTGGTCGCCACCGATTTCAGCAGCAGAACGGCCCGGTCTACGGCCTGGATACGGAACGCGGCACCATCCTCGGTTGGCTCCGCGGCAACGGGCGCCGAGGCCTCTGGCGCGCTGGCAGCCGACCCGGACATATATGCAGGATAACCAGGCGCCCCGGCTGCGGGCATTACGGGCTGGCGGCGCGCGCAGGCCGGCTGGGCTACGCCCCGAGGCGGCGACCCAGGATCGGCTCGATGACGGTGTCATCTGGGCATGGTGATCATGATGGCCATCGTCATGACCCTGCGACGTGTCCGTCATGGCCGGCGCCGTCGGCGACCGCCACGTGGAGCTGCGCGTCGCCCCGCCGTTCCCGCTCAAGCGCCTGCCCGCAGCCTGACCCGCAGCGCGTCCAGGTCGGCGGCTGACAGGCCGTGATCGGTCAGCCACGACGCGACCCCGCCGTACCGCGCGTCCATCTGCTCGAGAAGCGCCGCCATCGTCTCGGCCCGCGGGCGCTGCAGGTCGGCGGGCTTGCTGTTGACGTCCCGGTAGTACAGGCGCGACCGGCGCAGCCGGGCCATGATGGCCTCGGTGCGCTCGCCCGTGGCCGCGTAGTCGGCTACCACCGCCGTGGCCGGCACGCCGGCCACGGTGAGCGCAAGCGCCACCACGACCCCGGTCCTGTCCTTGCCCGCGGCGCAGTGCACCACGGCCGCTCCCCCGGAGTGCGCGATGCTGCGCAGCGCGCCCACCACCTGATACGGGCGGTCCTCCAGGTAGCCCAGGTAGTGCCCGCAGACCGGGTCGCGCGGGTACCTGAACTTGTCCATCCGGTCCCTGGCCAGCAGCGCGTCGGCGACGACGTCGGTGTTGGACCCCACCTCGGGGAGCACCGGGTGGTGAGCGTGCCGCACGCCCGCCACGGCGTCCAGGGGCGCCGGGCCCTCGGCCGCGAGCTCGTTGGAGCTGCGCAGGTCCACGACCGTGGTCACGCCGATGTCATGCACTAGCTTCCTGACGTCAGCGGCCGACAGGTCCTGCAGGTTGTCCGCGCGGAGCAACCTGGACCTCGCCGTCTTCTGCCCGTCCTCGGTGGGCAGGTCCCCCAGATCTCGCACGTTGACCGCGCCGTCGAGCTCAATCCACGCCATGACAACACCATCGCAGACCCGCCCGAGGGCCGCGAACCCGGCCACACCGCTCGTACGCCGACGCCCGTTATCGCGCCTCCGATATCGCATCGGATCGCTCCCCCTGACGGCATCTGGCGGAATTCCAGGCCCGCCATTGCACGGCTAGGAGAGATCATGATTGTCCTCGGAATCATCCTGCTGATCATCGGCTTTCTCACCCAGATCGCGATCGTATGGACGATCGGGATCATCGTCCTGGTCCTCGGGCTGATCGCCCTGCTGCTCGGCTCGACCGCTCGCGCCATCGGCGGACGCCGGCACTACTGGTGAGGCAGCCGCCTGGGGCAGGGCCCATGCCGGCGCCCCGCACCAGGCAGAACACGCAGTAACTATCGGCGCCTGACCCAGGCGCTGCCGATGCCGGCTTGATGCAGGGCCAGACACGCCAGGCCGATGAGGAGCAGATCGGTTACCGAGAACCACATGTTGGTGGCGGTGCCGGTGGCATTGATAATCCAGGCGATGGCGAAGATGATCGCCGCGATGATGGCAAGCATGCCCTCGCTGCTTCCCTTATCACGCCGGGATAATCGGGGTCGGCGAATAGCACCCGGGTGGATTTTCTGGCATATGGCCGCCTTTCCTGGGATGCAGGGAGGCGGTTGCCAGCCGAGGAGAGGAGCCCGCATTGGCCACCTGGACCGCCCAGCGCCGAGCCGGCCGCACCGTTAGATCCACCCGGTTCTCGTTCTGCCAGGCCAAGTGGCGGCGCCTGTAGCCGTCTGGGCTCCCAGGCAGATCCCCTCGCCGCAGTGATCCTCGACTCCCGGACGCAGGCGCGGGGCTCAGTCGCCCCAGACTTCCTGGGCGGTCTCCACGATCAGGCGGAGCTTGGCCACCTGCTCGTCGTAGGTCAGCGCGTTGCCCTCCACCGTGGAGGAGAACCCGCACTGGCCGGACAGGCAGAGCTGGTCCAGCGGGACGAACTTGGCCGCCTCGTCGATCCGGCGTTTCAGGTCATCCTTCGACTCCAGCTCCGGCCGCTTGGTCGTGACCAGGCCGAGCACCACCATCTTGCCCTTCGGCACGAACCGCAGCGGCTCGAACCCGCCGGACCGCTCGTCGTCGTACTCCAGGAAGAACCCGTCCACCGCCAGCTCGGAGAACAAGGCCTCGGCCACGAAGTCATATCCGCCCGACGCCGCCCAGGAAGACCGGAAGTTGCCGCGGCACAGGTGCGTGGTGATGGCCATGTCCGCGGGCTTGTCCGTGACCGCGTCGTTGATCTGCCTGATGTACCGCAGGTGCATGTGCTCGGCGTCCTCGCCGCGCCCGGCGATCTCGGCGCGCTGCGCCGGGTCGTTCAGGTAGGCCAGCGAGGTGTCGTCGAACTGCAGGTAGGTGCAGCCCAGCTCGCTCAGCCGCCGCACCTCGTCGGCGTAGGCCGCGGCCAGGTCCGACCAGAACTCCTCGATGTCGGGGTAGACCTCCGGATCGAGCATCGCCGGGCCGCCGCGGTAGTGCACCATGTTCGGCGACGGGACCGTCTGTTTCGGCACGGCGGTGCTCACCTGGGACTTCAGGTAGGTGAAGTCCTCGCCGAAGATGGTCCGGTCCATCCGGACCTTGCTGGCGACGTGCAGCGCGGCCGGGGTCCACTCGATGGTGCCCGAGGGGTTGGTGAACTTCACGGCCAGGTGACCCGGCGCCTTGGATACCCCGCCGATCTGGTAGATGAAGTCCATGTGCCAGGTGGCCCGGCGGAACTCCCCGTCGGTGGCCGACTGCAGGCCGACCTCCTCCTGCATCCGCACCGCGCGCGTGATCTCCTCGTCTTCTTCCGCGCGCAGGTCAGCCGCTGCGATCCGCCCGGCGGCGAAGTCCTCGCGGGCTTGATGCAGCCGCGCCGGGCGCAGCAGGCTGCCGACGTGGTCGGCCCGGAACGGAGGGCTCGTTCTGCGGGACATCCGCGACCTCTCTTCCTCTCGCTCGCACCGGGACCAGGGCACGCGCCCGGCCCGTTCGGTACAAAAGATCTTTTCACCCGAACGGGCCGGGTTTCACCTACCTCCGCCGGCGATAGTGCACCGGCGCGGGCGATTCCCCGCTGTTTGTGTCAACACCCAAAAGCGCGCGGGTCAGGGCGTGGCGCTCGCCATTCATCTCGGCGAGGACGGTGGCGAAGTGGGCGTCGCGCAGCACCGGCGGGCTTTCGCCGGCCCGCAGCGAAGCCAGCACGGTGCGCCTGATCATTTCCTTGACGAAGGAGGCGGTGACCCCCTCGGTACCGGCCACCACCGGGTCCAGGTCGGCATCCGTGGCCAGGTCGCGGATGTAGACGCGGAACAGGCGCTCGCGGCACGCGGCGTCGGGCCGGGGGATCTCGATGGCCAGGTCGACCCGGCCCGGGCGGTCCGCCAGGGCGGTTTCCAGGATGTCCGCCCGGTTGGTGGTGAGCACGAAGGTGACGTCGGCATCGGCGCCGACCCCGTCCATGGCGTCGAGCAGCGAGAACAGCAGCGGGTTGCCGTCCGGTGTGTAGTCCCGGTCGGTGGCCACGAGGTCGACGTCTTCGAGCACCACCATGGACGGCTGCAGCCGCCGGGCCAGCGCGGCGGCCGCGTCGATGAACCGGATGGACCGGCCGGTGAGCAGGATGACCGTGCTGCCGGTCAGGCGGCCCGTCAGGTAGCGGACGGTGTGCGTCTTGCCCGTCCCCGGCGGCCCGTGCAGGAGCAGGCCGCGCTTGAGGTGCTGGCCCGCGCCGAGCAGTTCCGCCGACCAGTCGGCGACGCCGATGATGTGCTGTTCGATGCTCTCCAGGACGCCATCGGGCAGGACTACGTGCTGCGCCGTGACCGCCGGGCGCGGCAGGAACGAGACCAGTTCGTTGCCATGGTGCTCGCTTTCGGTGAAGCTGAGCACCTGCCCGCGGAACACGTCGTGGACGCGCATCAGCCGCCCGATCTCGTCCCGGGTCGCCGCGGCCGCGGGCCGGCCGGCCGCCAGTACCTCCACGGTACAGAAGGGCGGGCCGAACTGGCTCTCGTCCCTGACGCCGATCACTACCGGCGCGCCGTCCGGTGCCGTCGTGGCCACCAGGCCGAACGTCACGACCTCGGTGTTCTCCTCCGGCCCGATCGCAGCCGTGCCATAGCTGGCGGCGCCGGTCCCGCCGGTGCCGGCGCCGACGACCCGGATGCCGCGGGGACCGGCAATGCGAATGCCGCCCGCCCGCGCGGGCGTGCTGAGCAGCGACAGCAGGTTCTCGTGCGGGTGCACCCCGGCTCCGGGCGCGCCGAACCATTCCGGCTCGTCTTGTGCCATCTCGCCCTGGCGCGCCGCGAGGTACGCGTCGACGCCCCGCTGGACGTTCACGTGCTCCCATTTCGGGAACCGCTCCGTCACCGGCACGATGGCGGTCAGCTCGCAGCCAAGGTGGCCGGTGACCCGTTGCGCGAGCTCGGAGGGGCCGGCGTCGTCGGCCAGCGTGGTGGCCGCGATCTCGAACAACTGGCGAAGGTTGTGGGCCAGGCCCCGGAGGTCGCCGATATCAGGGGGCGGCGGGTTGGCGGTGCTCACCGGTCCACAATGCCCGAGGACGAAAGGGGTGCCAAGGGGGTTATCACCACCTGCGACGAAGGCTCAGGCCGACCCTGGCGACCGTCACCAAAGTGATGTCTGAATTCCTTGCGCCGCGCAACTATCGATGGCAATGTTCGAGTCATGATCCCCGTCTTCGCCTGTCACTGCCGAGACCGTCAGCTTCGGTGTTGAGCCCCGGAACCAGCTGAGGTCGCGCTGGCGGCAACCGCCGTGGCGGGCTGTTCGAGCAGCAGTTCGTCGAGCACGGCTTCGGGCTCGAGCAGTTCGTCCGCGCCGGCCGCGAGCAGTTCGGCCGCGCAGACCGGGACGATCACCGTACTCGCCGCGTCCTCGCTGAAGGACACGTTCACTCAGCTCGGCAAGCAATTCGAGACAGCCCACCCCGGGGACACGGTGAAGTTCAGCTTCGGGGCGAGTTCGGCCCTGGCGGAGCAGATCAACAGCGGCGCGCCGGCCGACGTGTTCGCCTCGGCCGCAACCAAGAACATGGATCAGGTCGTCACTACAGGCAACGTGTCCAACCCGCAGAACTTCGCCCAGAACGTCATGGAAGTCGCCGTCCCGCCGAATAATCCCGCGAAGGTCACGTCGGTCAATGACCTGGCGAAGTCGTCGGTCAAGGTGGCCTTGTGCCAGCCGCAGGTGCCGTGCGGGGTGGTGGCCGCGCAGGTCTTCAAGAACGCCAAGCTCACCGTCAAGCCGGTGACCCTGCAGCCCGACGTGAAGTCGGTGCTGACCCAGGTCGAACTCGGCAACGTCGACGCGGGCCTGGTCTACGTGACCGACGTACAGGCGGCCGGCTCCAAGGTCAAGGGCGTGACGATCCCGGCCAGCGTGAACGCCACCACGACTTACCCGATCGCCGCCCTCACCCACAGCAAGTTGCCGTCCATCGCCCAGGCCTTCGTCGCCTACGTGCTGTCGCCGCAGGGCGAGCAGGTGCTCAAGGCCGCGGGGTTCGAGCAGGCCCTGAGCTAGTATCCGGAGCTGTCATGGTGACCCGCCCCCTGCGGCCCGCCGCGCCCTCGCGCCTGACAGCCCGGGAGCGGGCGAGGCGGGCCGCGCGGGGCGGCGCGTCCCGGTCAGTGCCGGCACCGTTGCTGGTGCCGGCGCTGATCGCGACCTTGTTCCTGCTCCTGCCGCTGGCGGGGTTGCTGATCCGGGCTCCCTGGGGCAGGCTCGGGGCGGCCCTGAGCGGGTCCGACGCGACTCAGGCGCTCACCCTCTCACTGTGGACCGCCACCGTGAGCACGGCGATCTCCATGATGATCGGGGTCCCGCTGGCCTGGGTACTGGCCCGGAGCAGCTTTCCGGGCCAGCGACTGCTCCGTGCCCTGGTGACGTTGCCGCTCGTGCTCCCGCCCGTGGTCGGCGGGGTCGCCCTGCTGCTGGCGTTCAGCCGGACCGGGGTCGTCGGCCGCTACCTGGACTCGTGGTTCGGTCTGACGATCCCGTTCTCGCCGCTGGCCGTGGTCATGGCCGAGACCTTCGTCGCCATGCCGTTCCTGATCATCACGGTCGAGGGGGCGTTCCGGTCCGCCGACCAGGGTTTCGAGGAGGCAGCGGCCACGCTGGGCGCGAAGCGGATGACGGTGTTCCGCCGGATCACCGTGCCCATGATCGCTCCGTCCCTGGGGGCGGGCGCGGTATTGTGCTGGGCACGCGCCCTGGGTGAGTTCGGGGCGACGATCACGTTCGCCGGCAGTTTCCCCGGCCAGACAGAGACGATGCCCATCGCCGTGTACTACGCCCTGGAGAATGACCCCGACGCGGCGATCGCCCTCAGCCTGGTGCTGCTGCTGGTCTCCGTCGCCGTGCTGGTCTGTTTGCGCGACCAATGGGTGCGCGGCTCACCCCTATGAACCACGGGCCCCTATGACGCAGCCGGACAGCGGCGGCCTGGTCGTTGATGCCGAGGTCAGGCGCGGCAGCTTCACGCTCGAGGTCAGCCTGACCGCCGCGCCCGGTCAGGTCCTCGGACTGCTCGGGCCGAACGGAGCCGGCAAGTCCACGCTGCTCAGCGCGGTGGCCGGCCTCACCCCGCTCTCGGCCGGCCGGATCACGCTCGCCGGCACCGTCTTCGACGATGCGGACCAGGGCACCTTCGTCGAGGCATCGGGACGCCCGATCGGCTTCGTCTTCCAGAACTACCGGCTCTTCCCGCACATGACCGTGGCGGACAACGTGGCGTTCTCGCCGCGGGCCCGGGGCCAGGGAAAGCAGGCGGCCCGGTCGGCCGCCAGTTACTGGCTCGACCGGCTCAGGCTGACCGACCTGGCCGATCGCAAGCCCGGCCAGCTGTCCGGCGGCCAGGCGCAGCGGGTGGCCCTAGCCCGGGCGCTGGCCGGCCAGCCGGCGCTGCTGCTCCTGGACGAGCCCTTGTCGGCGTTGGACGCCGGGACCCGCTTCGACGTACAGACCGAGCTCAAGCGGCACCTGGCCGACTTCGCCGGGCCGTGCCTGCTGGTCACCCATGACCCGATCGAAGCGCTCGTGCTGGCCGACCAGGTGGTCGTCCTCGAGGGCGGCCGCATCGTGCAGGAGGGCACCCCGGCGCTGATCGCCCGCCAGCCCGGCACCGACTACGTGGCCAAGCTGGTCGGCCTGAACCTGTACGCAGGCCGCGCCGATGGCGACGCGGTGGCCCTCGCCGTTGGCGGGACCTTCGTGATCCTGGACCATGGCCAGCACGGTGACGTGCACGTGGCGGTGCGTCCTTCGGCCATCGTGGTCAGCACCCAGCCACCCCGGCCCAGCAGCGCCCGCAACACCTGGCAGGCGAAGATCAGCGGGCTCACCCTGCTGGCCGACCGCGTCCGGCTCGATCTCGACGGCCAGCCGCCCGCCCTGGTAGACGTCACTCCCGCCGCGGTCGCCGAACTGTCCCTCGATCCCGGCAGCCAGGTCTGGCTCACGGTCAAGGCCACCGACCTGGAGGTCTACCCGCACAACGGCGCCCAGGTGAACTGACGTGTTCTCTCCGCGCCGGTAACCCCGAAGTACCCCAGGTTGAACTCGTAGTGGATGGGATCACCAGGGTTCGAGCTTGAGTCCCCGGTGCGGGGTACTTCCGTACGGGGGCCAGGAGGTGACACGGGCCTGGCAGCCCTGCCAGGAGATCCCGGTTGAGCAGATGAGCGGCGGGGCGCCAGCGCGGATGCGGCCGGACCTGGGCATCGGCGCCCTGGCCCCGCGCCGGGCGGCAGCGTCCGGGTGGCGGCGGCCCGGGAGCCTGGCACACCCGCGCCGTCTGGGCGACAATGCGGGGATGGCTCGTGATGACAGCGGGGACCGGTTGCTGCGGCGGCTGCTCCTTCTGGGCGTTCTGGACGGGACCAGGCCCTCGGGGACGCTCGAGTGGGTGTCCCCTGTCGTCCCGGGTGTTACCCAGGCCGCCGTCGGGGCCGGGCACTGGGCCTCCGGCTGCCGGCAGCGGGCCCTGGCCGCGTGGGCAAGCGCTGCTGGCTTCGGGCTGGTGGCGTGGGGCCTTGGCACCGAAGCGCCGACCCGGGCCGAGGCGCAAAAGAACATCGAGCAGCACAAGGACCTGTGGCGCGAGCGTGGCCTAGAGGTGCCGGTTACCGCCGCGACGGAAACACCCATGGCCCGCCAGCGATGGTGGAACGCCCACCGCGAAGCTCGACTTCGCGGCTAAATCTGATGGACGGGACTTCGGCGAGAGATGGGTAGTTCAAATGCACCGGAACGCCCACGAGTAACCAAATTACCTCTGACCTGGTAATCAGAGGTAATCGAAATCTCCGTCTTTAACCCCGTCGACGAACATCTGCCACTCATCCCGGCTGAGCGCGACGTGGCTGCCTTCTGGATCCTCTGAGCTCCTGATCAGGATAGATTCGCCCAGAGTTCCGATCTCGACACACTGGCCGCCATCGCATCGCTTGCCAGTGTGCCAGGTAGGTTTCCCTGCCGACTTACCGCTCATTATGATCCTATACAGTTCTCAGGCTGTAAGACTTCGCTTTCGAGGCAAGCATAAGCTGTCTGCTGTTGTCAACCACGAGATTCACCTGTTGCGCCTGTGCAGCAAGTAACCCATGTAGTTTTTGAAACGAAAGGGCCGGCAACATCTGCCGGCCCTTTTCGCATCATCCGGATGTGCGGGCGTAAGGCAATCCCGTCAAAATCGCCCAGCTTGGCGCCGGCGAGGAAATGGCGCCATTCCTCAGCGGTGCACTCGCTGAAAGGCCCTTCCGGGTTGTTAGTATTGCCAATGACAACAATTTCACCATCGCGCGCAACCTTTACGCACTGACCATTGTCGCAGGTACGCGAAACGTGCCAATCAAGACCGTCTGCAGTCATTTTATGTGACAGCACGGGGAACTCCTTTCGAAAGGTAAATTTGGAGACTAGCGACAGGCTTTTAACCTGCAGGCATAGTCTTTTCGCATTTCAACCATGAGTTCTGTAGAATCAGCCGGATTCAATGCGCGGCCGCACAGGTAATTGATAGTCTCGCGGTAGCGAGCTATATCATTCCTATGCTGAAGGTATTGATTGTCTGCCAAACCTTCGATGTATACAACCGGCCATAGATTTGAGTCTTCTTCGAACTCTAGCAGAACAAAGTAACCGTCCGCAGCGGCGTAAGCGCCCGCTGCAAAGGGTATGATCTGGACAAGCGCCCTTTTGCTACGCACTATCTCCAGGATCTTGTCAAGCTGGGTAGCCATGAGCACCGGTCCACCAACAGGGCGATGCATGACCGCCTCGTCAAGAACCACATGATAGCGTGGCCGGTCATCTTCTTCCAGCAGTCGCTGACGTCGCAACCTCGCCTCAATACGCTGCTGAACTACGTGTGGATCCATTTTCGGTGCTACAGTTCTGATGATGCCTTCGGCGTATCCCCGAGTCTGCAACAGGCCGGGAATGTAATTAATCGAATAACAGGTAATAGCTACGGCTTCCTGTTCCAGGCCAATAAGCGGGTCCAGATTGAGGTCGGGATACTCTGTCCACCAGCCTGGTTCACGAGCTTCTCGGGCGAGGCTCATGAGTTCACGTGATGTCTGCTCGTCTATCTGATAGAGCACGCACAAGTCGCGGACGTCCCGGAGGCTAGGGCGGCGCGCGGCAGTCTCCAGCCGGCTGATCTTGGTCGTAGAGCAAAGCAGCTCCGCGGCTACCTCCTCTACCGTCATGCCGCGCTCACTACGCAGAGCCCGTAGTCGAGTCCCGAGTTCGCGCTGACGCGCTACCGGGCTCGTCCCGCTCACGACCGTCGCTCCTCGCCTAGAGCATCAGGCACACCGGTGTTCCCAGTCACGATTCCCTGGCACGCCGGCGGATTTGAGTTGGCCAGCGGACCTAGCCGTTGGCATGTGCCAACCCTAGGGGCGCTGCGTCTACGTTGGCAACAAGCGCCGTATGCGGCCGGTCCGGCTGAAACTGATCCACCGCGCCGATACAACCCCAAAAGGTCGGATTGTCTCGCATATAGCCGTCGAACTGGGCTAATAGGCGAGAGCCTGACGCTAGGACAACCCTGCGGGCTATGCCGTGGCGTCAGGTCGAACGCGGACGGCGCGCTGGCTTGGACCAGCATAAGGGGTTCGAACTGTTGCCGAAATAGTGATCACCAGTGAGTGATACCGCCTCATAGTGATCATGGAGTGCGCTGCTGTCGCGGAGCAGAGGAAAGAATTTTCTGTCCAGGCTGGCGCGCTGGCCTTGGTGGCGGTGGAATGTCGTACCTGCCCGGCATGATGATGGCGTGGGACAGGCCGGGAAGTCGCGGGAGGCGCCGCCGGCGGCGGCCGGCCGGGCGCTGCCAGGTGAGGTTGAGGTCGCATCCGGGGGCGATAGTGGCTAAGTTCGAGGTCCCGGACGGCTGGGCGGTGCAGGCGTTTACGTTCGCGCTGGACTGCACACCCGAACAGGCGGCATGCATGAGGCGTCAGTTCGGCGGGCGCCGGTACGCCCGCAACTGGGCCGTGCGGACCCTGAAAGACGATATCACCCAGTACCGGGAGACCGGCCAGGAGACGGAGAAGCCGTCGCTGGCCTCGCTGCGGATGCGGTGGAACCGGGCCAAGGACGCCGAGTGCGTTGACACTGAGACCGGTCAGGCGTGGTGGCCGGAGATCAGCAAGGAGGCCTTCGCGGACGGCATCAGGGCCGCGGTCGACGGCTACTGGAACTGGCAGCAGTCCCGCTCCGGGAAGCGGGCCGGGAAGCGGGTGGGGTTCCCGAAGTTCGCGAAGAAGGGCCGGGACCGGGACCGGGTCACTTTCACCACCGGCGCGATCCGGGTCGAGCCGGACCGCCGCCATGTGACCCTTCCCAGGATCGGGACCGTCCGGACCTGCGAGAACACCCGCAGGCTGGAACGGCTCACCGCGAAAGGCCGGGCCAGCATCCTGGCGGTCACGGTGTCGCGGAAGGGCACCCGGCAGGTGGCGGCGTTCCGGGTCCTGGTCCAGCGCCCCCAGCAGGCGGGCGTGGCCGACCCGGACTCCCGCGTCGGAGTCGACGTCGGCGTGCGGGTGCTGGCCACCGTCGCCAATAGCCGCGGTGAGGTAATCGAGCGGGTCCCGAACCCGCGGCCGCTGGAAGCCGCCCTGAAGGAACTGCGGCATCTGTGCCGCGAGCGGTCCCGCCGCACCCGGGGCTCGCGCCGCTACGCCGAGACCAGCCGGAAGATCTCCCGGCTGCAGCGCCGGGCCGCCGACATCCGGGGCTGCCACGTCCACCGCCTGACCACGAGGCTCGCCAGGACCCACGGCGAGATCGTGGCCGAGGGACTCGACGCGGCCGGGATGCTGCGGCAGAAGGGCCTGACCGGCGCGCGTGCCAGACGGCGCGGCCTGTCGGACTCCGCCCTCGGCGAGACGCGCCGCCAGCTCGGCTACAAGAGTGCGCCATGAGGCGCACTGCTATATCGCCCGCTCAGCGGGCAGAGATGAGAGGAGATATCTCTGGATCTGATGCCTGACCTGAATCCGAAAGGATGAATGGGAAAATAGCATGGCA
>WNGE01000754.1_pt1 | contig 42323 bp, 42 predicted proteins | sample 5400651 | NCBI WGS metagenome assembly WNGE01 (sample SAMN13153370, study PRJNA577476) | soil metagenome | isolation source: 60 cm soil or saprolite under grassland replicate 2 | place: USA:California | collected 2016-06-15 | reverse complement strand
CGGTGGAGTCTGAGCTGCTCAGAACCGAGCGTTCGGCCGCGCTGCGCGAGGCGCTTACGCAACTGCCCCCGGACTCCCGGCGGCTGATCGAAATGCTCATCCAAGATCCTCCGGTGCCGTATGCCGAGATCAGCGTCGAGCTGGGCATCCCGGTCGGGAGCATCGGGCCCCATCGTGCCCGCTGCCTGCAGAAGCTGCGCCGCCATCCGGCAGTCGCCGCCCTGATCAACGTCTAGGCTCCTGATCGGACTCCCGCCAGGGATAGCACGACCTCGTCCCTGTAATAGACGGTCTCGGCTAGCCAGACCATCCTCTGTCCCCGCATACCGATTGGCAGTACTGCGCGCCCAGCTCCAAAGCCACCGCCGATCAATTGACGACATGCAGGTCGGCGGGTGGGCGCGCGGTTATCAAGAGCCTTCCACACTTGGCAATCGCAGCCACAGCCAGGAAGACAGGCGTTCAGCCCGCATGTTTATGCATCAACGCGCTTGGCCCGACCGCCCGCATCTGCCGCGGACAGGGTCTTCCCGGATTGCCGTGTCGCTGGCATCCTCGTCCGTCGTGCACGCCGCACGAGGCCCGTCACCCTTGACGGTGAAGCTGGTCGCGGTCACGGCGCAGGGCGTGAGCGGAAGCCCCGGGCCGGGATACTTGGATGCCGCCGAGGCTCGAGGAACGGGCTCCGGGATGGCGGGTGCCTGGAGAGACCCTTTGCGGTCCAGGACCGGGGGACGGACGCCAGCCCGGGATCATCCGGCGAACCTTGACGCTGGCAGGCGGCCGGGCCGCGGAACGTCGCGGCGGGGTCAGCCGGTGCGGTACAGGCAGCCGGGGTGCAGGAGGGCGCGGCTGCTCGGCATGTCCCTGCCCTGTCTGCTGTCACGCTGAGTGATATGGATGGGCAGGGAGAACGCGCACACTGCCGCCGTTCTGGACGGCCGTGCCGTCCGGCCCAGATCGACCGGCGGCCGCGCTGATCTGGGTGATCTGCGTGGCTGGGCCCTGTGGCGGGTGCCGCCCGCGGCTCGCGGGGCGGGTGGGGCCGGTCGTCGAGGATGCGTTTCGGCGCTGATCAGCGCGGCGATAGCTGGGTAATGGCGCAGCTTGTCCAGGTATCGGCGGCGGCTCGGCCCGATACTGCCGACAGGGATGCCTAGCCTGTACTGATCTCGGCGTACGGTATCGGCGGATCTTCGATCAGCAGGGTGATCAGCTGCTGGTCGTGGGGCGACAGGTGCGTGAACGCCTCGCGTAGCGCCGCATGTCGCTCGGCCGCCAGCAGCCTTTGCTCAATCGTTTTGGCCTCGCTGTCCGGGGTTCTCTGCGTCCGGCTCGTGCCTTACGCCTTGCCGCACCTGCGTTCTGTTCAAGACGCGTGTGCATTCCCGGCGGGTTGTGGTGGCAAGCCAGCCCGGAAGCGCGGCCGGATCGCGGATCTTGCCCAGCTGGTTCACCAGCAGTAGCCAGACGTTCTGGCCGACGTCGGCGGTGTCGGTGGCGTCCAGCCGGTACCGGCGGCAGAGCGATCAGATCAGCGGGGCATACCGTCCTACCTGGCGCGGCCCATGCAAGCTCGTCGCCGTCCCTGGCGCGTGGCACCAAGATGACCACTCCCCGCTGGGGCCGGACCGCGGAAGCGGCGGTGGCGTAGGACGCGACTCTTGCCGGTGCGCCGAATGCGAGCGAACGTACCTTCCTGCAGCAGCGGCGCTCGGAGCTTCCGTGACATGAAAGGGCGCCCTGTCAGGCTCGCGACTACGTCGCAGCCACCGGGATGAGACCGGTGCCATCCCTCCCGTACATGGCCATCCATTGGCCCGGCGTGCGCACAGACCCGCTAGGACTGCGTGAAGACCGCCGTAGTCCGGGGTGGAACCTCCAGCGTCCCGTCAGCAGCGTTGAAGACGGAGCGCCTGACCACTGGGTCGATTGACGACACCTGAACCGGGTGGAGTGCTACCACCGCCCCGGCAGGCACGTGAATCGGCTGGATGTGGGTTTGGGGCCTAGCATTGAAGATGGTCAGGATGGCGTTCCAGTTCGGATCGATGCCGCTGGTGTCGATGCGCATGCTGATGACGCCGGGGGTTTCTGTTCCCTTCCCGGGCAGGTAGGACAACCGTTTACAGATTTCCTCTGCTGAGCCCAGGGAGAAAGCTGGTGATGATTGCCGGATCCGCAGAAACTCCCGGAATTGACCGACCGCGGCGTTGATGGCCGCACAATCCGGGATCAGCCTCGGGTCGGCTAGCAGCGACTTGTCGAATTTCCAGTACGCCTGGTTATCGGGGGCTGGTGGAAGGCCGCCGCCGAAGCCGTTACCGTGCTCGCAGTCCCACAGCAGCCGATTGAACCAGTCGCCGGAGTTGTAAGAATTGCGGTCCAGGGATTTTGATCTCAGCCGCTCACTCCCGGCGAGTACGAAGGCGGTTCCCTGGCTTAGCAGCACGATGGCGAGCGAGAGTGACTGCATCCGCACCCGGTCAGCCATCGGGGTTGAGCGGGGAAGCTTGTGGGCCAGGCTGTCGAATAGCGTCTGGTTGTCATGGCAATCCACGTAGGTAATGGCCTCCCCCGGCTCAGCGCCGTAACCGAGGTGTTTCTGAGCCACACCACCTTCCGCGGGGCCGGTGGGTGTGTAACATTTCAGGTTTCCGGCCAGCCCAACCTGGATAAGGTCTTGATAACGCATCAGCCGTACACGCTGTGAGCCTTGGTCCCCGTTGACGGCCGCGCCATTCGGCGCGGTGAAAAGACCTGAACCAAAACCCTGGGCCCTGGGATCGTCGTCGAATAGGCTGCCGCCGCGCACTGCGTCGCGAAGCAGGTCATTGAAAGTGCCGATCCCAGTGCCGGCCATATTACGCTGGGTGGCCTGAACGAAGCGCGCACCATCTGCTACTTCACCGAAATTCCAGCCCTCCCCGTACAGCAGGGTGGATGTGCCGTCTATCTCTTTGAGCGAGTCAAGCGCAGCGCGCACGTCGAGGACGTTGGCCTTGGGATGGAAACCCATCAAGTCGAAACGGAACCCGCTGATCTTGTAATCGCGTGCCCAGGTAATGACAGAATCGACGACCAGTTTTCCCATCATCAAGCGCTCTGGCGCCGTGTCAGGACCGGACGTGCCGGTGAAAACTGTCCCGTCGTCGCGCAGCCGGTGGTAATAGCCCGGCACGATGCGGTCGAGAACCGAACCGGGACCTTGGCCCGCAGCGTGGGTGTGGCTATAGACCACATCCATCACCACCCGCAGGCCGACCTCGGTCAGCGCGGCGATCATGCCGCGGAACTCCCTGATTCGTGGCCATCCGTCGGGATCGCTAGCGTACGAGCCTTCGGGAACGGTGTAATGCAGCGGGTCATAACCCCAGTTGAATGCATCCCAGTCTTTGATCGCTGCAACCCGCTCCTGCTGCAGGCCGGAGTCGGGCGGCAACGAAGCCAGCTCGCCGGGTAGGTCCATCTGGTCTTCGCGGCGCTCCAGCACCGTCGCGAAGTCGAAGGCAGGCATGAGCTGTACATGGGTGAGACCGTCCGAAGCCAGCTCGCGCAGCACCCGCATCCCGGCGGAATCTTTCACCGAAAACGCCGAATAGGTTCCGCGCAGCCCCGCCGAAACCGTTGCATCGGACGCAGAGAAGTCACGAATGTGCAGTTCATAGACTGAGGCCTGATCCTGCCTTACCGACTGCGGCATCGGCAGCGTTTGCCAGCCGCGGGGTGCCAACGCTGGGTCCTTGAGGTCGACGAGCTGGCTACGGCCGGAATCCGCCGATAGCGCCAGGCTGTAGGGATCTGTGACCTCGTTGGTAACGATGGCCTGGGAGCTTGGCGCATACACCGTCACCACAAAGGTGTAGAACCGGTTCTTCCAGTCGGCGTGACCCCTCGCGGACCAGATTCCCGTAGCACAGTCGCGCTCCATCGGTATCACCTGATGCGAAGCGCCCGCCGCAGTGTCGTAGAGTTTCAGCGCAACCAGGCGCGCCGTTGGTGCCCACACCGCCAGCCGTGGCAATCCCGCCCACCAGGTCGGGCCGAGCTGCTCGGCGGCAGCGGTCCCGAATACGTCATCGAGCACACCCGCTATCTGAACTCCGGTCGCGGCGACGAGGCCGCCCTGGCGATCGCGCTGTGTCGCGATCAACGGCGATGTGAGAGCCTCACGTATCGTTTCATCCGAGCCAAAATCCACATTGAGTATCTGCCAAGAAGCCAGGTGCGGGTACTTGCGCCGAAGAAGCTCCGGCAATGGCCGCCGAGCCGGCCTGAGCAGGATAGCGCGACCGCGACCCGTGACAATCTCGGATACAGACTCCCCGGGTGCATACTCCAGACCGCAGCGAACTGCGCCGCTCACCGCTGAGTTCCAGACGAGGGTCCCACAGCTGATCCATTGCGCAAAGGCCTTCGACAGGTCAATGCTCATCGCGTCGCTGCCACGGATCGCCTATGACTTAGTCCTGTCGGCTGAGCAAGTGCCCGATCCCGGCGGCGACGGCGACACTGATCGCCCATCCGGTGGCTATCGCCATCCAAACATAGGCGAGCAGGAAGAAGCCGGGCCAGGTGGCCGCGCTTGGAAGCCAGTAGTTCACCTGGCGGAGATTTATGACAGGAAAGAGAAGCTCGAATGCATACGTGTATGGCACAAAGCAAGGATAGTGAGGGGTGCATTCGTTCGCATTTACGCCCTTCACGGCGCCGCTGCCGACCGGCTCTATCAGATTGTTCGACTTCGCCAGATAGAAGAGAACGGCCCCTACAACTCCGATGATCGCGATAGCGAACAACGGCCTGTACATCTTGTAGCCGTAGCGAACAGTAAAATCCAGGAAGCGACTCCACCACTTTGACTCCCATGTTAGCCCGCCGCGCTTGCGCCGGTCGCGCTGTCCCGCTATCGAGATTTCCTTAGCCTCTCCGCTCATTCCTTTCTGCCGGTAGATCTGGCTCAGCTGATGATACATGTTTGGCGCGTATCTAGCATGCTTGAGCCAGTTGATCCGGTAACGGACGGCATCACCGTTTTTCCCCGACCCGACGTCTCCCCGGAGGTTCCTAAAATTGAACCCATCGAGCACCGTCTGATCTTGCCCCCCTGGCCAACTGCCCTCCCTGTCCCAGAGCAGGCCGACGTCCGCGAAGGAGACATCGACCGCAGCGGGGACCTCCCGCGGGCGCCAGTCGAACTTTGCGGCCACGCTGAGTCGCTGGGCATCCAGGCTCTTAAACGCCCCGCCCTTGCAGTTGAGCTCACGGCCAACATCCGCATCGGACAGCTCAACCCTGTTGGATGTGAACTCGCCGTTCATGAATACATTGCCGTCACAGGTAAGACCGCCTGCGCACAGATCGGTGAAAATGCCATCGGTGCAATTAAGCTCGGTCTTGATCCTCGCATTGTGAAACTGAACTGTCCCGGCAGCTGTGAACCCGCGGTCCAAGTAAACTCTGCCATCACAGACTAGCGCGTCCGCATTCAGGGCAATGTCACTTCCATTTGCAAAGCTGCCTTCTGTGCAATTCAGCTCGTGCGTGATTCTCGCACCTATGAGCTGCACCTGGCCCGTTGCGCTGAAGCCGTGACCGAGCCACAGGTCCCTGCAATCCAGACCATTACCCCGCAGCGCGATCGTACCTGGGTTGCGGAAGTCGCCGCCGTTGCAGCTTACTCTGCCCGCGATTTTACCCCCGTCCAGGCTGACTTCGCCTTCAGCCTGGAAGCGCAAGACTCGCCGGTTACGCTTTTCTTTGTAATCGTCGAAACAGACCTCGCCAGCCTCTATTAGCTGAGCATCGATCGCCATCCCACCTGCTGTTAGCGCGTCGAAAGAGCCACCGCTGCACTTAACCTTGCCCGCGATGTGCGCCTCGGTGAGCAGTACCGAGCCCTCGGCCCGGAACCCTCGGCTGAGGTGGAGGCCAATTCCTACCCGCATCCCATCCGCTCTGATGGCGACTCCAGTCTTACTCGCGAAATGGGCACGCGACATATCGACGCTGCCGTCGATTCGTGCCGACGCTAGGACAAATTCGCCCCTGCTCCGGAACTTACCGTCAAACAGCGCGGATCCGGTGACGATCATCCCCCGCCCGTCAAACGATTTGACGTCCGTCGACGTGAACCGGCTCTTGGTGCAGCGTAGGTGACCTGTCACCCGTGCCCCGCAGAGGGAAATAGTTCCCTTAACACAGACGTCTTCGAGGACAAGATCCCCATCCACGCTGAGCCGATTTGCCTCCAGCCCGGGCATCTTGCAGTCGACCAGGGAAATCCCACCCGACGCTTGCGCACCTGTCAGCTCGAGCGGGCGCTCGAACCAGCAGCGCTTGAACAGAAGGGGACGATCAATGCGCTCGCCCGCCAGACTCAGGGAGCCAGTGACCCAATACCCCACGTAAGGGTTACTTAGCCCGTCCGGCGCCGACGAGAGTATTTCTTTCCGCATATCTTCGGCCTGTATCGGCTTGTAGTCCCCCAGCTGTGGGTCGCCCGTGCGTGGGCCGTGTCCGTTGCCGGTCCAGTGTTCCGGCCCAGTTGGCTGGTCTTCTACAGGATTTGCCAGGTCTGTCACGCCCGGTCACCCCCGCACTCCTAAGGATGAGCCTGCTGCCAGTCTGGCTGGCTGCCACCAAGCTGCGCTGTTACTCAATCGGAGGAGCAACCCGCCACATTGATACAACCTGTAGGTGGCCCCGAGGCGAAGTCGCAATGCGGTCCGGACGGCAAGGTCGCCACTAGGACGTCCACTACGAAGGCGGCCACCCAACCAGCGCCTGCAGGACGACCGGCGCCAGGTTGCCCTAGACGTCGTCCACTCGGGCAGGATGACGAGCAGGTGATCTCGCAGCGCCACCAAGCCAACGTGGCCGCGGCGCCGGCGTCCTCACGCTGGTCGCCAGTGAGGGCTGGTTGGGGGGCGGCCGGGCGCTGAGGGCTCGAGCTGGCATCGTGCACGGCCCGGGCTGCGGCCCTGGCGACGGTCAGCAGGCGGCTGGGGGCCCGGCTGGCTGCGGCTGCCTCGCCGGCCCGATCGGAGGCTTCGGCGGCAGCTTCAGCGGTTTCCTGGCACATGTGGAGCAGGGCGTGGACATGGTCGGGGAGGGCAGGGGCGAAGGGGCGGGGTATGTCCATGGTGTCGGGCAGGGACCGGGTGGGGACCAGGAGCCGGCCCGCGCTGGCCGCGGTTCGTATCCGTTCGCGCTGGGCGTAGGCCCGGCTGGTCATGGCGTCGCAGGCGTGGTGGGCAGCGGCCAGCGCTAGTGGCACATCGCTGGGATGCGGGCAAGGTCCTGTGGCGACCGGGGCTGGTGCCCGGGCCCGCTGGACAGGGTCCAGGCGGGATCGGCGTGGGCCAGGCGCCCGGTGCACACGGCGAGGTCCCCGGCCTCGCCAGCGTCGGGGACCAGATGCCGCATGGTATCGGTGTCGACCTGGTTGAGGGCGCGGGCGAGGTGCAGCCAGCTGTCGCGGGCGTGCCCGGCGGCGTCGGCGGCGCGGAGCAGGCTGGCGCTGAGCCCGGCCGTGCCGCTGCCGGCGGTGCGGTCGGCCAGGGAGCGGAGCAGGATCTCGCAGTGGTGGCTGGTGACCGTGCTGGTGGCGGCGACGTGGCGCAGTGAGTCCGCGGTCAGGTGCGGTGACCAGGCTGGCTGAGAACCGGTGACCCAGGCGGTATGACGGGCCCGTTCGGCACTGGTGATCACGGCGTTGTACAGGGCAGCGACCTGTTCGCTGCCGTCCAGGAGGGGGCGGGGAAGTGGCGCGTTGAGCGGGATGGCGAGCAGCAGGTCACGATCGGTGGCTGAGACCGGCGCGGCCCGATTGGCGGCCTGCACGGAGCCGCTGAACGCCCGCAGCCATCCGCAGGCGGCGCGCAAGGCCCGTCGCGCGTCTGCGGTGTCGGGAGGCCGGTCGGCCAGGGCAACGTCCGTGCAGGGGGCGGCGACATGGTGGGCGAGCCAGGCCAGTTCGGCCAGCAGCGCCCGCTCGGCCGACGGGGAGCAGACGACCAGGCCCATTCAGAACGGAACTGCCGGGCGCCGCGCGCGTCATTGTCCAGGTGCGTGTGCAGCAGGTCCCGACCGGCGGTCAGCACCACCGCCGCCGCGTCGAGCTGGCGGGCAAGCTCGCTGCGGGCGGCCACACCTGGCGCTCGCCTGCCCCGGGCGTGCCGCAGGTGCCGGGCGGCGTGGCCGAGCGCGTCCCGCGCGGTGAGGCGGGCCTGGCCCCATGTGGTCAGCGGCGGGCTGGCGCGGGACTCCATGCCGCCCGGAACTGCGGCGATGTCCTGCAGGTAGCAGCCCATGACAGTGATCATGTGCAGCAGGCTGTCGGTAACTTCCTGAACGTGCTCGCCGCTGCGATCGGCCTGGTGGCCTGCTACAGCGGCGCTGGCGTGGCCGCGGGCCGCCGTCAGGAAGTCGCCGAACGCGGGCCGCACGGTCATGGCCCGGTGCTGAGCAGTCCGCAGATGTCCCGGGCGCTCTGGGCGGCATGCCGGCACGCGTACCGGTCGCCCGTGTCTAGTCCGGCGGCGGCTGCCTGCGTCAGGCGGTCAGCCACCAGGCGGCTCAGCCCGGCCACTACCCTGGCTACGCGCTCGGGCGGCTCACCGGACCAGGGCTGCTGTTCGGCAGGCGCGGCGAGCAGCGGGTGCCCGGGCAGCGAGGGTGCGAGGGCCAAGCGTTGCGGCCGTCCGCGGCGGACGCGGCGGCCATCACGAACGCGGTGAACAGGCCGCTGGCCGGGTCCTGAACGGGATGGATAATCGACACCATCCCCTCGAACGCCGCATAGGCGGCGTCCAGGACGGCGGCCAGGCCGTCGGCTTCCTGCAGGCGCTGCCGCGCCGTGTCGATTATGGTCATCTGCCCTCGTCGATCCGGCGGTTTACCAGGATCATCGCGCCGCCGCCCGCATCGTCGGCGGCGCAGCGCACATCTGCGGAAAAGACGCCACGCCTGAATCTGGGCTGTGCATGATTCGCTGAACGGTGCCAGGGTGACCGCGTTCGTCGCCTCGCATGACAGGAATGCCCTCACATTGCCGTGCGGTTGACCTGCACCCTGTGACACGTCGCGGACACGTAGAGGGTTCAATCAAAATCGGACTGTGCGGCTCGCGGTCCGTCCTGGCGTGCCAGAGTGTCGTGAACGGCCGCCGGTGCATCGCGGTGGCGCTGGGCGGGGATCGCGTGCTCATGTCTGACTAAGTGACGGGCGGGCGCCACGGCAGGCTGCCCGTTGCGCACGAAGCGCAGCTCACGGCGTTGGAGTTGGCCGCGCTCCAGCGGCCCGCGAGGCGCCGGTCGGCGACAGGATCGCTTCGGGGCGCTAGTTTAATTGCTGGGTTGCGGCGCTGTCGCGGCGCCCGGAAGCCGGCATGCGCAGCGGCCGGTTTGTGGCATAAGTAATGGTCAGGGGGGTGCGTGTGAATCGGCTCAGTCTCGGAGTGATCGCACGGTCACAGAAAGAGAACGAGCGGCGGCTGGCGATCCACCCGCTGCACGTCGAGCGGATCGAGGCCGGCCTGCGGCGGCGCATCTACCTCGAGCGCGGCTATGGTGAGCATTTCGGCGTGCCGGACGGGCAACTGGCGGGCTATGTCGCTGGCTTGCGCACCCGTGACCAGCTCCTCGCGGACTGCGAGGTCATCCTGCTCCCCAAGCCACTGCCCCAAGACCTTGGGCAGATGCGGGAGGGCCAGGTTCTATGGGGCTGGCCGCACTGCATTCAGAACGAGGAGATCACCCAGCTAGGCGTCGACCTCCGGCTGACCCTGATCGCATTCGAGGCGATGAACCACTGGCACGACGATGGCTCATTCAGCCTGCACGTCTTCCATAAGAACAACGAACTCGCCGGCTACTGCTCGGTGCTGCACGCCATGCAGCTCATCGGGACTACCGGTGAATACGGCCGCCCGCTTCGTGCGGGTGTCATCAGTTTCGGTGCGACCGGCCGGGGCGCGGTCACCGCTCTGAACGCATGCGGCGTGAACGACGTCCACGTCTTGACTCACCGGGATGTGACCGCCGTTGCCTCGCCGATCCACTCGGCCCGCATGGTGCATTTCGAACGCGACGCCGATAACCCCGCCCGGTGCCATGCGCTGTGCGAAAGCGGCCGGGTGCCGCTGGCGGCCTACCTCGCCAGATTCGACATCGTGGTCAATTGCGTGCTCCAGGACACCGGCGCGCCGCTGATGTTCGTCGCCGACAGCGACTTGGCCGCGTTCTCGCCCGGCAGTCTCATCATCGACGTGTCATGTGACACGGGTATGGGCTTCAGCTGGGCACGACCCACATCATTTACGGACCCGATGTTCACCGTGGGCGGTAATATTCACTACTACGCCGTGGACCACAGCCCCTCGCTGCTGTGGAACTCCGCCACCTGGGAGATCAGCGAAGCTCTCCTGCCACACCTGAGGACCGTGCTCGGAGGCCCCGGCGCATGGGACCTCGATCAGACCATCCGGCGGGCCATCGAGATCCGCGGGGGTATCATCCAGAACCCAGACATCCTGTCCTTCCAGGACCGCACGACGCAATACCCGCACCCGCGGCTCCGTTAACACAAACCAGGCGCGGAGCTTGAGGCCCTATGATCCGGCCACGCACCCTTGAGAGCGTGTCGGCACTCACGTAGTTAGGTAAGCGCCCTCAGGCCGGTCAGCGCCCCAGTCTTGTCCGCTTCAGGCATCGGCATCCACGTTCGTCCGCGCTCAGCGACGCAATAAGACCGGCTCAGGCGACCGGGTTGTCCTGGCGGTTCCAGAGCCGGTCGCTGGCGAGCCGTGCTCCCTCGGACATAGACGTGAGCTTGGCCCAGGTGATCTTCGGGTCGACGGGCAGGAAGGAAGAGAATGTGGCGAACCCGCAGTCGCTGCCTGCCAGGACGCTCTCCCTGCCGACCAGGCGGGCGTAGCGCTCGATCCGCTGGGCGATCAGCTCGGGATGCTCGACGTAATTGGTGGTGGAGTCCAGCACGACAGGGATGATGACCTTGCCATCTGGCAGCCTAGTGTCCCGGAAGAGCGTCCACTCATGCTCATGCCGCGGGTTGGCGGCCTCGAATGACACGGCCGATGGTCGCGCCGCCAGGACCAGGTCGATGATGTCCGCCAGCGGGATGTCGAGCTGGTGGGGTCCTTCGTAGTTACCCCAGCACAGATGCATCCGCAGCCGGTCGGGCGGGATGTCCCGGGCGGCGTGATCCAGTGCCTCCAACCGCTGGGAGACCTTGCGACGGAACTCAGCGGTCGTCACCGGTGGCCCTACGACCCAGCTGGCCGCGAGGTCAGGGCAATCCAGCTGAAGCACGAGGCCCGCCCGGTGGATCGCGTCGTACTCGGTCTTCATTGCCTCGGCGAGCGCGTGCAGGTAGTCCTCGGTGTTCGGGTAATAGCGGTTAGGCATGAACATCTCGATCACGCCCGGCGACGCCGCGGTCATGAAGACCTCGGTCGCTCCTTCGGCGCTTGCGGTGAGGTTGGCGATATCGGCTGCCAGCTTCGAGGTGTCCTGGTAGGCAACCGGGCCTGTGCAGGCCGGGTTCGCCCAGATCGACGCCATGTCCGGGTCGCCGGCCAGCCGCGCCGCGAACTCCGGGAACTCCTCAAGACCGCGCTGCTCCAGGAAAACAGGCTCACCGCCGAAGCCTGAGAGCCGCTCCTGCACGTACGTCGCGTAACTGGGCTTACTGACCTCGCCGTCATTGATCACGTCGACGCCCGCGGCCAGCTGGCGCTTGACTGTCTCGGCCACCGCCGCCGCCACCAGCGATTCATCGCGCCGGCCCGTAAGGCCGGCGGGGCGCGGCAGGCTGCCGGTATGCGTCATCAGGATCCGGTCGGTGCTTGTCTTCATCGACACCCTCCACGTCAGCGTCCACAGAAGCGACCGCCTCGGCGGCATTCGCCACGAGTACTGGCATGCCGCTTAACCTGCGCGGATGAGATTTTCGGCAAGCACACGGCCAGCCCGGCCCGGTCGGTCCAGCCGGCCGGCCTGGTCAGGTAGAGACTTTCGGCCCTGTTCGCCGCGGTGGGCAGCAGCTCACGCTGGTGGTGTCGCAGGCCGCCCGGCCTGGGCAGAGGGTACGTCGTATGGAGCATGCAAGCGAGTACAGCCACAAGCTGGTCTCCGCGGGCCAAAAGGAAAGCAGACGAGATGTACCTGATGGTCTTCCCCGGCCTGGTGCCCGCGGCGACGTGCGGCCTCAACCGCGAGCACTTTCTCTACGACAACAGCGTCGGCGACCGCAAGCCGCACGACCCAGGAGCTCTGCACATACAAACAAGACCTGACGGCGCCCTGCCCTGCTGGAGGCTATCATGGCCGACCTGAATTCCGTGTTCGCCGAGTCGGCGGCGCGTTACGCCGAACGCCCGGCTGTCCGTATGGACGGTCTCGTGCTGAGCTACTCCCGGCTGCGCGATGCCGCCTACCGGATGGCATCCCTGCTGTCGTCGGCTGGCGTTGCGCCGGGCGACCGGGTGGCCATCATGCTGCCCAACATGCCCGCTTTTCCGGTCGCCTTCTACGGCGCGCTCGCCGCCGGGGCCATCGTCGTGCCGATGAACCCACTGCTCAAGAGCCGTGAAATCACCTACTACCTCAGCGATTCGGGGGCAAAAGCGCTGCTTGTCTGGCATACAGCGGCGGGCGAGGCCGCCCTGGGTGCCGCCGCGAACGGAGTATCGGTACTGAAGATCGACGAGCCCGACGCTGCAGGGCTGCTCACCGGCCTGGCTCCTGTTCCCGCAGGGGTAGAGCGCGCCGGCGACGATGACGCGGTCATCTTGTATACCTCGGGGACCACCGGGGTGCCCAAGGGCGCCGAGCTCACGCACGCGGGCCTCACCCGCAACGCCTCTCTCACGGCCAGGAACCTGCTCAACGCGGCCCCTGATGATGTGGTCATGGGCTGCCTGCCGCTGTTTCACGTCTTCGGGCTGACCTGTGCCTTGAACGCCACCATCGCCGTCGGCGCCAGCCTGACGTTGCTGCCGAGGTTCGACCCGGCCAGGGCACTGGAGATCGTCGGTCGCGACCGGGTGACGATCTTCGAGGGCGTGCCCACGATGTACGCCGCGATGCTGCACGACCCGGCCGGCGCGCGGGCGGACACCTCGTCCCTGCGAGTGTGCGTATCCGGTGGCGCGGCCATGCCGGCGGAGGTCATGCGCGGGTTCGAGCAGGCTTTCGGCTGCATGATCCTGGAGGGCTACGGGCTGTCCGAGACCTCTCCTGTCGCGTCGTTCAATCACCCGGACCGGGTGCGCAAGCCGGGCTCGATCGGGACGCCGATCCAGGGAGTCGAGATGCGCGTAATCGATAACGAAGGCGCCGAACTGCCCGTCGGGCAGATCGGCGAGATCGTCATCCGCGGTCACAACGTGATGAAGGGATACTGGTGCAACCCGGGCGCCACGGCCGAGACGATCACCGGCGGCTGGCTGAAGACTGGCGACCTGGCCAGAGTCGACGAGGACGGCTATTTCTACATTGTGGACCGGAAGAAGGACCTGATCATCCGAGGCGGATTCAACGTGTACCCGCGCGAGATCGAAGAGGTCCTCTACGAACATCCAGCCGTAGCCGAAGCCGCCGTCATCGGAATCCCGGATGAGCATCTCGGCGAGGAGATCGGCGTCGCCGTGAAGCTCAGGCCTGCCGCTACCGCCACTACCGGCGAACTGCGCGCGTTCGTTAAGGACCGGATAGCACCCTATAAATACCCGCGCTACGTCTGGATCGAGCCCGATCTGCCCAAGGGCCCGACCGGCAAGATCCTCCGCCGCGAAGTGAGCGCACCGCAGGACCTCAGGCAGGCGCCCCGCCCGGGCGGGAGGTAAACGCGTGTCGAGACCGCCGCTGTGGCGCCAGATGTATGACCGGGTTGAACGCGCGGTCGCTCCCCCGCTCGAGGCGGGCGTGCGAACCGCCATGTTCGCGAGCACCCTGGCGACGGCAGCGAAGGTCCGGGCAGAACTGAACCGTCAGAGATCACAGCTTGCGGATCGCCTGGGTACGGTGAGCGCCCGCGGCCTTCACCTGGTCAACCTGCCTGCAGCCGACGACGTGACCCGGCTGCGGGCGGAGATTCGCGACCTGGACCAGCGGGTGCGGGACCTCACCCGGCAACTGGACCAGGCAGAGCGGGAAGGACAGACCGATGGCCGTGATGGCAAGTCCGGCGGAGATGCTGGCACGGGTCCGGACTGATATCGAGCGCCAGGCCGTTCGCGCACGCAACGGGGTGAAGTATTTCACCGGAATCGGGCGCCCGCAGGTCGGGCAGACGCCCAAGGACGTCGTATGGAAGCGGGACAAGGTCGAGCTGTGGCGCTACCGCAGCGATCGGCGGCGGTGGCGGCCTCCGGTGCTCGTCGTCTACAGCTTGATCTGCCGCAGTTACGTGCTGGACCTCTCGCCGGACAACACGTTCGTGGGGCAATTGCTCGAAGCCGGCCACGATGTGTTCCTCATTGACTGGGGGGTGCCCGACGAGCGGGACGCCGATAACCGCCTGGAGACCTACGTCGACTACTACCTGCCGCAGGCGGTCAGGGCACTGCTGGCCGAGGCTGGCTCTGATGGTCTTACCCTCCTGGGTTATTGCCTGGGGGGCGACCTGGCGCTCCTCCTGGCCGCCCGTCACCCTGAGCTGCCGGTCCGCAACCTCATCACCGTCGCCACCCCGGTGGACTTCGCCGAGATGGGCATGTTCAGCAGGCTATTCAGCGACGGACGGCTCGATGCCGATGCGCTGATCGACGCCACCGGGAACGTGCCGCCGGAGAGCATGCACAACGCCTTCAGGGTCATCAAGCCGACCGGCGACGTCAGCGCCTACGTGATGTTGTGGCAGAACCTGCGGAGCGACGAGCAGATGGCGGCCTACCAGGCCATGGGCCAGTGGACCAAGGACCATGTGCCATTTCCAGGTGCGACGTTCCGCCAGCTAGTCCAGATGATGCGGGACAATGCCATGGTCAACGACACGGTGCTGCTCGGCGCAAAACCGGTGCACCTGACGGATATCCGCTGCCCGTTCCTCTCGGTGCTGGCCGAGCGCGACCACATATCCCCCGTGGCGTCGGTGGGCCCGGCCGTGGACCTAGTCGGTTCGGCGGACATCGAAGAGATCCGGCTGCCGGCCGGCCACGTCGGCCTGATGGCGAGCCGCACCGCGTCGAAATGGACCATCCCGCGCATCGCTGACTGGATTCACCGGCATAGCGAGGAGCTTTCGTGAAGCTTATTCCGGCCAGCGAAGTCCCGTCTGACCAGCTGCCGCCCGACGATTCGGTCCGGGCCGCACGGGCGCGTGCAGCTGCGCGGTGCACAGCACGTCGATGGCCTGATCGAGGTCACCGCGCTTGACCAGCAGGCCGACCAGCCAGAGGACGGTACCCCCGATCCGGATCGGCCCGAGCCGGGTGGACGCACTGCCGTCCGGACCGTTGTACCGGCGTGCCGCACGAGTCAGGAACACCAGTTGCCGCTGTCGACTTGCCATGTCCGGTCGGGTCCCTGGACGACGTGGAGTGTGACCGGGCCAGATCGGACGGTCGCGCCGCGGCCATGGCGGCTGGCCTCCCGCCAGCCCCGGGCAGGGACGCCAGCCACGCCACCGTGCCGGGCGAACCAGGCCGCGGCCGCGGCCGGTGCCGGCTGGCCGCCCCGGTCTGACACCAGGGACAATGCGAATGCTGACCCGCTCGGGCAGGCGGGGCTCGCGGGGGCCGCGGTCACCGGGACCGCTGCGGACTGAGCGCTGCCTGATCCGCACGCCGACGCGGCGAGGAGGCAGGCCACGATGCAGCCGCCGAATGCGGCCGGGTGCAACGCCATGCTCGTTGGACGCACGGGCGCGGCGGCAGGCTCCCGCATCCGGGCCGCCAGGTTTGCCGGTTCGTTGTTCATGACAGGCCTAGTCCTGGCGGCGGCCGGGGCATCCCCGCTGAGCCTGGCCAGCCGACGACGACCGCATCTGCTGCGACGGCGCGGTTGGCTTGGATTTGGGGTCTGTCAGAACGGCGTGTGCTCGAGCCAATGGGTGAGCAGGGCCTGCTCGCCGAGGACTTCGATGCCAGGGGCGGAGGGCGGCAGCCGGCGGGTCAGGACGAGCAGCAGGCTGGCTGCGGGCCCGCGGACCGCGACGTCGGCTTTGCCGTGGCCGCGGGCGGTGGTGACACCGGACGGTGTCCGGGTGACCAGCCACTCGCCGGTGCCGGCCAGCCCGGGGTCGGTGGCGTGGAAATGCAGGCTCTGGCCGTCGCCGCGCAGGCCTTGCGCCGGTGCACGGGCCGGGCCGACGGTTCCCTCGGTGCTGGCGGCGATGATGGCGAGCCATTCGTCGACGCCGTCCGCGGCAGCCTCCGGGGCCAGATCGACGTCGCGTCCAGCCGCGAGCTGAGCGTCCGCCAGGTGCACGGCGGCTTCGTGGGCCCGGCGGCGCGCCCAGAAGCTGGCCGGGCCGATGCCGGCCAGCGTCCACACCAGGTCGCTGCCAGCAGCCGTGACTGCGTCGATGACCCGGTCGGCGCCGGCGTTCAGCCATGACGCGTGCTGCGCCGGGTCAGGTGGCAGTTTCCCGTCGGCTACCTCGCGCACCGGGATCGGCGTGGCCGCCCGGGTGGCCACGATCTGGGCCGCCCACCGGTGGCCGCGCCCGACGTGGGTGACCAGCTGCCGGAATGTCCATCCCGGGCAGGTCGGCACCGGCCGTTCCAGATCACCGCTGGTGATCCGGGCGAGTTCGGCCGTGCAGCCGCGCAGCTCGGTAAAGAAGCGGTCGTCGCCGGGCGCAGGCATCGGCGTCCTCCTCACAGCGGAACAGCAGGACCCCGGAAATGCACCCTACCCACAATCGGCATGGCGGGCTGCAGCCGGCCGCCGCTTTGCACGGGTTTCGACCAGGGTCGCGGGCGCTACCCCCGCTGGTCGCGGCGGCGTGTCAGGTAGGCGGTTTCGGCGGTGTTGCCCGCCAGCTCGAAGACCTCGTAGGTCCGCGGATGCCGCCCGCCGTTTCCCTGCATCACTCCATCGACGGAGACCTGCGTGGTGGTCGTCAGTTTCATGATGGCGGTTCCCTTCTCCGTGGGGACGCCCCTCGCGGGCGGCCTCTCGCCCCTGCAACGAACACCTCTGCCGCGATCCGACACCGCCCCCGGATTTCTTCGAGGACAGTCTGGTACGTCGGCTGCAAGCGATCCGGCCGCGCGACGGTTTCGGGGCGACTGCGCTCCACTTCCTCAGGCACGCGTCCAGTGCGGGCGAGCTCTGGGACCGGATCGACCAGGATGCGGTACGACCGGGCCCGCCGCAGCCAGGACCGGCACGCGACCGACATCCTCGCCGCCTACATCGCCGGTGCCGCCCGGTAACCCGCGAGCACCGGGAACTCTGCCGCCTGACGGTCACGACTGCCAGGCGGCAGCTCACAGCCGTAATCAGTCACCGACCGCAACATCAAACCGGAGCGTGGCCCGCCGTTCGGCGCTGCTTCCAGCGCAACAGCCACAAGGTGGTGCCGGCGATCACGATCGCGACGGCGGACGCGATCGTGGCGATCAGCCAGGCCGGGGCTGTCGTGTCGTTGGGCTTTGGCGCGGCGGCCGGGGCAGGGGCGGCCGGGGCGGAGGCCGCGGAGCTGGGGGCGGACGGGAGCGAGGCGCCGGCAGGTATGCCCAGCCGGGTCAGGGTGGCGGTCAGCTGCGGGGTGCCGCGGAGCCACCCGGTGGCCTGCAGCGGCTGGCCGAAACCCCGCTGTCCCGGCAGCGTGTAGATCACCGGGCCGCCTGCCGCGCGCGGGTACAGGTACTGGCGGATCTGGTCGCTCGCCTGGCCTGGTGCGGGGGTGATGCCGGGCACCGTGTAGGTGACGGTGTACTTCGGCCCGAGGGTGGCCGCCGCTGGCGGCGGGCGAAGCCGGGACGGCATATCAGGCATGCGGACATCGCCGATGCTGGGGCCGAACAGCACCGTGAACAGGCCGGTCTGGCCGGCGAGGCTGGAGAGCGCGTCCCCTTGTCCCGGCAGGGCCTCGCTCCCTGCGGCGACGGAGACGGCGACCGGGTGGGCCAGGCCCGGGCCGGTGATGCTCGCCTGGGTGGTGCCCTTCGCGAGCGCCGGCGTGGCGAGCGTCACCGTGACGGTGAGGGCAGCGCCCACGGCGAGAGAGGTGAGAGCGATGAACCTGCGCGGCATGATCGGTGGCTCCTTCCTGAGCGCCTCGCTTGGGTGTACACCGCAGACCGGCGGCAGGTTCCCGGCAGCCAGCGCCCGGTCAGCGGGCGGAGGCGGCGACCGCGAGCGCGGCCGCCTTGCTGAAGCCGCCCTCTAGGCGCAGGACGACCCGCGGCGTGCCCCAGATCAGTGTGCTGCCGGTGATCAGCCGGGCTGAAGCCTGCACGACCGTGCCGTCGCTGCGGACGTACACGATCTCCTGCGGGCCGGTAACCCACAGCCCTTTCGTGCCGTTCAGCCGGACCTCGGTGACGTTGCCCAGGTGGACGAACTTCTCGAAATAGACCGGGTCCAGGTGGCCGTCGAATTCGTCCAGCCGTACCTGGCCGTACGGCGTGCGATCGTAGATCAGCGTCGCGATCCGCCCGCCGTCGCTGACCGTGACCGCGTCTGGCCGGCCAAGCTTCGCCGGCACGAGGACGGGGAAGGCGACACGCTGGCGTGCCTGCTCGAGCGGCATCCGCTGCTCGCCGGGCAGGGACGGGTGCGGCGCGGGGGAAGGGCCAGGCGCCTGGCGGAGCGCCACGCCGTCGAGCCGGAGCACGTGGGCGATAACCGCGCGGCTCTGCGGGATCGCCACGGCCAGGGCGACGACGGTCAGCGCCACGATCAGGGCGGCACGCCACCGGGGATACAGGATCCGCGCGCGCCAGCGTGCTATCAGCGGGGGGCGTGCCTCCGGGCGCTGCTGTGCTTCCAGGCGCTGGCGGATGGTGGCGGCCTGCTCTGCGGCGGGCGGCACGTCGAGCCGGGGGCTCAGCGCGCGGAGCTCGGACACCAGCGCGTCCCGCCAATGCGGTCCGTGACGGGGGCCGGAGGACTCAGCCATGGAACACCCGGCCCTGGTCTTCGGTCACGACGAGCCCGCGCAGCCGTCCCAGGGCACGGGACGTGCGGGACTTCACCGAGCCGAGCGGCCATTGCAGCACCTGTGCCGTCTCGGCCTCGGACAGATCCAGGAAGTAGCGGCACACCAGCGCTTGCCGCTCCCGGTCCGGCAGTGCGTTCACTGCCGCCAGCAGCCGGGCACGCCGCTCGCTGGCCGCCGCCTCGTCAAACGGAGTGTCCGGGGTGGCGGCGTCCGGCTCCAGGGCCGATAGCCGCAGGGCCAGCGCATTGCGGCGGTGCCGGGAACGCAGCAGGTTCTTCGTCTCGTTGGCCACGATGCTCAGCAGCCATGGCGCGAACGGCTCGCCCGCCCGGAACTTCGGCAGGCTCCGGAACGCCTTCACGAACGCCTCCTGCACCACGTCGTCGGCATCCTCGCCCGCGCCAAGCAGCCAGGCAGCCCGGTGCGCGCGCAGCGTGTACCGGGCGACCAGCACCGCATAGGCATCAAGGTCGCCGTCCCGGGCCCGGGTTACCGCGTCCGCCTCGTCGATGGCACTCCCTGCTCGAGCCGGTACTCATCTTGAATACACCGCCGGCGGTCGCCTGGTTCCGGCCGAACGCGTGGCCAACGACCGTCTTCGCCACCGATTCCACGGCAGGAAGGCGCCCGCCAGGCCGCCCGAAGCTTTCTGAAGGCACCCAGTTGATCGTGGCCTGCACGGTCGGCGATGCTGGGGCGGCGGGCTGTGTCACTGCGCTGACGCGGCGCGCAGGCAGGCCGTGCGCTGTTTCGGGAGGACGCGATGTCGATCGGCTCGTTTGAGCGGTATCCGCTGCTATTCGGCTCGTCGCCGGTGCACCCGCTGGAACGGCTGTCCGCCCATCTCGGCGGCGCGCCGGTGTGGGCCAAGCGCGAGGACTGCAACTCAGGGATCGGCTATGGCGGTAATAAGACCCGCAAGCTGGAATACCTGGTTGCCGATGCCCTGGCCAGGGGATGCGACACGCTGGTGTCGATCGGCGGCGTGCAGTCCAACCACACCCGGCAGGTCGCGGCGGTCGCGGCCCGGGTCGGCCTGAATTGCGTGCTCATCCAGGAAAGCTGGGTGAACTGGCCCGATCCGGTGTACGACAAGGTCGGCAATATCCTGCTCAGCCGCCTGGCGGGGGCGGACGTGCGGCTGGTGCCCGCCGAATTCGGTATCGGCTTTAAGAAGAGCTGGGAACAGGCGCTGCGGGGGATCGAGGAATCCGGCGGCCGGCCCTATGCCATCCCGGCCGGCGCCTCCGACCATCCTCTCGGCGGCCTGGGGTTTGCCCGCTGGGCGTTCGAGGTCGCCGAGCAGGAACGCGAACTCGGCGTGTTCTTCGACACCATCGTGGTGTGCTCGGTGACCGGCAGCACCCAGGCCGGCATGGTCGCCGGGTTCGCCGCGCTGGCTGGCTCCGGCGGCCGACCGCGCCGCGTAGTCGGCATTGATGCCTCAGCCAAGCCGGCTGAAACCCGGGACCAGATCACCCGGATCGCTCGGCAGACCGCCCGGCTGATCGGCGTCGAGCGCGAGGTGGGCGACGGGGAGATCGAACTGGACGAGCGCTACCACGCGGGCACCTACGGCATCCCCGACGATGCCACCCTCGATGCGATGCGGCTCGCCGCCCGCACCGAAGGCATGATCACTGACCCGGTCTACGAGGGCAAGTCCATGGCCGGGCTGATCGACCTGATCAGCGGGCGCGAAATCGAGCCCGCCTCCACGGTGCTCTACGCCCATCTCGGGGGCCAGCCCGCGCTCAACGCCTACAGCGCACTGTTCTCCTGAAACCAGCATCCGCACGGCGCCCATACCGCACGAGCCGGCCTCGGCACCCATCTCAGCCTCGGCCGTCCCATGCAGATCATCGCTATGCGCTCGTCCTCGAGCCCCCTCCTGTGAACCCCGCCTGCCCCGGCCGCTGACGGCCTGTCCTTCGCGGAAGACGTCAGGCTGGGCGCAGCCGGTGAGCGCGTATCGCGTTACAGTTTGGCGGGTGGCAGGTGATCAGGCTGGGCGGGTGGACAGCTGGATCTGGTCGGTGCGGCTGGCCGCGACCCGTTCGGCCGCGTCGGGTGCCTGCCGGGCCGGGCACGTCAGGGTCAACGGCGTCCGGGTCAAGCCCGCGCATGCCGTACGGGCCGGTGACGAGGTGCGGCTGCGCGGCGAGGGACGTGAACGCGTCGTGGTCGTCCGGCAGGTCATCACCAAGCGTGTCAGCGCATCGGTTGCCGCCGCGTGCTACATCGACAACAGCCCTCCCCCTCCGCCCCGCCAGGAGGCAGTCCCGGTGGCTGCCCGGGACCGCGGCGCGGGCCGTCCGACCAAGCGCGAGCGCCGGAGTATCGAGAAGCTGCTCGGGCGCCCGGCCCGCTGAGCGGGGTTTCCGGATGCGCTGCGAAGACCGGGGTGCCGGAAAGGACCGGCAGCGGGCCGGGAGAGGCTCCGCACGACCTCGCGGACGGCCATCACAAGGTGGTACTCACCGACACGTATCTAACGGTGAGTCTCCATTGGCGGCTTCGGCCCGCGGCACGCCGTTCTTCGCATCGCGGGTCCCCGAGCCTCCGGGGGTGTCCTCGTCCGGGCTGGACGACAGCCCGAGGTGCTCCTCATACGCGGCCAGGGCCGCCGCCAGCTCGTATGGCCCGCGGAGCCACTGAAGCTGGGCTGGGACATCAACGAAATCCACGTACGGATGATCGCCGCAGCTGGGGCAGATCAGCTCATACGCGTCGGTATAGCCGCCTTCCATCCGGCCGTCGACGATACGGACCGGGCGTCGGCGCACGAACGCCGTCCTGCCGTGCCCAGGCTGGCCCGGCAGCGGAAACCTCAGGAAGACCTGAGTGCCGATACGCAGCCAGGAGTCACGGGGATTGCGCGGATGCGGTGAGACCGTACCGGTATCGACAGCCGACCGGGTACCGGTCACGGTGTCCGAGGTAGGGGGATAGCTTATTCTGCTCACCGCCTGTCGCCTAGCTCACCGGCTTGGCGGTGAGGTACTGATACTGCCGAGGGCTAGAGCAGCGGTTTTCACTTTCCCACTATGCGATAACTCTGCGCCATCGCGCAGCGGATGTCCAGCCGCGGGAAAGTGAATTGTTCCTGGGTGCTTCCCTGGGCCTGACGCCAGGTAGCAGGACGGGCACAAGTCAGGAACCAAGCTCGTATACAACGGCGGTTTCCTGTTACCTGTTAGCCAAGCATGCGTAACGCAAAGTCACTGACGGTCCCAGCCGTGGAACTTCGAGTAGTCGCCCGCGTCCCAGGCTTCGCGGAGCCCGGGGGTGCTCAGATCCCAGTCCGGGCGGATCTCGCTGGTGGCGGCGCGCAGGTCACGCCACAGGTCGTAGAACGACGGGCGGCCCCAGAACCAGTAACCGTTGTAGACACTGTGAACGACCAGCCCCGGCTTGAGTACCAGCGTGTGCGGGATCATGGGGTTGTGCTCGGGGTCGGTGTACTCGGCGATGTCCAGGTCCTGCTGGACGGTCCGACCGGGATCGGACAAGAAGGTCCACTGGGCGCCCACCGACGCGCGGAACTCCTGCAGGGTGTGATGGTCGTCGGTAGCGATAGTGGCGATCTGGGTGTAGGCCACCGCGACCTTCGGGTAGTTGGCTGCCAGCTCGAGGTGCTGCTGGTGCTCTTTAGGGCAGTAGTTGCCGCGCGCCAAGGTGAGGATCAGCGGATCACGGCCCTGAAGCTCGCTGAGCGTACGCACCGTGCCGGTGTGGTCCGGAAGAGCGTAATCAGGGAAGATGCCGCCAGGGCTGATGTCAGGACGCATCGGATGACCGCCTCTCAGTGACGTCGCGGGCGCGACCCGCACGGTGCTGATGCCTGCTCCGCCGCACGGACCTGTCTCGGGCTAGGGCAACGGTAGGCCTTGTCATGCCGAAGGTCGCGCCTGGGGCCGTCCCATCGCGCCGGTTTCGGCGCGGCTTCAGCCTCAGTCCAGCGGCGCGGGCCACAGTGAGGCTCATCGACGGCAGAACCGGGAGGATCAGGCGATGCCGAAAGCTTGCCTCGGCCGGCCCGCGCGGTGATCTCGGCCCGCCATGGCCGACCATATCGTTCCGCAACCTCACCGACAGGACCTGGACGGTCGTCCCGGACGGCGAGGAACCCAAGCGGGTGGCCCCGAACCAGCGGCTGGGCGTGCGGCCGATGCGCATCGATTTCGGCCCGGCCCGGGGCCGGATCCTCTAGATCGTTGACCGCCGGTACGTCGGCGTGATCGTCGGATATGAGTGCAATCCGTGCTGTCCTGGCAGCACGGATTGCACTCAGAAACCAGCGGGCTGCTGTACCAGGCCGGTGTCAGCGGTGGCACATGACGTGGTCGACGAGGCGGTATTCGGCGGCCAGTACCGGGTCGTCGACGTCGACGTTGGAGTTGATGGACAGGGCGGCCGTGGTGCGCCCGTCGCTGCTGACGGCGCCGATGGTGTTGTACCCGGGTACGTCGCCCTCGTGTGACCAGTAGCCGCCGCCGCAGCTGAGCGGGATGAAGAAGATGCCCAGCCCGTACCGGAGCCGGGCACGCTGGCGCTGTCACCGCCGGTGGCGGGCACCGTCTGGCGCATCTCCCGCGTCTGCGCCGGGCCCAGCAAGGCGCCGCGCCCGATCGCGCTCCAGAACCGGGTCAGGTCGGCGGCGGTGCTGATCAGCGCACCAGCCGAGTCGGCCCATGACATGTTCTCGGCGGTCGTGTCGATCCGCGTGTTCTTGTCGAAGATCAGGTATCCGGTGGCGTGTGGCGCGGGCAGGCGCGTGCTGGTGCCCGGCGCATAGGTGTGGCGGAGTCCGAGCGGGATGATGATGCGGCGGGTGACCTGGTTCTCCCAGGAGTCGTGGGTCACCTTTTCGATGACCATTCCGAGCAGGATGTAGTTGGTGTTGGAGTAGTTCCAGGCCGCACCGGGGGCGGAGTCTGGCCGGTGGGCGAGCGCTATGTCCAGCAGGTCTGACCGGCTGAACTGGCGGAATTCCAGTCGGCGGTACGCCTCAGGCGAGGTGATCTGCGCCTGCAGGTCATCGGTGTAGTCGTGCAGGCCGCTGGTGTGCTGCAGCAGCTCGCGGACGGTGATCTTGCCGCCGTCGTTGCCGTTGCCGTGAACCACGCCGGGCAGCCAGCGCCCGGCGGTGTCATCAAGCGACAGCCGGTGCTCCGCGACCAGCTGCAGCACCACGACCGAGAGGAACGTCTTGGTGTTGCTGCCGATCCGGAAGAACCCGTTGCCGTTGACCGGCTGGCGGCTGTCCAGGTCGGCGACGCCGCTGGTGCCGCGCAGCTGCCGGTCGCCGGTGCGCACCTCGGCCAGCACGCCGAGCTAGGTCTGCCCGGCGGCCCGGATGAGCGCTGGCGTCAGCGTGGCCATGGCCTGGCTGACCGGCTCCAGGCCGGGCCGGGCGGTGACGATCCGGACGATGGCCTCGTCTAGCCCGGCAGTGAGCCGGGCGAACGCGGCCGGCGCGGGGCCCGGGGGGCCGTAGTAGCCGACCGCCTGCAGCATCTCCTCCGCGGCCGCGTCCACCAGCTCGGGCATGGCCGCACCCCGGTCTCGCCGCTGCTCCAGCTCGCTCAGCTCCGCATCGAACCCCATCTGGGCGAACAGGCCGCGGTAGCCCGCGCTCTGCGGGGTGCCGGGCCGGCCCATGGCGTAGCCGAGTACCTGCGCGCCGAACGCCTGCCGCGCCGCGGCCACGTCGTCGTCGATGCAGACCCGGATGTACATGGTCATCGGGACCGAGGCCGGCTCGCGGCCGGCCCGGGCGGCGCCCGCGTCGATCTGCTCCCGGCTGAGTGCGATGCGCTCTGGGGTGGCCCAGTTGAGCAGCGCTCCGTCGGCGACCTGCCCGGCGAGCCGGAGCATCTGCGGGCCGAGCGCGGCCAGGTAGACCGGAGCCGGCGGCAGGCCCGAAAGCTCGAGCGAGGCGGACCGCGGCCACCCGGGCGCGCCCGGGGCCGAGCCTGCCCTGGCGATGATCGGCCCGGCCGTGACCTGCTGGCCGGCCAGCAGCCCGCGGACCTCGGTGACGTACTCGCGCATCACCGCGATCGGGCGGTCGGGCAGGCCCACCGAGGCCCAGAACCCCGGCCCGTAGCCTCCCGCGCCGAGGCCGAGCACGAATTGCCCGGCCGACAGCTGGGCCAGCGTGGCCGCCTGGGCCGCCAGGGCCAGCGGGGTCCACATCCGCGCCGCCGGGACGACGGAAATCCCGGTGCGCAGCGAGGTGTCGTGCGACCAGGCCGCGCAGACGTGGAATGAGTCCGGCACGCCCCCGGCCGGGGTCCACACGCTCTCGAATCCGAGCCGCGCCGCCTCCTGCGCGGCCGCTCGCAACTGGTCGAACGGAAGGCCGAGCCGGGCGTCCAGCCCCATGCCAATCTTCATGACCGGTAGTATGCCGGGCGGCCGAGCCGGTAACGGATCTGGGTCGCGTAACGCGGATGGATGACCTGAACCGGCTCCAGGCCGGGTGTTTGAGTCCATCAGGTCCGCCGCGGTCAGCCAGGCAGTGGAGCAGTTCACCGCGAGCGTCAGCTGAGGTATCAACCGGCGTGGGATACGCCCGGCTGGTGGTGCCGACGGGCACAATGGGGATGGCGCGAGGACTGGAGGAACCGTGGGTGAACTGACCTGTCTGGAGATTTGCGCCGGAGCCGGCGGACAGTCACTGGGGCTGGAGCAAGCCGGATTCACCCACGCGGCAGCGGTCGAGCTGGACCCGGACGCTTGCGAGACGCTCCGTCTCAACCGCGGCTCCGAGTGGAAGATCATCGAGGACGACGTCCACAACGTGGACGGGCGCGCGTTCTCGGGCATCGATCTGCTGTCCGGCGGCGTGCCGTGCCCGCCCTTCTCCATCGCGGGCAAGCAGCTCGGCCAGGAGGACGACCGGGACCTGTTCCCGCAGGCGCTCCGGCTGGTCGCGGAGATCAGCCCCCGCGCCGTCCTGCTGGAGAACGTGCGCGGCCTGGCCACCCGCCGCTTCGATACCTACCGGGCGCAGGTGCTTGAGCAGCTCAACGGTCTCGGCTACCAGACCTGGTGGGACCTTGTTCACGCCAGTGATCACGGGGTGCCGCAGCTGCGGCCGAGGTTCGTGCTCGTGGCCATCAAGGAGCCCTGGGCGGCTCACTTCCGGTGGCCGGCGGCGTCGCCGGTACCGCCCCCCGTGGTCGGTCAGGCCCTGCATGACCTGATGGCCGAACGAGGCTGGCCAGGAGCGGACGCCTGGCGCGAGCGCGCCCACGGGATCGCGCCGACCATCGTCGGCGGCAGCAAGAAGCACGGCGGACCCGACCTGGGTCCCACCCGGGCCCGCGAGGCCTGGAAATTGCTCGGGGTCAACGGGCTTGGTGTCGCCTACGACCCGCCCGGACCCGACTTCCCGCCGGACCAGCTGCCCAAGCTGACCACGCGAATGGTGGCCCGCGTCCAGGGTTTCCCCGACAGCTGGGAGTTCTCTGGCCGCAAGACCGCGGCCTACCGCCAGGTCGGCAACGCCTTCCCGCCGCCAGTGGCCCGGGCCCTAGGGGAAGCGATCCGTCGTGCGCTGGAAGCCGCCAGCCCGGCCCCGCACGCAACCGACCTCGGTCACCACGCGAGCCTAGCTATGGCCTGACCGCGGTGACCGCGCCGTTTGCCCGGTCCCTGCTCGGCTGGAAGTCGAGCACGAAGAACAAGCTCCGCTGGCCGCTGGTGCCGAACTTCGCGGACGTGGACAGCGCGGAGTCGATGCGGATTGGCGCAGGCGTGCTCGACGCGCTCGCCGTGACACCGGGCGAGGTCTCCGATGTCCCGAAGGATCCGGGCGGCCCGCTGGAACAGCACGTCCGTGACGACCTGGCCCGCGCGCTGCCCGGCCTGCATCCCGATCGCGGCTGGATCGTGTCCCGCGGCGTGATCATCACCAAGTTCGACCAGTACGAGCACCTCAGCACGGTGGACGAGCTCGTGCGCGCCAATCCCGAACTGAGGATCACGATCGGCACGGACTACCTCATCAAGCCCGACGTGACCGTCGCCCTCGGTAACGTGTCCACCGCTTCTTTCCTGCCGCCCCTGCACGCGGCGATCTCGTGCAAATGGACCATCCGCTCCGACCGGGTGCAGAACATCCGGCACGAGTGCCTGCAGATGATCCGCCACCGCCGAGGCCGGCAGCCGCACCTCGTAACGGTGACCGCCGAACCGCTTCCTACTCGGCTCGCCTCGATTGCCAGGGGAACCGGTGAGGTAGACGCCGTATATCACATCGCCTACGACGCCCTGGATGCCAGTGTGACGAGGAATGCCAACGCCGATCAACAAGATGCCTGGCGGGAAGTCGTCGGTCAGCGGCGCCTGCTCAGCTACGAACTCCTGGCTGACACCCTCGCGTCCTGGTGACGTCCGGGTGACGTGTCGCACAACGAGACAGCAGGTGGCCTGGCGTAACGCTAACCTTGCGCCATTCGTTGTCTTGAATCGTTTGTGTTTACGAGGGTAAGTTTGGCGCCATGACCGCATCCCAGATCCCGGCCACCGCAGGTGAGTTGCGCGGTGCCGGGCTCCGCGTAACGGCCGCGCGCGTCGCACTGCTCGAGGTCGTCCGGGACGGTGACCACCTCGGTGTCGAGGCGATCGCCGCCGGGGTGCGCGGTCGCATCGGCCATATCTCCCTGCAGGCCGTGTATGACGCCCTGCACGCGCTCACCGCGGCGGGACTCGTGCGCCGCATCGAGCCGGCCGGCACCCCGCCCCGGTTCGAGGGACGCGTCAGGGACAATCATCACCACATCGTGTGCCGGTCGTGCGGCGTCGTCGCCGACGTCGACTGCGCGGTCGGCGAGGCGCCCTGCCTGATCGCGTCCGAGGACCACGGCTTCTCGATCGACGAGGCCGAGGTCATCTACTGGGGCCTGTGCCCCGACTGTTCCACTGCCACCAGTTCCTGGGTGCCGTGACCCGCCTATCCGGAAGAACGGAAGGATTCGCATGTCCGAGAACCATGATCCCGTAGTCGCCGAAGGCCCGACCGCGGAGACCGGGGAATGCCCGGTCCTGCCCGGCCGCGTGCACCCCACCGCGGGCGACGCCAACAATGAGTGGTGGCCGAACCGGCTCAACCTGAAAATCCTGGCCAAGAACCCCGCCGTCTCGAACCCGATGGGCGAGGACTTCGATTACGCCGAGGCGTTCGGCACCCTCGACCTGGCCGCGGTGAAGCGCGACATCGCCGAGGTGCTGACGGACTCCAAGGACTGGTGGCCGGCTGACTTCGGCCACTACGGCCCGCTGATGATCCGGATGGCCTGGCACGCCGCGGGCACCTACCGGATCAGCGACGGCCGAGGCGGCGCCGGCGCCGGCCAGCAGCGCTTCGCGCCGCTCAACAGCTGGCCGGACAACGTCAGCCTGGACAAGGCGCGCCGGCTGCTGTGGCCGGTCAAGAAGAAGTACGGCCGGAAGATCTCGTGGGCCGACCTCATGGTCCTCACCGGCAACGTCGCCCTGGAGTCGATGGGCTTGGCGACCTTCGGCTTCGGCGGCGGCCGGGTGGACACCTGGGAGCCCGAGGAGGACGTCTACTGGGGTCCCGAGACCACCTGGCTCGGCGACGAGCGCTACAGCGGCGACCGCGAGCTCGCCGACCCGTTCGGCGCGGTCCAGATGGGCCTCATCTACGTCAACCCGCAGGGCCCGAACGGCAACCCGGACCCGCTCGCCGCGGCGCGCGATATCCGCGAGACGTTCCGCCGGATGGCGATGAACGACGAGGAGACGGTGGCGCTGATCGCGGGCGGTCACACCTTCGGCAAGACCCACGGCGCGGGCCCGGAGAGCAACGTCGGCCCCGATCCCGAGGCCGCGCCGCTCGAGCAGCAGGGCCTGGGCTGGCAGAGCACGTTCGGCTCCGGTAAGGGCCGTGACGCGATTACCAGCGGCATCGAGGTCACCTGGACCCCCACGCCGACCACGTGGGACAACAGCTTCTTCGAGACCCTCTTCGGCTTCGAGTGGGAGCTGACCCAGAGCCCGGCCGGCGCGCACCAGTGGCAGCCGAAGGACGGCGCCGGGGCGGATGCCGTCCCTGATCCGCAGGACCCGTCGATGCGCCGCCCGCCGACGATGCTGACGACCGACCTCTCGCTCCGGTTCGACCCGATCTACGAGCCGATCTCGCGGCGTTTCATGGAGGACCAGGACGCGTTCGCGGACGCCTTCGCCCGCGCGTGGTTCAAGCTGACCCACCGTGACATGGGCCCGGTCGTGCGCTACCTCGGCCCGGAGGTCCCGTCCGAGACGCTGATCTGGCAGGACCCCGTTCCGCCGGTGACGCACGAGCTCATCGACGCCGGGGACATCGCGGCCCTCAAGGGCCAGGTCCTCGCCTCGGGCCTGTCGGTGTCTCAGCTCGTCTCGGCCGCGTGGGCGTCGGCCTCGTCCTTCCGCGGCAGCGACAAGCGCGGCGGCGCCAACGGCGGGCGTATCCGGCTCGAGCCGCAGAGCGGGTGGGAGGTCAACAACCCCGACCAGCTGGCCGTGGTGCTGCGCACCCTGGAGGGGATCCAGCAGGCCTTCAACGCTCAGGCCGGCGGCAAGCAGGTCTCGATGGCCGACGTGATCGTGCTAGCCGGCGGTGCGGCCGTCGAGCAGGCCGCCAGGGACGCCGGCGTCACCGTCGAGGTTCCTTTCGCGCCGGGCCGTACCGACGCGTCGCAGGACCAGACCGACACGGAGTCGTTTGCCGCGCTCGAGCCGAAGGCGGACGGGTTCCGCAACTACCTCGGGAAGGTCAGCGGGCTGCCCGCCGAGTACCTGCTGATCGACCGGGCGAACCTGCTCACCCTGAGCGCTCCCGAGATGACCGTTCTCGTCGGCGGGCTGCGCGTCCTGGGCGCGAACTACGACGGGTCGAAGCTCGGTGTCTTCACCGCCACGCCCGGGTCGCTGACCAACGACTTCTTCGTCAACCTGCTCGACATGGGCACGACGTGGAAGCCGACGTCGGGGGACGCGAACACGTTCGAGGGGCGCGCCGCGGCCACCGGCGAGCTCAGGTGGACCGGCAGCCGCGCCGACCTCGTCTTCGGGTCGAACTCCGAGCTGCGCGCCCTGGCGGAGGTGTACGCGAGCGACGACGCGAAGGAGAAGTTCGTGCACGACTTCGTCGCGGCGTGGGCCAAGGTGATGAACGCCGACCGGTTCGACCTCGCCTGACAGCAGCCGACGTCCAGGCCGGCCCGCCCGGGTCGGCCCGGACGTCCTCGCCACCGTTACGCATGCGTGATCAGTTAATTACCGTGTGTCTCCTTGGCCGGCCTGGGTGGCACTGCTAGCCTTCGGGCTTTCCCTAAGCCGACACGGAGGTACAGGATTTATATGTTGCGCCGAATTTCCCTCATCGCCGGGTCCGCGGCGATGGTCGCCCTCAGCGCACTGCCGGCATCCGCAGCCCCGATGCACGCCGCCACGCACAAGCTTCACTTCCCGGGCCTGCACGGCGTGAAGGCCTGGGGAACCTACGCCAAGGTCAAGAAGGGCCTCAAGGTCCACGTCTGCGCCGAGGACACGGCCAGGGGCGTCTACGCGTCGGGGGCCGTCGTCGTGGTCAAGAACTCTACCAGGAAGTTCCAGACCAATCTGGGCGCGGTGGCGTTCGGCTACCACCACTCGATCTGCCGGAACATGACCCTGCGCTACAGCGCTCACATGCAGGTCTACACGTTCACGGCCAACAACAAGGGGCGGATCAACCACCGCAGCAAGACCAGGAACGTCTTCTGAACCCGATGATCGAGGCCGGCCGCGGCGGGCAGCCGCGGCCGGCCTCGTGAGTCGGCTAATGCGGTATCCCGGAGATCAGGTCGCCCGCGCGGGCCAGCGCCGACGTGCGCGGCGACCGGCGGGCCGACTCCAGCCGGTCCGCCGTCCGGTACAGGGCGTACAGGCCGCGCACCCCGGTCCAGCGGGCCGGCTCCGGTTCCCACCGCGGCGAGCGGTGGCCGACCCAGGGCAGGGTGGTGAGCGGGCGGGGGACGCCGCGCACGAGGTCGGCGAGCGTCCGGCCGGCCAGGTTGGAGGCGGCCACCCCGTGGCCCGAGTAGCCGCCCGCCCAGCCCAGGCCGGTCTGCGGGTCCAGCGTGACCGTGGCGCACCAGTCCCGCGGCACTCCGAGCACGCCGCACCAGGCGTGCTCGAGGCCGGCTCCGGCCGCGACCGGGAACATGCGACGCAGGACCCGGCCGAGCTGCGCGATCGTCGACGGCGCGATCGCGCCGTCGTGGTCAACACCGGAGCCGAACCGGTACGGGACGCCGCGGCCGCCGAGCGCGATCCGGCCGTCCGCCGTGCGCTGGGCGTAGATGTACGCGTGGGCCTCGTCGCCGAGCGTCTCGAAGCGATCCCAGCCGATCGACTTCCAGGCCTCGTCGCCGAGCGGGCCGGTGATGATCATCGAGCTGTTCATCGGCAGCAGCGTCCGGTGCTGGCCCGGTATGTCCGCGGTGTACCCCTCGGTGCAGCGCACTATATAAGGTGCGCGCACGTCGCCGGCTGGCGTGCGAGCGCGCCCGGCCGAGATCGACGTCACCGGGGTGGCCTCGTAGAGCCGGACGCCGGCCCGGGTGACCGTCTCGGCCAGCCCGGCGACCAGGTCGGCCGGCTGCATCCGGGCACAGTGCGGCGAGTAGAGGGCGCCGAGCGCCCCGGTCAGCCGCAGGTGGTCATCCAGTTCCGTCTTTTCTAGGTACCGAACGGTCCCGGCGTCGTCTCCCCACGCCCGATCCTGCTCTAGCCGACGGCGCAGCCTGGCCTCCTGGGCCGCCGACGTGGCGACGGTGAGCGTGCCCCCCTTCACCAGGCCCGCGTCGATACCCTCGGCGGCACAGACCCGGGCCACCTCGTCGACCGTGTCGCGGAGGTGCTGCTCGAGGTCGCGGACGCCGTCCGTGCCCCGCGGGTGCCTGGCGTAGCGCGCCCGCGACCCGGGCAGCTCGGCCGTCACCCAGCCGCCGTTCCGGCCGGAGGCGCCGTACCCGGCGAAGCTGGCCTCGAGCACGACGATCCTGAGCCCGGGGTCGGCGCGGCTGAGGTAATAGGCGGTCCACAGGCCGGTGTAGCCCGCGCCGACGATGCACACATCGGCCTCGGTGCTCCCCGGCAGCGAGGAACGCCGCGGCGGGAGGCCACGTGCCTGCCACCAGTACGACACCTCCCCGTTACGCATGATTCATCCTCAGGAAACCCTTCTCAGCGCGGTCCGCGATCGGTGGCCTAGCCAGCCTTTTTCAGCAATTGGCAGGGTAGCGTCAAGGTATGCGACTTGGGGTGCTTGACGTAGGGTCGAACACGGTTCACCTGCTCGTGGTGGACGCCTACCCGGGAGCGCGCCCCCTGCCCGCCTTCTCCCATAAGACCGAACTCAAGCTGGCCGCTCAGCTGGAGAACGGCAACTCGCTGTCCGGGCCGGGCGAGAGCAGGCTGCGCGGGGTGGTCGAAGAGGCGCTCGGCATCGCGGAGGACAAGGGCGTCGAGGACATCATCGCGTTCGCGACCTCGGCCGTGCGGGAGGCCGTGAACGGTGAGCAGGTGCTGGCCAGGATCCGTGAGCGGACCGGGGCTCAGATCAACGTGATGACCGGCCAGGAGGAGGCCCGGCTCACCTTTCTCGCCGCCCGCCGCTGGTTCGGCTGGTCCTCGGGGCGGCTGCTGGTGATCGACATCGGCGGCGGCTCGCTCGAGGTGGCCTCGGGGATCGACGAAGAGCCGGACGCGGTGGTCTCGCTGCCGCTCGGCGCCGGCCGGCTCAGCCGGGACTGGATCAGCACCGACCCGCCGTCCGCCCAGGAGGTGCGCCGCCTGCGCAAGCATGTGCGGGCCGAGATAGCCAGGGAAGCCGGCGGAATGCTGCGCCACGGCGCGCCCGATCAGGTGGTCGGCACCTCGAAGACGTTCCGGCAGCTGGCCAGGATCGCGGGGGCGGCCCCGTCGGGGGACGGCCCGTACGTCAAGCGCGTCCTGCGGCATTCCGACGTGGCGGCCCTGGCCGAGCGCCTGCCGAAGCTGACCCAGGCCGAATGGGCCAAGCTCCCCGGTGTCTCGGCCAGCCGGGTGCCTCAGTTGCCGGCCGGCGCCGTCATCGCCGACGCCATCCTCGACCTGCTGGACGTCGACCAGCTCGAACTGTGCCCGTGGGCCCTGCGCGAGGGCGTCATCCTGCGGCGCCTGGATTTGCTCGCGCAGGGCCTGGGTGCATTACCGAGAGCGGGGCGGTCGGCCTAAGTTGTCGCTACCCGGCCTGACCCGGACGCCATCGCCCTTGTCATCGCCGTCGACGACCGTGGCGCGGGGAGAGGCCTGAGCGGGCTTCTCCTGTGCCTGTGCTGGTGACGACGGTGCTGGCAAGGACTGGCCGGGCGACGGCTGGCTGGGCGACGGCTGGCCGGGCGACGGCTGCGTCCGCTGCGGCGACGGGGCCGTGGGGCGGGCGGGACCCGGTCCGGCCGGGCGCGCTCCGCCCGGGCTCGCGGGCCGGGACCCGGTCGGCCCCGCGGCGGGCCGCGGCGCGCCGTTGGGCTCCGCCCCGGCGATCGTCTTGGCGGTGGCCTGGTCGACCTCGTCCTCGAGCGACATGCGGGCGCTCTCGGCGGCCACCAGGCTGGAGACGCCGTCCAGGATGTCGGTGAGCCGCTTGATCGTCTCACCGTGCCTGGTGGACAGCAGGTTCAGGCGGCGCTCCGCGCCGTCGTGGATGGCGGTGGCTCGCGCGGTCGCCTCGTCCAGTGCCTTCTTGGCCTGGGACTTCGCGCTGGCCAGCGCGCTCTCCGACTTCTTCCTCGCGTCGGTGGTGGTGCGCTCGGCCTCGGTCCTGGCCGAGGTGAGCGTCTTCTCCGCCTCGTTCCGGGCGCCGGTGACGGTCTTTTCCGCCTCGGCGCGCGCGGAGGTGATGGCCCGTTCGGCCTGTTCCTGGGCCGCGGTGAGCATGCGCTCGGCCTGCTCGCGGGCCTCGGTCCTGATCTTCTCCGCCTCGGACTGCGCGTCGTTGCGCTGCCGGGCTATCTCCTCGTGGGCCTTTGACTTCTGGGACCTGGCCTCGTCGTCGGCCAGCTTGAGGATCTGGGCGATGCGCTCGCTGACTTCCTCGTGCGCGGGCTTGGCGCCGAGTGCCTGCTGGCGGGCTGTGGCCAGGTCGCGCCTCATCTCCTCGCCGTCGTCGAGGGAGCGGGCAAGTCGCTGCTCTAGATCGCGGATCTGGCTGCGGCAGCGGGCGATGAACTCGTCCACCTGTCGGCGGCTATAGCCGCGCATCTGAACTTCGAAGGCGTCCTCGTGAGTGAGGTTCGGCAGGAGATCACTGTTGTCATTCATGGCTTCCCGAGATCATCTTTAGTTAGGTAGGCGGGAACGGTATCCGGAACAGCAGGACCGCTACCTCTGTAGTATGCGGGCTCACGGCGGGCCGGACGGGGCGAATACGTGCATGACTCTGGTCTGTGACTACGGCTCGCGCAACCGGAACGACCCAGTGTCCCTGTTGGCACTACTTTGTGCCCAGATGGGCGATGTAACGGGCAATGCACTCTTTGCGTTGAGATGCCGGTGTGACACCTGTGGTTCGCTATACCCGATCGGCGGCAACTGCGCGGCGGTTTTCCGGAATCGTTATCGTGCGGCTGGGTAAAACCGCACGTGAAGGTGGTAACGGAATGACCCTGATGGGTCATGCGGAGGAGCAGTGTCGGCACGTAACCTGGGGCGCAAGCGAACGGACTCGCGACCAGCGCCGGAGGTGAGCACGATTCCCAGGCAGTTGGATCTTCGTGTCCACGACCGCGTCGCCCTTGATGAGATAGAACTCTACGCCGAGGTGCTGAGCGCGGTCGCGGCCGCGGACCGGCCGCTGACGCCCGCGGAACTCGACGAGGCGCTCGGCATCCGCGACAACTAGCGCCCGGTAATCAGCGCCCGGAAATTGGCGCGGTGACTAGCGCTGGGCTCCGCGGCGGTACATGGCGTCGACCGTGGTCCGGGTGAACCCGAGGCCCTCGTACATCCTGATCGCGGGGACGTTGTCCTCGTCCACGTAGAGCATGGCCTGGGCCACCCCGCGATCGCGCAGATGACGCAGTCCCGCCAGGGTGAGCGCCCGGCCGAGCCCGCTGCCCTGCTCGTCGGGATCCACGCCGACCACGTAGACCTCGCCCAGCGTGGGGTTGTGCATCTTGGTCCAGTGGAAGCCGGTCATATGGCCGTCTCGTTCCGCGATGAACAAGCCCGCCGGGTCGAACCATGGTTCCCGTTCCCGCAGGTCCAGGTCGTGCCGGGTCCAGCCGCCCTGCTCGGGATGCTTGGCGAAGGCCCGGCCGTTCAGCTTCAGCCACTCGTCCTCGTCCTGGCCGGGCACGAAGCTGCGCAGCGCCCGGCCCGCCGGGAGCGCCGGCTGATCCAGCGGCTCACTCAGCGAGCGACGCATCTGCCACAGGGCGCGGAAGCGCTCGAACCCGGCCGTCCGGGCCAGCGCGGCGGCCGCGGGCAGATCGCCGTGGGCCCAGAGCCGCAGTACGTGGCCGCCCGCCGCCACGGCGAGCTCACCTGTCAGCGCCCGGCCGAGTCCCTGCCGCCGGCGGTCCGGGTGAACGACGAGCTCACCGGTCACGTCACCCTGATCCCCCGACGGCGGATCCAGGTAGGCGTAGCCTGCGATCTGCCCGCCGGCGATCGCGATGAAATCCCGGCCGCCGTCGGCACTGCCGTAGCTCAGCCGCAGCATCCCGTGCTCCGAGAGCGGCGCCACGCCGTCGGCCAGCCGCGCCGCCTCGACCAGGGCCAGGACCTCACCGGCCTGGGCGGTGGTAAGTTCAGCGCCGGTGATCCCCGATTCGGTCATCGCTCATCGAGCCGCGGCCGCGGTGTGGTCTCGCGCACCCCTGGCGCGCTCGTCGGCATGTGCCCTTTCGCCCTTGACCGGCACGAACCGGTAGCCGACGTTGCGCACGGTGCCGATCAGGGCGTCGTGTTCCGGGCCGAGTTTGGCCCGCAGCCGCCGGACGTGAACGTCAACCGTGCGGGTGCCGCCGAAGTAGTCGTAGCCCCAGACCTCCTGCAGCAGTTGCGCGCGGGTGAAGACCCGGCCCGGATGCTGGGCGATGAACTTGAGCAGCTCGAATTCCTTGAAGGTCAGGTCGAGTACGCGGCCGCGCAGCCGGGCCGCGTAGGTCGCCTCGTCGATGGCCAGTTCGCCCGAGCGGATCTCGTCCGGCGCCTCGGCGACCGCGGCGGCGGCGCGGCGGCCGATGGCCAGCCTGATCCTGGCCTCCACCTCGGCGGGGCCGGCTGTGTGCAAGATCACGTCGTCGGCGCCCCACTCGGCGCTGACCGCCGCGAGGCCGCCCTCGGTCACGATCGCGACGAGCGGGCAATCCAGGCCCGTCGCCTGCAGCAGGCGGCAGATGCTCTTGGCGTGCACGAGCTCGCGGCGGGCGTCTATCAGCACGACATCGGCGGGTGGCGCCTCCACCAGCGCGGACGCGTCCGCGGGCAGCACGCGGACCGGGTGCAGCAGGAGTCCGAGGGCCGGCAGCACCTCGGCGGACGGCTCGAGCGCGCTGGTGATCAGCAGCAGGTCGCTCACTCGGCGGCACCTCCACTCGCTGGTGCGGTCGCACCTTACCACTCGACTACTTGTATAAACAGACAAGGACCCGGGGGCAACAGCGCCCGGGTCCGTCTAGAGAAGGATATCCCAGATGGCCACCGTAACAATCCAGTACTGGGCCGCGGCCAGGGAGGCAGCCGGCGTGGAACTGGAGTCCGTCGAGGCGAGCACGCTGGCGGAGGCCCTCGACGCGATCGTCGCCCGGCGGGGGGACGGCAGCCGCCTGCGTGCGGTGCTCGCCGCGTCCTCCTTCCTGGTGGACGGCGCGGCCGCCAGCCGCGGCGCAGCGCCCGACGTGGTCCTCCCTGACGCAGCCGTCATCGAGGTGCTACCGCAGTTCGCCGGAGGATGATCTACTGCCCGGGCTAGCATCGTCCCGGACCAGCACGGTTGGGCATTCCGCACATATTGCGGCACACTGTGTCCAGAACGCCTTACAGTGCTCGCATTGTTACTTTCCGAAGTCAAGATCCCGGTGCCTCATGAGCCAGCACGGACCTCCTCCCGGCCCCCCGATACCAGGGGCAGCGCCCGGCGACAGGAATTTTCCTGGGCGTTTGAACCGCCAGGGGCCGCCAGACGTTCCTAGTGATATGCCGAACGCGGGAACCGCACCCCGTTCAGGGCGGGTGGCAGACGAGGCTTTTGTGCGGGCACTGTACGCCGAACACGGCGGTGCCCTGCTTCGCTATGCCCTCCACCTCACCGGCGGTGACAGGCAGCGTGCGGAGGACCTAGTGCAGGAAACGATAGTGCGGGCATGGCGCCATCCCGAGGCGCTGGCCGACCGGCCGGCCAGGCCGTGGCTGTTCGCGGTCGCGCGCAACCTCGCGGTCGATTCCTACCGCGCCAGGCAGGCCAGGCCGCCGGAGACCGGGCAGGCGGCGCTGGAACTGCTCCCTTCCGACGACGACGCCGACCGGACGCTGGAGTCGTGGGCCGTCGCGGATGCCCTGGCATCACTGCGACCGGACCACCGGCGCGTGATCGTCGAGACCTACTACCGGGGCTGCTCGGTGGCCGAAGCAGCCGCCACGCTGGGCATACCGGCGGGCACCGTGAAGTCACGGACGTTTTACGCATTGAAGGCGCTCAAGCTGGCGCTGCAGGAACGAGGGCTGGCGCCATGACCCAGATATGGGACTGCACCGACGCCAGGCTTTCGCTTGGCGTGTACGTGCTCGGCGCTATCGATCCCGCCGAGCGCGCTCTGGTCGACGCACACCTGGTGACCTGCCGGGACTGCCGGGACGAACTGGCCGGCCTGGCCGGCCTGCCCGCCCTGCTGGCCCGGGTGAATCCGGACGAGATCAGCCGGATCCGCGCCGACGACACCGTCCGCGCCGGATCTTACGCTGGCGCCGACGACCGGCCGCCGGGAGAGCTGATCGGCACGGTGCTCGATCTGGCCGAAGCCAGACGGCGCCGGACCCGGTGGCGTTTCCTGGCCTCGGCCGCGGCCGTGGTGGCCATCGCCGGGGGCCTGTTCGGCGGGCTGAGCTCGATCACGACCACGCGGACCGTCCCGATCCCGGTCTCGGCCCCCGGCACGCACTGGGACACCGTCGAGGCGACGAGCAGCGTCACCGGGGCGAGCGCCTCAGTGGCCTACTCGCACGAACTGTGGGGCGACGCGTTCGAGGTCCTGGTGGACCACATCCCGGTCGGGACCACCTGCCAGCTGTGGGTCGTTCACCCCAACGGGACGCGGACTCAGGTGGCCTCCTGGACGACGGCCAAGGACGAGGGCAACGTCTGGTACTCCGGCTCGATGGCGGCCACCGCGCAGCCGATCAGCAAGTTCCAGATCACGGCGGACCATAAGGTCTTGCTGACAGCGATGCCGACCTGACCCCGGCCGCCTGAACGGGGCTCGCCCGAACCGGGCCCGCGGGAATGGATGACGCCGCGCGGGTGCTGTTTATTCGCGTGATTAGGGCATGGGCGTGACCGGCGGGCTGATCGCGCTCGTCGCGGCTCTCGCGGCGGCCTCGGCGCTCGGCCTGGTGCTGCGCCGCCGGGCCGGGCGGTTCCGCGCCGGGCGGGCCCTAGCCGCCGGTCCCCGCGCGGACGTACTCACCGAGGCCGATATCGGCGGTCCGCTCGGGCCGCAGGCCACGCTGGTCCAGTTCTCCACCGAGTTCTGCGCTCCGTGCCGCCCTACCCGGCAGATCCTGGGCCAGGTGGCGGGCATGGTGGACGGCGTGAGCCACGTCGAGCTCGACGCGGCCGAGCGGCTGGACCTGGTCCGGCGGCTGCGGATCAACAGCACCCCCACCGTCCTCGTGCTTGGCCCGGACGGCGCCGTCGCCAAGCGCGCCGTGGGCGTGCCCCGCAAGGCCGACGTGATCGCCGCGCTGGGCAGCGTGATCCGGCCCGCCTCGCCCGGGACCATGGCGGAGGCGGAGTGACCGTGACAGCCCTGACCGTGACAGCACCGCCGAGCCCGCATAGCATCGGATCCGTGACCTCCCCGACCGCGCAGATGCTGACCAAGCGGCGTGCCGTCGATTTCTGTCACGTCGCCACCGCGATCTGTCCGCGGGCCGCACTGTCGTGAGGCCGGGGCTTCCCGGCGCCGTGTTCCGCTGACCGGCGCCCGGCCCGGCGCGGACGGCGAATCAACCAGGGAAAGCCGGTTGCTGGCGAGGAGTTCGGGCATGGAAATCGACCCGCGTGGTCCTAGGTTCAGTGCGGTCATCACCACGATCGTGCTGGCGGTGGTGCTGATCACCGGGAGCGCGTGGCTGCTCGCCGTGCAGGTCGCCGTGTTCGCGGTGGGCGCGCTGGCCGGGCTGCGGTACGCGCCCTACGGCCTGGTCTACCGGCACCTGATCAGGCCGAGGCTGGGGCCGCCCGCGCAGACCGAGGCCGAGGCTCCGCCGCGCTTCGCCCAGGCGATGGGCCTGGTCATCGCCGGCGTGGGCGTCGTCTGCCTGGCCGTGGGCGCCACCGCGGCCGGGCTGGTCTTTACCGCCCTCGCGCTGGCCGCGGCGTTCCTCAACGCAGCCTTCAATCTGTGCCTGGGCTGCCACGTGTACCTGTTCATCCAGCGGAATCTAAGGGTCCGGCCGTCCGCCTAGAGCGCGACCGGAGAAGGAGGAATACTCACCATGAGCCGATCCGACGTCCTCGTGGACGCCGATTGGGCGGAGGCCCGCATTGGCGACCCCGGTGTCGTCATCGTCGAGGTCGACGAGGACACCAGCGCCTACGACAAGGGCCATATCCCGAGCGCGATCAAGATCGACTGGAAGAAGGACCTGCAGGACCCGGTCCGGCGTGACTTCGTGGACAAGACGGGCTTCGAGAACCTGCTGTCCGAGCGCGGGATCTCGAACGACGACACCGTGCTGCTCTACGGCGGCAACAACAACTGGTTCGCCGCGTACGCCTACTGGTACTTCAGGCTGTACGGGCACGACAAGGTGCTGTTGCTCGACGGCGGCAGGAAGAAGTGGGAGCTCGACTCGCGCGAGCTGACTCCGGACGCGCCCGAGCGGCCGCGGACCAGCTACACCGCCCGCGAGCAGGACGCGTCGCTGCGCGCCCTGCGTGACGAGGTGATAGCCGCCATCGGCAAGCGCAACCTGGTCGACGTCCGGTCGCCCGACGAGTTCACCGGGCGGCTGCTTGCGCCGGCCCACCTGCCGCAGGAGCAGGCGCAGCGGGCCGGGCACATCCCGACCGCGCGCAACGTGCCCTGGTCCAAGGCCGCCAACGAGGATGGCACGTTCCGCTCCGACGACGAGCTTCGCTCGCTCTACGCCGGCGAGGCGGGCCTGGACTTCGGCCGCGACACCATCGCCTACTGCCGGATCGGCGAGCGGTCCGCGCACACCTGGTTCGTCCTGCACGAATTGCTCGGCCAGCCCAACGTCAAGAACTACGACGGCTCCTGGACCGAGTACGGCTCGCTGGTCGGCGTCCCGATCGAGCTAGGTGAGGCACGATGAGCGAAGCGAATCCGGTTAGCACAGTGAGTGCGGGCGATGGGTGCGGCGCGCCCGCGGGCGGCTTCAGCGTCAGCGCGGCCACCGGCAGTCAAGGGGCACAGTCCGTGGTAGAAGGCCACGTCACCCGCGAGGGCGCGCCGGTCTCCACCGGGTACGCGCGGCTGCTGGGTAGCGGCGACGAGTTCGTGGCCGAGGTCCCGCTGGGAGACGACGGCGGGTTCAGGTTCTTCGCCGCGCCCGGGTCGTGGACGCTGCGCGTTCTCGCGCCCAACGGGCTGCGCGCCGAGCAGTCGGTGCAGGCGGACCACGGCCATGTGACCAAGGTGGAGGTCAGCCTCTAGCCGTACGGCGTCAGGCAAACGGGCGCGGCTGCCGCTCTGTTCTTGCGGCGGCCGTGCCCGCTGACGTCTGGCGGCCGCTGATGCCATAGCGTGGCTCCCGGCAGATGCTTGCTGCGGGAGGTGCTTGATGGATCAGATGGAGGCCGCTGGCCTGCCCGGCCCGATGACACTGGGCGGTACCACCTTGCCCCTGGTCGGCCGGGCCCGCGTCTACGCCTGCGGGATCACCCCCTACGACGTGACCCATGTCGGTCACGCCGCGGCCTTCGTCTGGATCGATACCCTGGCCCGGGTCCTGCACGATGGCGGCGCCGAGGTCATCATCTGCCGGAACGTGACCGACGTGGACGACGTGCTGCTCGCCGCCGCCGACCGGGCCGGCTCGCCCTACGACAGGTTCGCCGCCATCCAGCAGTTCTACTTCGACCAGGACATGGCCGCGCTTGGCGTCGGCCAGCCGGCCCTGCAGCCGCGCGCGCACGCCTACATCGGACAGGTGATCGCGCTGGCGGCGGGGCTGCTCGACCGCGGGGCCGCGTACGAACGGGACGGCCAGGTCTGGTTCCGCGGTGCCGCCGCCGCGCGCGCGGCCGTGCCAGATCGTGACCTGGCGCTGCGGCTGGCCGCCGAATACGGGGACGACCCGGCCGACCCGGCCAAGGACGACCCGTTCGACGTGGCGGTGTGGCGGGCGTCCACGAACGGGGAGCCGGGCTGGGCCAGCCCGTGGGGTACCGGCCGGCCAGGCTGGCACGCCGAGTGCGCGGCGATGGCGCTGCACGCGTTCGGCCCGGCGGTCGACGTGCAAGCCGGAGGCGGCGACCTGAATTTCCCGCATCACGCCTATCAGGCGGCCCTGGCCGAGGCGTTCACCGGGGTTACGCCGTTTTCCCGGTCCCGGCTCAACGCGGGCGTGGTCCGCGTGGCGGGGGCCAAGATGGCCAAGTCAGCGGGCAACCTCGTCCTGGTCAGCGACCTGCTCAAGGAGTATTCCGCGGCCGCTGTCCGGCTGCTGATCCTGGACCGCCGCTGGGACCAGGACTGGGACTTCAGCCCGGCGGGCCTGGACGCGGCGGCCGCCAGGCTCGAGCGCCTGCACGCCGCGGCCGGACGGGCCGAGCGAGACGTCGCCGGCGGTGGTGCTCCCGCGGTGGCCGCGATGCGCGCGGCGCTCGCCCGCGACCTGGATGTCCCCACGGCGCTGCGGATCGCCGAGGAAGAAGGCGGCCAGGC